>Ga0187892_10000230_pt1 | contig 147619 bp, 103 predicted proteins | sample MA1701073metaG_FD_139345 | JGI IMG/M metagenome (GOLD analysis project Ga0187892, IMG submission 139345) | Bio-ooze microbial communities from a basaltic lava cave in the Kipuka Kanohina Cave System on the Island of Hawaii, USA - MA170107-3 metaG ...
GACGCGGAAGCAGATGCGCGACGGCAGGTTGGATTTGATCAATCCGGTCACCACTTTCACCTCCGGCCGTTGCGTGGCCACGATGATGTGGATGCCCACTGCCCGTGATTTCTGGGCCAGCCGCGAGAGGTGATGTTCGACTTCCTTGGCCGCGGTCATCATCAAATCGGCGAGCTCGTCGATGACGATCACCAAGTAGGGCAAGAACGTGCAAATGCGAGACTTTTCCTGCTCGCTGGCCGGATTGAGGCGGGCATAAAGTTCCTCGGCGCCCAACTCGTTGTAACCGCCGATGTTCTTGACTCTCGCTTCGGCCAGCATCTCGTAACGTTCGTCCATCTTGGTGACCGCCCATTCGAGGATCTTCTCCGCCTGGTTCATGTCCGTCACCAACGGGCACATCAGGTGCGGCACTTCCTTGAACTGGCTCATTTCGACCATTTTGGGATCAATGAGAATCAGCTTGACGTGATCCGGGCGTTTGGTCATGAGGATGCTGAGGATGATCGTGTTAAGGCAAACACTCTTGCCCGAGCCCGTCGTCCCAGCGATCAGGAGGTGCGGCATCTGCGTGAGGTCGGCCACCAGGGCCGACCCGCCCGCGTCTTTGCCCAGAAACAGAGGGATGGGCATTTCGCTGGCCCTCTTACCCGAAAGCTGCAAAAGCTCCTTGAGACGAACCTTTTCCTTTTGAAGGTTGGGCACTTCGATACCGACGGTGTTTTTTCCCGTGATCGGGGCCACCACCCGCACGGCATGGGCGCGAAGCGCCCGGGCCATATCGTTCGACAGCATCGCAATCTGCGAGACCTTGATGCCGGCCCCCAGCCTTAGCTCGAACATGGTGATCACCGGCCCGGTGTCGATCTCCACGACGCGGGCATCGACGCGGAACTCCTCGAGGGTCCGTTCCAGGATCTTGGCTTGCTCTCGGACAAAGGACTCGTGTTGCGTGGTAAAGCCATACTCCGGGTCTTGCAGGAGCGTCAGCGAGGGAAGCTGCCAGTTCTCGATCTGGCGGGGGTAAGGCTCGGCCAGGGCGGCCTTTTCTGCTGAAGCAAACTTCACGATGGGACCGTCGGTGGCGCCCAAGGCTCGCAACAGAGCTTCGGAGGGCTCAATCCGCGATTTGCCGGGCATCCTTTCAGCGCCGGCTTGGCTCGCAGTTCCGGATTCGTCGTGATCGCCGGATTGTGCCCCCTTCTCGATCACCTCATTCGATGCGCGGGCTTCGCGCTTCGCTCGGTTTGCAGGCGCGGATGAGGGCCGATCATCGGCCTCCTCGAAATCGCGACGTTCGTCGCCATGGTACTCTTCGGAGCGCGCACGGCCTCGCGCTGCTTCCGTCACCCTGCGCTCCGCTCGACCTCCATCCAAGAGTTCTTTTCGTTCGTCGCTCGACACGCCCGCCGCAACGGGCGCCAAACGGGGCAGATGGGCAACCGCCGTTGCTGCCTGGCGCGCCGCGGCGGCCGCGGCAACCGAGGTTTCCCCCACCCGTTTAAGCAGCGAGGGGAGCTTCAGCACCCAGCCGTCGGTGACAAAAAGAACTCCGACAAAAAACGTCGAAAGAACCACGATGATCGTGCCCAGCCGTGAGAAGTTTTGCAGCATTACCTCGCCCAGGGCATATCCGATCACGCCGCCGTTGCCCACCGGCAGCAACGACGATCCCCTCGGCGAAATCAAATGCGACGAGGCCGACGTGCAAGCCACGACGAACACCAGCCCCAGAACGCGTTCCCATAGGTGGCCGATATCACCGCGCAATAATCGCATCAGTGTCGCCAGGGTCACGAAAAGCAGAAGCGGGTAGGCGCCGTCCCCGAAGACGTAACGAAGCTGATACGCAAACCAGGCTCCCACGACGCCGCAAGCATTGGCCGGCGGGGCATTGTGCGGAAACTGATGCGGGCTGGGCCAATCGCCCAAATCGAAGGTCAGCGCGGCCGGCCACAAAACGGCGCAGATGGTCAGTAGAGCCAGCGATAGCCCTACCGAGCGAGGCATGTATGGATGCGATGGACCGGCCATTCCGTGGCCAACCTCCTGTTCCCTTGCCTGCTCACTTTCCGTAAGGAAATGGAATTGGTCAAGGGGCGAATCGCTCTATCCTCATTCACATGCGCGCACGGGACCTCCCGGCCCGCCCGAAACCGTTTCGGCACAAGTCCCCCCTCTCCATCAGCAAATCCGAAGCAAGCGATGGCGATTGGAGTACCGAGCTTACGGGTTTTGTTCGCTTATGATCACTTCTCTTTACTGGTTTCGGCTTCTGTAAAGAGAAGCCGGCGCCGGCCGGCGCGCTCGCCCTCCCTTTCGGGAGGACGGGCTTCCAAAAAGTAGAGGAATGCGTGTGGCCCCTTGACTCGCCGCCAGCGCTTCGTCCGGGTACAGAGCGTCGCTGTCCCAGATCGCGTTGCGGAGCGAAGCTCCGGTGGCCTCGCCACGCGGCGTGTCAAGGGCCGCTGCGGACCGCTGGATTTGGTCGACCCCCCTTTTTTTCCCCTGGTTAAGGGGAGTCCGCGCGGACAGTCCACCCGGCGAACCGGGCGGGTGGCGAGGATACCAGTCTCGCCGGGGTTTCGAGCCCTTCCCGCTTTCCTCTCACCCTAATAACGTCATCGGTGATCTCCGTGGGAAGCGAAACGAGAGATCACCCCTGTTAGAGCCGGTATGCGGGGTAAAGGGCCGGCCCGGCCACGCAGCCCCGCGGGGAGAAAGGCACGAAGGCGATACGTGCCGAAAGACACCGCGACGATCTGCCGTGGGCAGGTGTAGTAACGCCCGTAGGAACACTGTAGAATGCAGGCAAAGGCGCCCATGCAATCAGCTTTCAAATACGAACCCCGTCGCCGGTTAAGGCGCGACAAAGACGTCAGCCGCAACGTGACCGCCCTAATCCTTGACTGATCGCGCGGGCTTTTGCCCGCGGACGCTTCGCATCGCGACGCGAGGCGTCAGCCGTGTGTCAAGAACAGGGTCATCGAACATTACGGCGACACCGCCTATGGCGAACTGACGTCCACGAGGACACAGGCTACGGCGACCGAGATGGCGACCAAGACGTCGGTAAACGGTGCGCCGATGAATACACTTGGGGGGAGTCGGACATCGATTTTCACATTGATGGGCGAGTGGAGAGAGGGCCTGATACGGGTTATTCGAGGAGCGCACCTTCGGCGGATGAATCCAGGAATATTGGGAGCTATCCGGGATTGACGTTCGGTGCGATGCTCAAGCACATTGCGAGACCGTGGACACGAATTGGTGGGCACGAAGTTAGCGCATGTGCCCTGATTCGAATTGCGATGGACCACGACGCGCCGCGGTGAGTGAGGAAACTGCAATGCGTACGCGGCCTTGCTCGGAACTGAAAACCTTCACCCTCCCGCCGGCTTTTTTCCTCAGCGGGACCATTCGGCTCTTAAGTTATTCTGCACCGTCGACCATAGCTGGGCGAATCTTGCTTGGACGAAGGGATGCAGATTTGCCGCCAATTCCAGGGGGATTTGCAGAACTCGAATCAACTCTTGAACGTCGGCAAGATCCCTCAGTCGTCCAGGATCGCTAATGCCGGACGCCAGCTTGAGCTCGATCAGCGTTGGCAAGTTCACATAACGGATGCCATCGATCTCTGTCGAAGCGTGCCGCGAGTCTGCTGACACCACCAAGCAACATTCCGCAAATACATGTGATACGTTTTACCGATCGCCGTTTGAACATTTTTGCGTCTCCTCGCATTTGACAAAGAACATTGCCTTCCTCGGTTCGCGCGAACCGAGCAGAACACGCCCGGTTTCGTCACAGACTACATCGTCGCTGATCCCAGTCCGCGCGGGCTAAAGCCCGCGACTCGCTACGGACATGGCGCCGGGCAAGCGAAGGTTCCCGCGAAACCGTCAACCACAGCCAGCACATCGCCCACGTCGATAATTCCGTCGCCGCCGCAAGGGGCGATGTCTGCCTGCGGACAGTCCGCCGCGTTGCGGAAACCGTCCAACGCGCATAAGATGTCGGTGATATCAGGATATCCGTCGCCACCCGGCTGAACCACGATATCGCCGTAGTAGCTTGCTTGGTACGTACCTACACATTTCGAACTGCTACAAATGTCGTTGAGCGTACAAGGTTGCCCATCGTCACAGGGCGTACCATCGCCAACCGTGACCACGGCATGCTGAGGGTTGAAGGGGAGCGGGTTATTGAATTCATCTCTCAAGTCGGTAAGGCAAGGGCAGGCGGAGCCGTCACAAGGTGTCGAGGAGCCACACTTGAATACAATTTCGAAGTTCGCTTGGGCGCAATTAGTGGGTTTGTAATCGGCCAATTGATAAACGACGGTCATTAAGTAGCGTGTTTCTTGCGGAGAAAGAGTTGTGGTTGGGGGACCGCCGAGCTCGGGCGTAGCGCTGGCGCGACAAGAGGCTTGACTAAAGGGGTGCATTCCATTCTCAAAGAGTATCGGAATCCCGCCAGAGCTGGGCCCGGCGACGCCGTCCCCATCGGGATCCGTGGTGACTTGCACTCTGGTTAACGTACCCATTTCGCCCTGAGATTCGGGAACTTCGCAAAAAAGGGCCACTGCCGCTTCATGATACAATTGATCCGACGAGCTATCGTTGGTTATGAATACTTCCACCGTGATCAGCGAGCCGTTCGTTAAGGTGCCGGTGGGCAATGGCACGATGGACAATGTCCGCGGCTGGGTCTGGGCCTGCGCGAACGAGCCGAGCAGCGCCAGGCTGAAGACCGCAACACCCCACCAACCGAAAAATGAACACGATTGACTTAGGGGCCCTAACAGAATGCGGGACCTTTCCAGTCGGTCGAGCAGTGACAGGCTAGAAGCCCCCATTTTGTTAGAAGCTGGTTTGACACGCATATAGGCATTTCCTTTCTTCGTGGCGGCGCTTTGAATCGCCTTGATCGGCCATCCACATGTCTTCAACCGGCGCACCAAAGAAAAGCTCCGTGCGCCGACAAGGTTCCTTCTCGATCGAGTGCCGTCATTATACCCCCCCCTCCCCCCGAAAACCCGTCAAGCTTTTTCCAAGAGTTTTTTCGATCTTTGTGTGCGAGGGTGCGGCGATGCCGAGACCGCCTGGAAAGTCGGTCCCACATGCAATAGGTCCCACCTGAGAAAGGTTCCCACGTAGGTCGAAAGTCGGCCACAGGTCAAGCACGGCTGCACGCGATCAGCCGCGGCGTGCATTGGACGTTATCCGGAAAAGCCCTCACCTCTAACCCCTCTCCCTACAAGGGAGAGGGGGGTTCGCCTTGGCTGTTAAGGCCTGTTTTGCACCGCCGACCATAGCTCGGTGAATTTTGCTTTGACATATGGATTGAGGTTCGCCGCGAAGTCCGCCGGGATTTGCAGCACTCGGATCAGCTCCTGTACATCGGCTAAATCCCTTAAGCGCCCCGGGTCGCTCAGGCCGGAAGCCAGCTTTAACTCGATCAGGGTCGGCAAGTTCACGTAGCGGATACCATCGATCTCCGTCGAAGCACCCTCCGGCTGGGGAAAAGAAACCGGCTTGGGCTTTCCGTCGCCCGGGAATTGGCCGCTCAGCAAGAATTCGATGCGCACTCCCGTTTGAGTGTCGCGCAGATGCCTGCTGCCCGAGAAAAGAGGCAAGTACCCAAGCCCCTCCAGGCCCGAGTGGATCGACTCAAGGCCCTTCGATGTCACCAGGATGTCCACATCCTCGGTGGTTCGATTGTAGCCGTGAGCCACGAGGGCCATGCCACCGACCACGGCATAGGGAATACCCAAACTCTCCAATCGAGAGGCGATTCCGCGCAGAGTTTGATGCACAGGACCCATTCGCATGAAAAACTGATCGGCCTGTTCGATCGCTTTTGATCCCCCACGACGAAGTTTCTGTTCAAACGGAAGCACAATCAACTGTAGATGACGAGTCAAGCCGATTCAACGGCTCGATTCCTTGCTTTGCAAACTTGTTCGCAGGAACTGCAGAACCTTGGGCCAGGAGTCGGCCTGCGCCTTGGCGTTGGCCTCCTCGCTGCCGCCCAACATCAATTGTCGAGTTGCTATCGTTCCCGCCGCAGGCAGAAAGCTCTTGCGAATGGCGTGCCCGGCGCCATCGTAGGCAAGATGTTGACGGGGAAATGGATGCTTGTGTTCCCTGAGCCGCTCGATCACTTTGTCGGCCATGAGCGTGCTGGGCCAGAGGGCATCTTCGCGGCCGGAGACCAGCATCACCGGGCCGTTAATTTTTTCCACGGGAATCAAGGCTCGTTCAACCACCTCCTGGTTGTCGAGTGCCGAGCGGTAGAGGTCGAGCAGTTTCATGGGCTGACCGCCGCCGCCCATGAATTGTCCAAGAAAGGCGGGAGTCGGTTGGCCGCGAAGATACGGCACCGGCTGGCCTTGGTAGCTCCAGGACGGTGCATCGGGCGGCGGCCCCGACCAGGAGATTCCCTGCCACGCGACGTGACTGGGCACATAGGCGACCACCGCGCGAATCTCGGGGAACGTGGCCCCCAAGAGCAACCCTAGTTCGCCGCCTTTCGATCCGCCGATGACCCCGAGCCGCTTGCCGTCAACTCCCTCTTGCCGCACGAACCAGTCGATGCCTTTTTTCAGGTACTCCAACGGGATTTCCACCAGACGATCGGGAAGCCCTTCGGCCCGGAAATAGGCCAGGGCGAAAGCGGCAAACCCCCGCGAGGCCAAAAGCGCGGCATCGGTGCGATTGATTCCGCCATCGGATCCGGTCAGAACCAGCACGGCCGGATGCGGCCCCGCGCCGGCGGGCATGTAGAGCTGGCCGATGAGGCCATCCTCTTTGACGTCCAGTACTTTGACGCCGGGATCCATCATCATTCGCTTGAGTTCGCAGGTGGTGACCTCGATGCCTTCGACCTCGAGGATGAACTTTGTGACCAGCGGTTGTTGAAGGTCGTAGGCAAAGCCCCTTGGCTCGCGGTCGTTTTCGGGAATGTCCGGCGCCAGTTGCATCGACCAAAGCAACCCCATGGGATCCACGCCTCGATAGGTCCCTTCGTTCGGCGCCATTTGTGCGAGGTCGATTCGGCCGCCGTCGCCTCCCATGAAAACGGCGTGCGATTGCCACTCTCGGCCACGACTATCCGTCATGGTGGCCCGAATCGTGACCGGCTCGCCGTGCTGGACTCCGCTGGCCGTGATGGTTACGGCTTCGTCAATGAGTGCGCTCGCGGGTTCGACCCGAAGTTTGACCCCGTTTTCCCGAATGTCGCTGGGAAGCAAGCCGACAAGCTCGATGAGGCTGATCAGAAGCAGCCGATAAGTTTCAGGCGTCATTTTTCCATCCCCTTGTTTTCTCGCCCTGGTTCCCGGTGCCTGGCTTTGGCAAACTCTGGTCACCGAATCCGCTTGGCACAATCCTAGTCTTGACTCCTTTTCTGTAAAGCCGAACCTGGTAAGCTCTTGACGGAATGCATCTGCCCAATGCGTGGGGCGGAATGCGAGTGGAAGACTACGTTTGGATGAAAGGAACGAGTATGATGGTTCGAAACGTCGGATTCACGCTTGGGGTGGCACTGATGATGATCGGTGCAACCGGCTGCATGAGCAAAAACGAGGACATGCGTCCCCAGCGGTCGGCCGAGCTCGACCGGCTCAACATGATGGTGGGAAACTGGGAAACCACGGCGGAAACGAAAATCATGGGCGAGGACGAAGCCGTCAAAGGAAGCGGCAAAAGTATCTCGGCCTGGGAGTGCGACGGCTGGTGCCTCGTGGAGCGCGGGCAATACGACATGGGCGGCGACATGGGCAAGATGAACGGCGTGGCCATTTGGACGTGGGACCCCAAGGCCAAGAAATATCGCACCTTCTGGGCGGACAGCATGGGTTCAACGGCCGTCGGCACGGGCCGGTACAATGAGGCGACCAAGACTTGGCATATGAAAGGCAAAGGCCACGGCCCCATGGGCACGACGCACGCACGCGGAACGGCCAAAATGATTGATGACAAAACCGTCGAATGGTGCTACAAGGAAGGTTTTGGCCCGTTTGGGATGATCAAATTCATGGAGATGAATGGCACCAGCAAGAAGAAGTAGAGTTTTGCGAAGCGGGAGGCGTCATGTAACTCGTGACGCCTCCCGTTTCTTCCCTTTTGCCGGGCGTGAAAATGCGTAGCGAATCTGCCATGACGCGTGTCGCCTTTGTGTCACTCGGCTGCGCCAAGAACCTGGTGGACTCGGAAAAAATGCTGGGCCAGTTGGCCGAAGCGGACTGCATCATCACCGGTGACCACTGCGACGCCGATGTGATGGTCATCAACACTTGCGGCTTCCTGGAGGCCTCGCGCACCGAGGCCGACGATTGCATTCGCGAGGCCGTTCGGCAAAAAACGGCGGGCCGGCTGAAGCGCGTCGTGGTGGCCGGCTGCCTGGTCCAACGGGATCGAGAGACGATCCTCGACCGCATCGAAGGGATCGATAGTCTAGTGGGCACGAACAATCGCGACGACATTGTCCGGGCCGTCCTGGGAAGGCATACCCCTTCGTCGCCCCTCAAAAACGGGAGAGGCAGGCGGGTCAAAACTCCGGATGTTTATCTGAGCGACTATCACCCGTTCGTCCAACTGGATTTCGCCCGGCTGCGGCTGACGCCTAGGCACTACGCCTATCTTCGCATCAGCGAAGGCTGCGATCAGAAATGCACCTTTTGCACAATCCCCAGCATCCGGGGGCGGATGCATTGCAAGCCGCCGTCGGTCGTGTTGGCCGAAGCTCGCGAACTGGTATCCGACGGCGCAGTGGAAATCAGCCTCATCGGTCAGGACACGACGAGTTACGGCCTGGGCGAAGACCCCATGGAAGGCGGGCTTGCCGCACTCCTTCGCCAACTGGACAAAGTCGAGGGCTTGCACTGGATACGGCTCATGTACGTCTATCCTTCCGTGCTCACCGATGACATTCTCGACGCCATTGCCGATTGCGAGCACGTTTGCAAATACATCGATATCCCTCTTCAGCACATTAACGACCGCATGCTCAAGGCCATGCACCGTCGTATCACCCGGGCGCAGACGGAGGCCCTGCTTGACCGAATCCGCCGCCGAATCCCCGGCGTCACCATCCGCACGACTCTCATTGCCGGATTCCCCGGAGAGACCGACGCAGAATTTGAGGAGCTGCTGGAATTCATCGAAGGATTTCGCTTCGACGCCCTGGGCGTTTTCCGGTATTCTCGCGAACCGGAAACGCCGGCGGGCCGAATGCGCGACCAGGTCGACGAGCAGGTCAAGGCCGAACGCGTTGACCTCCTAATGAGTACGCAGCAACGCGTGGCTTTCGCGTTGGCGGATGAAAGAACCGGCTTGCGCTTCCGGGTTCTGGTCGATCAAGGGGTGAAACCGAACGTCGCGGCGGCGCGCCACCAAGGTCAAGCTCCCACCGTCGATAGCGTTACCTATATCCAACGATGCAACGCGGCCCCAGGCGAGTTTATCACAGTGCGTTGCACCGGTCGCCAGGACTATGACCTCGTTGCCACTCCCACGCGCGTGGCCCTGCCCGTCCTACTCACATGATGGCAAGGCTGAACCTGCCCAATCGAATCACGCTGGCCCGCTTGGTCCTGGCGATTATCTTCATTGCGGTACTAACGCAGTATTCGCATCGCAACGGCGCCTCCCCGAAATGGATGCTCGACGTGGCCGTGGCCCTGTTCATCGTGGCCGCTGGAACGGACGTTCTGGACGGCTACCTGGCCCGCAAGCGCGGGCTGGTCACGCCGCTGGGCCGCGTGCTCGATCCTTTCGTCGATAAGGTGTTGGTCTGCGGGGCGTTTATCCTGTTTGCCGGGCCGGGATTTGTCGATACGAATGGCGAGAACGTCACCAAAGTGCAAGCCTGGATGGTTACGGTCATCGTGGGACGAGAGCTTTTGGTAACCGGCCTTCGCGGCTTTCAGGAATCGGTGGGCAAGGCCTTTCCCGCGTCGCTGCATGGGAAGCTGAAGATGTGGGTGCAGAGCGTCGCCGCCCCCGCCATCCTATTGATCATTGCTCATGAAGGGACGCTCTTTTCGCCTCCGACGGCCAATGCCCTGAAGGTCGTTTTCGTCTGGCTCACGGTGATTGTCACGGCCCTGTCGGTGATCCAGTACATCGCGCGTTCTCGGGATATCCTGGAGGCCAGCGCCTCCGCGTGAAAGTACTGGATTATTTCGACGCAATGCTGCTCGGTGTAGTTCAGGGCCTGACCGAGTTCCTGCCCGTCAGCAGCAGCGCCCATCTGGCTCTGGGCCAGCGATGGCTCGGGCTGGACCCGGACAGCCTTCCGATCCTGTTCTTCGACCTGGTGACTCATGTGGCCACCTTATTGGCCGTCGTCGTGGTCTATGCCGCGCCGATCCGCCGGTACCTTGCGCGGTTGCGCCAGGAGGCAACGCCCGATTGGTCTGGGAAGCGCCACGCTTGGCGCATCGCGGCATTGGCGGCGCTGGCCACGGTGCCGACGGGTGTCATTGGCTTGTCATTGAAATCCACGTTTGAGGCCGCTTTCGACAAGCCGAAGTGGATCGGCGTTGGCCTGGTCATCACGGGGACGTTGTTGGCCTTGACCATAAAACTCCCGCGGGGCCGGCGGGGATGGCGAGGTTTTCGCTGGTGGCAGGCCGGATTCGTCGGCGTCGCCCAAGGCGTAGCGATCCTTCCAGGCGTTTCGCGCAGCGGAGCAACGATCTGCATGGCCACGTACTTTGGCCTAAGACGCCGTTGGGCGGCGGAATTCAGTTTTCTATTGGCGTTTCCAGCGATCCTGGGCGCTTTTGCCGTCAAGTCCAAAGACGTCCTTGGTCTCTCCCCCGAGCAGATCGCGGGGATCGCTTGGGGTCCCATTCTCCTCGGGGGAGTGATGGCGTGGGGCGTTGGCGTCGTTGCCGTAATCATCTTAGTCCGCGTCGTCCGCCGTGCCCGCCTGCACTATTTCGCGCCCTATTGCTGGCTGCTGGGCATGCTCACCATCGCGCGTTTCTCTTTTTGACAAAGGCCACGCGTGCGCGCCATGAGCACGCCCAGGTCCCCGTGGGCATGTTCTCATTTTCCTGTTAGACCAATGCTTGCCGACTAAGGAGTCGCGCAGAAATAACATAAACGAATCGATTCGCGAAAGCCCAGCAAATAGGGCGATCCGTAAGAACAATCGTGTAAGTAATTCATCCGCGATTCCTAACGCTTCATCATCACGGCCCGCCGCACGGGCAGGTCGTGTCCGGACACGGCGGGTTTCCCGCGAAGGCGTCGAGTATGGCGAGGACGTCCCCCACGTCAATGAAGTCGTCGCCGCAACATGGGGCGATATCGCATTGCGGGCACAGCGACGCGTCGGAGAACCCATCCAGCATCTTCAAAACATCTCCTACGTCCACGAACCCGTCACCGAACGGCTTAGGCGTGATGTCACCATATAGCACACAAGTAGGTCCTGGCGTCACGGTTCCGCCTAACTCGTCGCAGCAAAGGGGATCGACCATATGGCACCGGCCATCCGGCGTGCAGCAAGGCGCCGGCGACGTGCAAACGGAGCCTACCCCTTGGGGACTGCCACCCATGGCCATGCAGTCCGCCGGCAGCATGTTCATGCAGTCGAAGCTCATCTCGTCGGGGAGGCAGCAGGCTTGGTTTTCCGGAACACACATGTCGGTGGCCTCATCGCACACGGTTCCCGGCGGGCAGGGATTGCCGCTGCCCGCGCACATTCCATTCAGGCAGGCATCCGTCTGTGTGCAGAACAACCCGTCGTTGCACGCGGTTCCATCCGGCTTGTTCGGGTGGGCACACTTACCCGCCTGGCACACGTCGTTGGTACATTGATTTCCATCATCGGTGCAGGCCGTTCCATCCGGCTCACGGTTGAAGTTGCAATTGCCGGCGCCATCGCAGGTGTCCGGATTGTCGCAATCCGGGTCGCCGGGATTCGGATCCTTTGTGCAGGGAGTTCCCGCGGGTTTGCGATTTTCCTGACATATGCCATTCAGGCACGTATCCGGATTATCGCACTGCGGATTCCCTTCGCCGAAACTTACGCAAGGCGTGCCGTCGGCCTTATTGACCAGTACGCAGGCGCCCATTCCCCCGTTGGCCGACGGATCGCACACGGCGTTGACGCACTCTACATCCGGGGGCGGACAGACTGGCGGCGGACCGGACACGCAGGTGAATGTCGTCAAGTCGCAGCTTTCGGGCCCATTGCAGAACTGCCCGTCGTCCGGGCACGGGCGGTTCGGGCCACATTCGGTCATCGGGTAATGAATCGTGGTCACCAAGTTGGCGATATGGACTGCGCTCGGATCGCCCCGCGGGCGATCATACAGCGGCAAGCACACTGGGGCGTTCTGATACGGTTCATTCGGCGGGACGCAGAAAATGTCCGACGTAACCCGGTGTGCCTTGTGATTGTAAGCCACGAGCCCACCGCCGAGGTCCGCCCTAAAGAAGACGTCGAAGAAAGTCTGCCCCACCAGACTATTGGCCGGATTCTCGGCAATCACGCCGTACGAGGGGTCAAGGCCGTGTTTGACGCCGGCGGTCAGTACGACGCCACCTGCGCCCGTTAGCCGCATCAAGACCATTTCGGTGTCCATCACGTCCAAATGACCGTCAACCGGCCGTGTGCCGGGGTATCGTTGCGAATCGTCCAACGGCCCGATTTTTGAAATGAAGGCCGGGCCATCTAAAGTCAAGGTCGTATCCACGACGCAGTCCAAGGTCAGGTCGATGCCGACATGGGCGCCGGATTTGAGCCGATCCTGACCTTCCACGCAGCCGTCGATCCAGTGCGGCCCCGGCGGACACTGGCAGCACTTCTCCTTGCATATGAGCATGGGCGTGTTGGTGAGCAGCTCGAATGCCATGTTGGGGTCGGAACATTTCGGGTTCAGGTCGAACCACGGTCCATAGAGCCATGCTCCGCCCGGACCCATCTTCACCGAAGCCCGCAACGCGTTGACCTGGCCGTTTTCGTTGACGGTGGTGTGCCAACCCCAAAAGTGGTGCGCCGCGCCCTTGCCTGTCACCTTTTCGATGCAGAGGCCGGTGTCCTTGTCCTGATGGTACTTGTGTCCGACCACGGCTTGAATGTCGATGTTGTACGCCAGTCCTTTCTCTTCATAGAAGCCGTTCTTCAGCGCCGGGAAGTTGCCCGTGCGGCTGTCGACGTTGGCGTGGACCAGACAGCATCGATCCAAGTTCACCTCATACTTGTACACCTGATGCCCCTGACAATCCGGGAGGTTGGTGTACTCGATGTCCACGACCTTGATGTCGCAGAAATACAACGCCAGGGGTTCGGCCTGAGGATCCTCCTTGGCCAGCGGCTCATGGAAGCTGATGAGCCAGCCGTCGATGTTGTTCTCGCATTGGAACGAGCCCCACCATGTCCCCCAGCGAGCACCCTTGCTGTCGCCGGTGCAGACCGCGCCGGGGTTGAATGGGGTCTCGGCGTATTCCTGAACCGTCCAGAACGTGTGCCAATCCCGCGGGTCCACGACGGTTGCGCTATAGTCGCCCCAGCGATTTCGGCCGATCGAATCCAATTGCACATAACCGGCTTCGCCCGCCTTCAGGAGATTCACAGGCTGCATCGTGCCCGCCGGATCGGTCGGGAACCGGGCCGTGTAATAGGCGCTGACGAACGTGGCCGCGTCCGAACCTGAGAAGCCCAAGGCCACGCATTCCTCCTTGTTGACCGCGATCGAGGGGAAATAGTAGAAACGCGTGGGGTCTACGACTCGGCCCTGCTGGAGCGGCATCACGTAAGGGCCGGGAACGCTGGCCGTGGTTGGGTCGAGTTGATACCAAGACACTTCCGTCTTGCCGGCCGGGTTGCCGACATGATGCGTCGTCCAAATCATTCCCTTGCGCAACACGGCATTGAGAAGCCGGGTGTCATTGGTCTCGACATCGATCGAGCACCCTGACTGCGGTGCGTTCAGAATGCCGGTGTTGTACCCGGCCACCTCTATGAACCCGAGGTCGGTTAAGGCCGCGGCCGCGCCGATGCCGGCGATCTCCTGTATGCGGATGAAGCGCTGCGCAGGCGGGGTCGTCCAGTTCTGACTGACAATGTAGTTGTGACCCGCCGGTTCGAGATCAAAGGAATGGCACGGCTGCCACGTGAAGGCGCCCTTGCCATCCATAAACGTCGCGATGCTCAGCGGTCCGCCGCCTTTGGCCGAAGCCTTGCTGATCACCCGCGTCTCGGCATGCGAAAAACCACCGCCCACGAAGAACATGTTGTGGGTCACCACCACGTTGGTGGCGTCGACTCCTAACCCTGGATAGTCCGCCCAGACCGTTCCACTAGGGTCAGCCAGAATCGCGTAGAGATTCCACGTTCCGTGCGGAATGTTGCCGTCCGATACACCGACCAAAACGTAGGACGGAGAAATCCCCGCCCCATGGCAGGCCGTGGCCACCCAACGATCGTTGTGCTGGTCGTAGAGAATCTTGGGATCGAAGGCGAATTGCCCCGTGCCGAAAACCGTGGGCAATCCCAGCCCCGCCCAAAAGGCCTGGTGCGAAATCGGACCATTCACCACGCCCCCGCCGCGGTCGAACACAACGAACTCGCTATTGAGCATCTCCGCAATGTGGTTGGGACCGACGGCCCCCATCGTATCCGGTGGGATGAAGGTGTTGTTGTCGAGCAAGCCTTGGAAGCTGGTGCCTAGCGGCGGTGCCCGCAGCACACCCCCTTCTGGAGTCGGTAAACTCTCACCGGGGCGGCCCTCTCCTCCGGCGCCGATTTCCACCGGACCGGGACCCTCCTGGAAGGGCGCTGCCTGCCTGCCTGCGGCGGGGATCTTCTCGTTGAAGGCGAGCATTTTCTCCCAGGTGACGCGAGCCGAACGGATCGTGGGAATCGGCTCCGGCTGAGGCGCGGGCCGCAGCGCCGTCGCCCCGGTAATGGCCGCGGGTTCCAAGGGCCGGGCCGGTCGTGCCTCGGCGGTCTGTCCGCCTTGATCGGGGTCGATGGCTGGTCCTGGACAGGGCGGACATTGCGGCGGCCTTACGCAATGGTCGTGCGAGCCGGGCACGGAATGACACGCCTCAACACAGCACTGACCCATGGAGCTGCCGGGATGGAAACCGACGGGGCCGCAGGTTCCATACGGTGGGGGGCTCTGCGTCCACTGCGTACCGGCGGATGTTAGTGCCTGTACGACACCCGGCGTAAATATCCGGGTCAGTCCATCCGAAACCCGCCGGAACTCGAATCCCGGCCGCACGGGCAAGAACGTATCGAAGGTGCCGCCGTTGTCGTTGGTCTTGGTGGCCGTCAGATTCCCAGTTGGCTGGGGCCCGTCCAAAAAGACGGTCACCGTCCAAAGTTCGGGATTCTGCCCGCCGTTGTAGGTCACGGTGATCGGCCCACACCCGACGAGGTCGAGATCGGCGATGCGAATCGGAGTCGACGCGATCACCGGCAGCGGGCCGTCGAAGCACATGTCCGCCTCGCGATCAATAAACGTATCCGGGGTGTCGCTGCCGTCGGCCCCCTGCATGAGAATCTCACCCGTAAACGCATCCGAGCCGGAGTTAAAGAACCCCGCCGGGATCGGCGTGGCCGCGAAACTGTACTGGCTGCCACCGCACTGCGTGTCCCAGCAATCCTGCCCGGCCGGGGCGGGTTTCGGGCATGGCAGCTTGTCGATATTGCTGCCCCACCAGCGCACGGCGGTGATCGGCCGCCCGTCGGACACGAAGTCATCGGCGGCCACGTTGTTGGGGATCATGTCGCTCCAGTCGATATCCGAGGGATAGTCCTCACCCGGCTCAGAGCCCGCCGGGCAGCAGACGTCGGGCGGATTGCCGACGAACCGACACTGGAACGCATCCGTGTCGCCGGGGCTATTGACCACGCCGTCGCAGTTGACATCGCAAGTTTTCGTTCCACAGCAGGCGCAGCTCCCTGAGATGCAATCGAGCAAGCACTGGAAATCGCTGACGTCGATGATCCCGTTTTGGTCGAAATCCGCATTGCACGCGCAGGGCGCAGACTTGGGGGGCTGGCTGAATTTCACGTAATGTTGCTCGCCGCAATCATCGGGGATGCCGTCCCCGTCGGTGTCCACGGAATCGGGCACGCAGGGATCGCACTTGGTCTTCTTCAACTCGAAACCGTCGAGCAGGCCATCGTTGTCGGTATCCGGATCGTTGGGATCAGTGCCGGTCCGGCACATGTTGCGATCGGGGTTGCAACAAATACCGGTCTCGGATACGTCCGCGATGCCGTCGGCGTCGAAGTCTTGGCACGTGGTCCCAATGCCCATCGGCTCTTCATTGCACTCGCCGGGTAAGAGCAACGTGCAGGAACCATCCGCCGTATTGCAACAGGCCTCATGCGGGCAGGGGGTACACGCCTGCCCAACCACGATGCAATGACTCGCCGTCGCCCCGGCGTGACAAACCGGCACGCAGCAGATGTGCGTGCGTTGCCCCGAGCTGAGTTGCGCTCCGGGCACGAAGTTCTGCCCGCATTGCGGTTGGATTTCGCCCTGACTGTCATACACCCACGGAGAGGTACCGACCGCTTGCAGGAAATCGGGCGGTTGGCCGGTGGCTGCGGTGTCCAGGACTCGCACCCCTGGACACAAACCACCGCACAGATTCACCGCCTCACCGACACAAACACCGTCCCAGGCCACATTGCAGCAATAGGGGTCAACGCCGCAGACCGAGGCGGTACAAGCCGCACTGTCACACCCCGGACTCGGGTGTATGGAGCAGCAGTTGCTGGGGATCACCGCCCCCGCGGGCTTGAAGATGAACAGTGGCTGTACGGAGAACTCGGAGCGGAAGGTTCCGCCCTCCAGATGCGCCCGAGTGATCGTCATCGATCCGTTTGGCACCGCTGTGCGAGAAAGCGTCACCTCCACGTTCCACAACGTATCCCCGTTGATATTCACAACGATCGGGTCACAACTGACCAGGTCCAGTTCCCGCAAGCGGATGGGAACGGTATCACTCTCGCCGACGTCCGGCGCCGCGGCGCCAAGGCGCTCCATAAACGTGTCGGGCTGCGGAAACGCCGCGCCTCGAAGCACGACGATTCCATCAAAGGGATCCGAGCCGGGAGCGAAGAAATCGGCTGGAATGGGGGTCTCGCAGAAATCGACCGCCGTATTCCCGCAAGGCGTTGCAAAGCAGTCTTCACCCCGCGGGATGCAGCGCTCGCCATCCACACAGTTGGCCACCGGCGACCCGCCCACATCCGTACACTGCTGCAAAGGCAACGACTGGCAGACTCCACTCGGCAGGCAGCATGGGACCGGGCCGCAGTCGAAGGGAAGGCAGGGATCGCAGTCTTGGCTGACTTCCGCCCCGTCGCTAATCCCGTCGTTGTCGCTATCCGCGTCGCGCGGGCTGGATGAAATATTGCATGCACTGCTCGGCTGGCAGCAAGCGTTGTTCTCGAACCAATCGGCCAGGCCGTCGCCATCCGTATCGTCGCAATTGGTCCCGTCGCCCTTGTACTGGCCCGCGCACATCCCCGGTCCGTTAGCGATCGAACACGTGTTGTTGGCCGGGTTGCAGCAGGCCCCCGTAGGGCAAATGTTACACTGCTTGGTGCAGTGGTCGTGCCCTCCGCCGGGATTGGCGTGGCACGTCTCCGTGCAGCACATCTGCAGACTCCCGGGCGGATTCTCTTCCACACCGGGAACGAAGTAGACTCCACACGGCGAGTGCGGGAATCCCGGCGGAAGCTCGTGCACCCACTTGGGCGTGTCCGTGGTCTCAAATAGAGTCGGCGGCCTCTCGGGCGGCGCACCGAAGTCAAGAATCACCTGATCGCCGGTAGGGGGTACGACCTCGGCGAAGGTGAATCGCGGCAGCACGTGGAACTGAGCGGTAAAAACGCCGCCGTTGGGGTGCTGCTTGGTCACGGTCATGCCACCCGGCGGCAGGGGCGGGTTGGGAGGCGGAGACAGGTCCACCGCCACATTCCACAAAGTGTCCATCGTGCCGATGCGCACCGTGATCGGCGAGCAACTGACCAGGCTGAGCTGAACTAATTCAATAGGAATGGTCTCGGGAGGACCAGGCGGAAAGTCCAGGAGCATGGCGTCAAACCGGCGAACGGTCGTATCCGGGAGCCCATCCATCGGTCCGCCCAGGATGATGATGCCGCTGAAAGGTTCCGAGCCGGGAGCAAAGAAGTCGGCTGGGATCGGGTCGTTGCAAAAATCAAAAAGCGTTCGGCCGCACTGGGTCGTAAAGCAGTCATCCCCCGGCGGCACACAACGACCATTCGTCGGACAATGCGACACCACGGTCCCGCCGTCGGCGGCGCACTGGCCCGGAGGAAATAGCTGGCACGAGGAGTCGGGAAGACAACAAGGCTCAGAGCCGCCCATACAAGTGGGACAAATCGCTTGCGCCTGATTTGCGCACGCAAAGCCCCAAAAACCAGTTTCAACGTCGCAACAAGACGGATTCATCCCACATACCTGAAAACAGCACCCCGGATCGTCACAGCCGGGATTCGGATGCGGTGTGCAGCAACTTCCCGGCGCGGGACATGGCCCTCGTGCCGCGGAGGCTGGACCCGTGTTGCCGGCCTCCCTTGCCGGCGTGTCGGCAGCAAGTATCGGATCAGTTTTTTGGGTCGCCACCACGGCCCGATCGGCGCGCTCGCCAGTGCCCAAGCCCCGAGTGGCCGGCGGGCTATCATCCACAGCCAACAAACCGCCGATCACCAAAGCCACAGCCAGTACGCCGAGCCCGGTGGATACGATCCCGACCCCTCGCCGCCTTCTCCATTCCCGTTCCCAGTTCCGATTGCTTTTCTGCGTGGACATGGTTCGCCCCCGTAAATCAAAAATCCCTCACCCTTGTCCTAGACTCGATGTTCCTTTGACCGGCCGAAAGGCACGGCCGAGCCAGGCCTTACGCAACGTGTCAAGGACGGCCGCCTTTACGAACGCAAGTAGTTTGGTCTGTGAGTGCCAATGTGATAGCACTTTGCAAACCCTTCTATTCCCGCGAGCAACTCGGCGCGAATATCGCCAAGACCCTCCCTCCGAGTGCGCGCTTTGATTTCGCGCACTATGCGCACCCTCCGCGGAATTTGCAAGCAAAAAATATCTTCAACTTGGAGCCGGACCTGGGCAAATGAAACGTCCGCTCTTGCTTGAAATATGCGGCGCCCGCATGCCCCGCCTCAAGCATCACGCTCGCTGCCATGCGCAAGCCTCCGCTTCAGCGCAGGGAAGCCGCGAGTTTGTCACGGGACCGCCAATCTCCAGGCGGCCACGACTCCCTGCCCGCGCCCGTTTATTGCAACCCGACCATCCCGCACCGGACAGGCCAAAAGCCTACAACCAGCGCGAAACCGACGGAACATCCCCGGGCGGAGCGCAACTCCGCCCGGGGGATCTACAATGTTCTCATCACGTCACGTGGGCCATGCCCGTGCGGGTGCCATGCCCCCAAGCTACGCGATCCCGCCGTCACGGCCCGGCGCACGGGCACGGCGTGTCCGGACACGGTGGAATCCCCGAGAAGGCATCGAGTACGGCGAGCACGTCACCGACGTCGATGAAGCCGTCTCCGCAACACGGGGCAATGTCGCACTGCGGACACAGCGCCGGATCGGAGAACCCGTCCAGCATCTTCAGCACATCTCCCACGTCCACGAATCCGTCACCGGACGGTTTCGGCGTGATGTCGCCATATAGAACGCAAGTAGTTCCGGGCGTCACCATACCGCCCAACTCGTCGCAGCAAAGCGGATCGATCATGCGACACCGACCGTCGGACGTGCAGCAAGGGGCCGGCGAAGAGCAGAGGCTACCCGGCCCTTGGGGAATGCCACCCATCGCCAGGCAGTCCGCCGGCAGAGCGTTCACGCACCCGAATCCGACCGCGTTGGGCAGGCAGCAACCCTCATCGAGCGGTGGCTGTATGACGCAATCGCAGCAGACCGTGATTGTCCCATCCGCGTGGGGCGTATTGTTTTGTTGGCAAACCCTGCCCGGCGGGCATTGACCCACGCAGGTCAGGCCGGAACCCGTAGCCATCCGAATGGTCGCAGTCGTCGAACCCATCATGTCGGCCAACGGCCCACCCGGGGCGCCGACGAAGTCGATGCGATATTCAATATCGAAGAAGCTATCGACGGCCCAATTGCCGCCCGGCAACTGGGTCAACGTCGTATGGCCAGGGCTGGGCAGCCCGAAGTCTGTCCCAGCCGTGACGCGGAGCTGGTCGAAATCCGGATCGCCGGGCGGAATCTGTCCGAACAACCGGAACATATCCACGTCAAACGACTGCACCGGATCGCCCGGCATGCGCGGCGCGGTGTGCGTCTCGAATCCAATGGGCAGGGTGATCATACGATTGAATCCGGCCAACATCCCCGTACCGGTCATTTGGATATCCAAGCTGGATTCCACGCACTCCTTCTCACCGCCCAGGCTTCCGCCGGGCTCCTCGCAATCGACCAGCGTCGAGAAGGTGCACACCGGATTCACGGTTCCTTGCTTGTTGCAGATGAAGTCTTTATGGATCGTGGCCAACTCGATGGTCGTGCCCGCGGGCAATCCGTTGATGATCGCGTGCACGTCATCGGGGCTTAGATACTCGCACCCGGCCGGCGGAAGCGTGACCGTTCCACCGGCGTCGGTAACCACGCACGGATTCCCCGGCCCGCGAACCACAGCCAGCCCGTCGGCCCCGCCCGGCAGGTCGAGATGGCAGTTGTGCCAGCCGACACAGTCGCAATCCGTCACGGTCGTCTGATCGGTGAACGGATTGTACAGGGCACAGCGCGGCTCGCACCGATCCACATCCGGACACATCTCCAGCGAGATGGGGTGGTTCGGAGGATAGCACTGGCAGGGAACACCGATACAGCAATTCGGATTGGGATGATCGCAATAGCTGCCGTTGACGCACTGACCGAAGCAATCCTTGCACAAGTAGATCGATACTTCATGGTTCGGCACGTAGCAGGCCGGTCCGGCCGGATCGATCCAGCAATTCGGATCGGCAACGTCGTCGCAATAGCTGCCTCCGATGCACTCCCCGAAGCAATCGCCGCAGAGCTTGATGGACTCTTTGGCGTGCGGGGTGTAGCAGAGGCACTCAGCCGGATCGAGGCAGCAGTTCGGATCGTCGCAGTAACTGCCGTTGATGCACTCGCCAAAGCACGTGCAGCCGGCTTGCGCGCAACCCGTGCCGCCTGGCAAAGGCGCACACTCGCCACCAGGCTGGCAGTCCACCGTCGCACAGTTCGTCCCAACGCCTTGAGGCGTCCCGCCGTCTTGCAGGCAGCAGTCACGATCCGCGTCCTGACAGCTCCCGTCGGTGAAGCAGCAGGCCTGCGTGGTGCCGTCGCAGGCGGCGGGCACCGGCAGGATCGTGCCCCCAAGCTCGTCACAGCAGTTCGGGTCCACGAGCTGGCAAGTACCGTCCGGCAGGCAGCAGGGCCTGTGATCCGCATCCGGCACGCAGGCCGTGCCGGGCCCTTGCGGCGTGCCCAGGAACAAGAAGAAACAACAGGCCGGATCGGTCATGATGCACGTGCCGTCACCCAAGCAACAGGCTTCGAGGGCTCCGCCGCAAGACGCACCCGCCGGCAGCGGGACGCCGCCGCGGTTGACGCAGCAGACTTGGGACATGTTCTGACATGTCCCATCGTCAAAGCAACACGCCACGATCGGCCCGCATCCAGCTACGCCGGGGATGAACCGGCCGCCGATGGCGTCGCATTCACATTGATCCGCCACCATCGAGCAGAAGCCCATTCCATCACAACAAACGCCGGGTTGCGGGGCGCAAGTGCATGGCTGCCCGGGGCCTGGGCAAAGCGGCGTCCCTGGCGGCGGTACGTCGCAACCGATAAACGTGAAATCAAGGCAGCAGTTCGGACCGCCGCAGAAATTGGAGTAGTTGGGGCAAGTATCGATGCAATTGGTGGTGACGCAAATGTCGTCGCACGTAAATGGACAGTTATCGCAAGCGCCTTTGAAGTCCGAGTCCTTACAGGCCACCCGGTAGATACAGACCCGCTGGTAGGCCGGACAAACCGTGTGGGTCACGGAATCGCCGTTGTCCTGGGTCCGTTCATCGAAGATCTTCTCCTGCTGTGAGTCGATATCGCCGGGAGTCACCTCGATAATGCCCGACACCCAATCATTACCCGGCTGGATAATCACACCCAAGGCGGGGTTCACAAGGTGAACAAAGGAGTCGCCCGAGGAATCCAGCCGTAGCGGCGGCATCATTCCGCCGGTGTCCAGTTGCCGAACCATGCCGTCCGGAACACGCGTAAAGGTGAACAAAGGCTGAACAAAGAGCACCGAGTTGAACACTCCGCCGTTAGGATGTGTCTTGGTAGCCTGTAACTGACCTAAGGGCGCCGGCGTCGGGGAAAGCCGGACGGCAACGTTCCATTGCTCCGGAAGCTGCGGAGGCGGATACGTCACAACGATGGCGTTCACGGAGACCAAGTTCAGGGCGACGATCTCAATTGGAACCATACCCATCGCCCCTACCGGATCGCCGGGCATGACCGGCGGGCCGGGGCGTCGAATGATCGCCGATGCGTCACCCAAGGACGGTGAGAGCGGTGCGCCGACAAACTCGACTTGTCCCATGAACGGCTGCGAACCCGGACCGAAAAAGTTGGCCGGAATCGGTGGAACAAACGCGCTTCCGAATCTCACCAAAGTGGGGCCATCCTCCGATTCAGCGAGGTAATCCTCGACTATTCCGCGCGGGTTGTACCCCAATGCCTCAAGGGATTTAGCGCCGCTCCCCGAACCAAAACTGGAAGCCTCGGGCGCCGGCATTCCCGCAAAAACTTGGAACAAGTTTCGCGCGGCAAGAACGCCCTCGGTTTCCCCCGCGTTTGAAATACCGGCCCCCCATGCCCATATGGCCAAGCACACGGCCGACGCCGATTTGCTACATGCGCCGCTAAACACGCGCCTTGACCACCCATGCCGAACAATCGCTTGCATACAATTCTCCCCTAGCAATCTTTTCATTGGTCCGGCAGCCAACGCTGCTTCTGGAAACTCGTCAACAAAAAACAAAACTCAGTCGGGACTTCGCGTCGAACTTATCCGCTTCACACAACGCAAATACTTTCAGGCGCTGAGTCGATACGTATGCCCCATCCATCTCCTCACGAAGTCTCTTCACTAACTCCGATAAACTCGCATTATACATTCAGCAATAGGCAAACCGCACTCGTTTTTTGACATAAAGACGAAATCGAGCCACTTCCAGAGAATAAAGTTATAGTGAACCGCTCGGCCTCATTCGGTTGGTTGCGTTCAAACTCCAAGCTGGCAGATGACGTGTTGGTACACTTCATCAAGTGCGCCCGGAATTCGAGCGCCAGCCGCCCGGCGATGACCGCCTCCTCCTAAACGGAGGGCAACCTTGGCTACGTCAATCTCGGGGTCGCTTGGAGTGGGAGGTTCTTTGCTGCGAAGATTGATCCGTACGACGCCATCTTCTTGTTCTACAAAAAGTACCGAAACAACCACCGACTCGATCCGCAGCGGCTCATTCACGATGTCCTCCGTGTCGGCAGGCGTTGCAGCGCAACGAGGAAAGACATTCTTGGGCAAACGCATGATTGCGAGCCGACCATCCGCGCGAAGCTCCAATGTGTCTAGTGCCGCGGCCAGGAGTTTGAGCCGGCCATGCCGCTCCTTTTCGTAGAGCATCTGAAAAAGCGCATTGGGCCGTGCCCCCAAGCGGGCCAATTCGCTTGCGGCGGCCAGGGCACGCGCGTCGCAGTTCGAATGGCGGAACCAGCCGGTGTCCATCGCGATCCCAACGAACAACGCCGAGGCACAGGAGGGATCAAACGTCCAGTCCAGGCGTCGCCCCCATTCAAAGAGAATGAGGCAGGTGGCCGCGGCTGTTTCATCGATCAGATGAAGCCCACCGATTGCGTCCCGCGTGGCGTGATGATCGACGACCAACAGCGGTTTCCGACTGCTCCGAAGCCATGGGGCAATTGGTTCAAGCTGGTTGTACGTGCAGGTGTCCAGGATCACCACGCCGTCGGCCGCGTTCAGATCGTCCTCGGTCGCGGACGACCCCCAGAGAGCGAGCGGGCCGAAAGACAGCAAGCCTTTGTACCGATGGGGCAATTCGTCGAAGATGACCGCCTTGGGATTCGAGCCCGTCCCGACCAGCATTCGTTGTAAGGCCAGCAAACTTCCGATGGCGTCGCCGTCGGGCTTTTGATGCGCGACAAGCAGCGGGCGCCGCCATGATCGCACCAGCGCCGCCGCCTCCAGAAACTGCTCTTGGGTAATCGAAGACATCTTCATCCCGCGGTCTTAGGCCGATTCCGCGCCTCTTTTTGATCGCTACTTCCGGACTGGGCCACAAGATCGTGCGCCGCTTCCACGTCACGTTCCAGTTGTTGGATCAGAGCGTGCGGCGATGCGAACGTCTGCTGGCCACGGAGGAAGCCGACGAACTCAAGGGCCATCGGCGCGCCGTAAATGTTGCCGTCAAAGTTTAGGAGGAAAGCCTCGATGCGGCGCGCTCCAACGCCAAACGTGGGCGTATTCCCGATGCTGATCGCGCAAGCGTAGCAATCGTCACCCAGTACAGCCCGGCCCGCATACACGCCGTCCGCCGGAACCACCTGAAGCATCGCATCTACGTTGGCCGTCGGAAACCCCAGCGTGCGGCCGCGTCCCTCGCCGGAGATCACCTTGCCGAACAGGGCGTAGTTTCGTCCCAAACACTTCGCCGCCTCGGAAACTTTTCCCTCCAGGATCAGCCGCCGAATAAGGGAACTACTGACCAGAACGCTCTGCCCCGGGTTCAACTCCACCGAAACCGGGTCAACGATGTGAACCGTGCAGTTGAATTCTGCCGCGTTTCGCGAAAGCAGCTCCGGCGTCCCGCGCCGTCCCCGCCCGAAGCCAAACGACGGCCCCTCGACAATGTGCGCCGGACAAAACCGTCGGCGGACGACTTGCTCGATGAATTCTTCGGCCTCCAATCCCAAAAGCGATGGTTCACTCGTGGCCACCACGGTGATGTCCGTCCCCGACTCTTCCAACCGCCGAAGTTTTTCGGGCAAAGGCGTCAGCGGCAGCGGTGCACGCTGCGGGGCAACGATGGTCAAAGGGTGCGGCTCAAACGAAAGCACGATCACCGGCCCGCCGCACTCGGCGGCGACGGTTTTCGCTAGGGCAAGAAGGCCTCGATGGGCCAGATGGACCCCATCGAAATTGCCGATGGTCAAGACGCAGTTTCGCGGCGGCGGACCCAGCGCCGCCAACCCTTCGACAACCTTCACGCATGAGCCCCCGTTCGGCGCTGCAACCAAAGTGCGTGGGCGCCGGAAAGCAGCAGCATAGACCGCGCCCGATGATCAGAACATCTCATTCCCTTAAAGTGTTTTTAGGCAATGGTCAATGCCCCTTCTATTGCCCACTCCGGATGCTTGTTTCGACGTTTTTGACGTTTCCTTTCTGTTTTGATGTCTTGACGTTTTGACTTTTTGACGTTTTCAAGTTTTCAACGGCGTCGTTGGTCCCCATCCATCCAAGGTGCTATAATCTCATCGATAAAAGGGCTCGAAAAGCTCATTTGCTCCTTCGGGCCTCCGCTCCCCAAGAGAGGAGTTCTTGTTCCGTCATGTGCGTCCTTGATTCCTCCACTGGTCGCACCGGAGCGCAAGCGACGGGTTCGGATATTGGAGAAAAGTGGCGGCGTGAATGCAACAAAACGCTACCAAGTACGAAGGAGAAAATCAAAATGAAAGCATGTGCGTGGCTGGGAAAGAGTTTCGCGATTTCACTCGTTTTGGGCGCGGCGGTGAAGGCACAGCCGCAACCGCGGACGTTGTCCATTGTGCCTATCGGCGGAAACACGATCAGCGGCGGACCGGTCACCGTCGAAGTCTTTCTAACGAATGTCGGCACGCAGAATCAGCATTACAAGGAGGCTAGGGTCGAACTTCTCTGCTTTGTGCCCGCCCAAGCAGGAGGCACGGGAATGCTGAATATCGTCTCCGTCGAAACCGATCCCGATGGCGTGGGAGGATGTGGGCCAAGCTCCAACGGTACTCCTGCATTATTTCCAAACGGGGTATGTCTATCGAGAACCTATCCTCCGGACTGTCACGCCTCTTCGATAGGTCCCTTCGGGGGCCCCCCCGTCGCCCTCCTCCCCCCGGGTGAGTCGCGTTACATTGGAAACGTATGTGTATGAGTTGGCGGATTGCGCCGAGGGCGATTTCGAGATCTATTTCACCTGTGACAACGCCTTTAATCCTTGCGACGGCGACAATCCAACTTCTTCCTCCGCCACCCGGCTGATCGACCCGTTCGACAATCCTCTGCCCTACAATCAAGAACCCGCAATGCTCACTGTAACCGCGGAGGCCGTGTCAGTCTGCGATGACGGTGAGGTCTGCACGCTAAACGACCTGTGCAGCAATATGGTCTGCGCTGGAAACTATCAGGTGAGCTACTACGGCGATATTGTCGTGCAGAAAGGCGACGACGGCGTGCCCGACATCACCGATTTGCTTTGCGCTTTAGCCGGCTATCTCAACCCGGCCGCCTGCCCGCAGGCGGACATTGCTCCATGCGGCGGCGACGGATTCATTGATGTCGGCGACGTCCTGGCGATCGTGGACGGCTACGCGGGCATCTACGCCTGCCCAGCGCCGTGCCCGCCGTAAGAGAATGGCGAATAGCGAACGCAGAATTCTTTCCGAGCCCCGGGCTGCCCTCCCCGAGTCACCGCTAAGCGCTGGGACGCGGGCATGTCTGCGTCGACGCTTAGGTTGAGCGCCGCTGCTCCTCGTAGGGTTGCGAGAACACCATCTGCACACGCTCTGCTCGGTCGGGCCGGCCGTCGAACAGGACGGCCGTGGCTTGTCGCAGCGCCGCCAAGCGCGGGTCGGCTTCGATCACTCTCGCGCCCGGGGCTCGGTCGATCCGATCCAACGCGGCGGCGATATCCAAGAGCCGCGAACGTGTTTCAAGAAAACTTCGATTCAGCACCTCGGCGGCGGATGGTTTTGATGACATAAATGTGTCTTCCTAGTCCTTAATCAGTATTGAGAATCCCTAGTGCGAGAATCTCTTCTCGCACGCAGAACCGGCGGGAATCTCGCCCGATCATACGACGGCCAATCACTTCACTGCTCTTCGCAAATCCTCGACGCGATGCGTGCGTTCCCACGTGAAGGCCTCGCCCTCGCGGCCGAAGTGGCCATGACGCGCCGTCTCGAAGTAAATCGGCCGGCGAAGGTTTAAGTACTCGATGATCTGCGCCGGCTTGAACGGAAACACCTGCCGAACCGCTCGCACGAGCACCTCGTGCGAGACCTCGCCCGTACCAAACGTATCCACGGTGAAGCCAACCGGTTCGGCCACGCCGATCGCGTAGGCCACCTGCACTTCGCACTGTTTCGCCAGCCCCGCGGCTACAACGTTCTTGGCCGCGTGACGGGTCATGTAGGCCGCCGAGCGATCCACCTTGCTGGGGTCCTTGCCTGAAAACGCCCCGCCGCCGTGCCGACCGCGACCGCCGTAAGTATCGACGATGATCTTACGTCCGGTGAGGCCGCAATCGCCGTGGGGACCGCCGGTCACGAAACGATCCGTCGGATTGATGTGGAAGGAGATGGTCTTTGACCAAAGCTGCGGCGCTTCTCGTTCAATCACTGGCCGGATCACTTCCTCACGGATCTGCGCTTTGGCCGCTTCGCTGATTCGATCCGTCTTGGAGTCGACGGCCTCCATGGTGTGCTGCGTGGAAACGACCACGGTCGTGACACCGACCGGGACTCCGTCTTCATAGGCCACGGTGACCTGGGCTTTGGCATCCGGCCGCAGCCAGCGAATGCGGCCGTTCGCCCGAAGCTCGGCCAGCAGTTCGACCAGCCGGTGGGCCAACTGAATCGGCATGGGCATGAGCGCCTTGGTCTCATCGCAGGCAAAGCCGAACATCATCCCTTGATCGCCGGCTCCCTGCTCCTTGCCGCGCTGCTCGTCGGGAGTCACGCCGATGCTGATGTCCCCCGACTGCGGATGCAGCGTTCGCAGAACGCCGCAGCTTCGATAATCAAAGCCCGTTTGCGGATCGTCGTAACCGATACGGCGGATCGCCTCGCGAACCGTCTCCTCCGCATGGCTCAGGGCTTGCTGGGCCGCCTGATTGTGAACTGTCACCTCGCCGGCCAGCACCACCAGCCCGGTGGTCACCAGCGTTTCGACGGCGGACCGGGCGTGCGGATCATGTTCCAGCAGGCTATCCAAAATGGCGTCGGAAATCTGGTCGGCCACTTTATCCGGATGGCCCATCGAAACCGACTCGGAGGTGAACAAACCCGATTGCCCTTTTCGTTCATGAGGCACGGCTGCTCTCCTGGCTTGGGGCGCTCGCACGAATAATCTTCACGCGCTTCTCACTTCTCGCACCGTTTGTCCGAGGGCACGCAAATCTGGTTTCTCCACGCGGCCCCTCCTTTGCCCCCTCTTACCTTCTGCCTCTTGCCCCTCGGCCCTCGTCCCGGCACACTCGGTCAGGACACGAGCTATCCTAAGAATCGTCACTTTTTCTTGCAATTGCCCATAGCCCTGCATCGGCGAAGCCAATGGCCAAGATAACTTTTAGCGCCGATGCGAGTTGGTGTCCGCTCGGGCGAGATTACTATCTCGCACGCACCGTTCGCAGGATTCCGATCCTGCCCAATTGCGGGAACGCATGCCCGCCAAAGTGGTGGGCGGTGCCTCGGCTAAGGCTCGTGCGCGGTCGTCGGGGCGTTACAATGTCTCGCGATGCGGGTTGTCTTTTTGGGTTCGGGGGCTTTTGCGCTGCCCACGCTTCGCTGGCTAGCCGGTAGCGGCCATGACATTCCGCTGGTTGTAACCCAGCCGGCCCGGGCGGCGGGCAGGGGGCTCCGCACCACGCGAACCCCGGTGCGGGCTTTGGCGGAAGAGCTGAATCTGCCCGTCCACGAGGCCGAGAACGTCAACCAGCCCGAGCGCGACCCGCGGATTCGCGACCTCCGGGCCGACCTTGGTCTGGTCATCGCCTATGGCCAAAAAATCGGAGAGGATTTTCGATCCTCGTTGCCGGCGGGGTGCATCAACCTTCACGCTTCGCTCTTGCCCAAATATCGCGGGGCGGCGCCGATCAACTGGGCGATCATCAGGGGAGAAGAGCGAACCGGTTGTACGGTTTTCCGCCTGGTGGACCGCATGGACGCGGGGCCGATGCTGACGTCGCGGTGGACGCTCATCAAGCCGGAAGAGACCACCGGCGAGCTGCACGACCGCCTGGCCGCCATCGGCGTCGATGCGGTCCAGGACGCGATGCGGCTTTTCGCGGACGGGCGAGTCCCCGAAGGCACTTCCCAAAATGAGGCTGAGGCCACCCGTGCGCCCAAGCTCCAAAAGAGCGATGGTTTGGTGCGTTTTGATCGGCCCGCCATCGAAGTAGCCCATCATATTTGCGGCGTAACACCCTGGCCAGGCGCCGCGACACGGTTTACCGCCAAAGAGGACCGCTGGGAAAATGTGCTTCTTTGTCGCGCCCGACAAGCGGAAGACGCGTCGTCGCCGAAGATTCCGCCGGGCACCATCGACGAGCGCCGGTATGTTGCCGCCCCAGACGGTTTCGTGGAGATTCTCGAAATCAAGCCCTCGTCAGGCCGTCTGATGACTTGGCCGGAATTCGTCAACGGCCGTCACGTCGCCGCGGGCGACAGGTTTCTGACACCCGAAGCGATTCCCCCGACGCTAAGTCGTAGCCGATAAATCGAGAGGTCATTAAGTACGTGCCCGTCCCGCTTTGCTGCCACGTGCCATTACATTTTTCCGTTGTCACCGGCGCGCAACGTTGACGAAAATGGCGGTTGACGCCGACCATCTCGCCCGACAGGATAAGGATGGGAATCGCGCGGGAGTGGAGAGCTCGGCCGTCTTCAGCGGTCGTCTCTGGAGCAATCGAGCTATGAAAACAGTGCGAAAAACCTTGGCGGATGCCGCGATGCTTTGCGTGTTCGGCGCGACGTTGGGCTTCTCGGCCAACCAATTGCGCGAGTCGGGGCACATTCGCCCGCTGAAGAACTACTTCGACAAGACGCCGCAACATCCGGTTCCGGGCGTGGCCGCGCCAACGACTGCTTCCCCCGTATCGACGAAAGGGAGCGACGATTCGAACGCCGGGCCGTCGGCGGTTACTGATGCGGCTCATCCCGACCATCCGTATCAGGAGATTTCGTTCGAGGCCGTCGCGGCCCTGTTTGATGATCCCGTCCAGCTCGATCAGGTCGTCTTCATCGACGCCCGGCGCGAAGACGTGTATGCCCAAGGGCACATCCCGGGCGCCATCCGGTGCTACCCATACGAAGCTGAGCGATCCATGGAAAAGGTGATGGCCGACCTCGAAGGCGCCGACAAGGTCATCGTCTACTGTGGCGGCGGCGATTGTGAAGACAGCATCTTCCTGTGTCGCGAACTCATTGACCAATTCGAGGTGCCCTACAGCAGGGTCTTCCTTTACGCCGGCGGCTGGAAAGAGTGGACCAAGAACAACATGCCCGTCGAGTAGAGGCAAGATCTGCTATGAATGAAAAACCCTCTACTCTTCGGCGTCTGGATGAAAGCGGCGTGCCGTTGCTGCTCGCCCGGTTAGTGCTGGGCGGAGTCTTCATCTTCTTAGGGGCCAAGAAGCTCGGTGACCCGGTCGAATTCCTCAAGCAGATCCGCATGTTTCATCTGTTGCCCGAGGAGCCGCCGGTTTTCTTGAACAGCGTGGCCATCATCCTTCCTTGGCTGGAAATCTTTACCGGCTCGGCCCTGATTCTGGGAACCCGCGTGCGCGCCGCCGCGAGTTTGATAGTCTTGATGCTGGCCGTGTTCACGCCGGCGATTCTGATGCGTGCATTGGCCATTCGCGCCGAATCCGGCACCCCGTTTCTTGACATTAAGTTCGATTGCGGCTGCGGCACCGGGCCGGTCATCATCTGGAAGAAGTTGTTGACCAACGCGGGCCTGTTCGCATTGGCGATCTTCGGCGTCCTTTCGCGAGCTCGCCGATTTGGGGACCCGCCGACTGCCGCCGTGACGCCACCAGAAGCAAGCCGCAAAGTAAAAGCCCCAAGACATGAGGCGGCGGCCAAGCTCGAGCCGGATCGCGGGCCGCGCCCGACCCCCGTAAGCACCCCGAACCTCTCCACGCCGTAGTCGTTACATCACGATCGATGCAATTCCGCATGACACATGTCGTTGGTCACCCCAACGGCCTTGGCACCCGTCAGCGTAAAGGCGAAGTCTAGTCGAGTGTTGGCCGGGGGCGCGCCCGGGCAGTTGGCCGCGTTGCCCCCTTTGGATCGGCGTAGCCCCGCCCGGCGGAATCAGGTCGATGTTCACCGGCTCCCACTCGACGGCCCGGCAGCGAGGTGTCGGCGTGATGGTCAGGTCGGCAGGTAGCCCACGTTGTTGGATCGCTGGGTCCTGCCCCGTAGGAGCGTGTTGTTCTGCGAGAGCATCCACCAAGTCTGCAGCGAGTCCCGCAATTCGTCGGCAAACGGGAACATGCTCTGAACGTCCAGCCAATATCGGCGGTTTTTGTTCAAACGAATCGGCGGATCGATGGTCAGGTCAATCCGAAAAATGTGCTCGCTTTCAAACCCGCTAACCGGCGGTGGATCGCAGAATCCCGGCAAAAACGTGTACACCGGGCCGTTGGGATCGGCGTTAAAGAGCGTTCGGGCGTAGACGCTGCCCGCGGGCGGGGCTCCCGGCACGCTCGGGAGCACAGCCACGTTTCGCATGTAGACCGTGATGAAGTTGATCTCACACGGCGTGCTGTCCGGCCTTACGCTTTCGCTAATCCGCGGCCACAATTTGGATCATGTCGCTGGCCTCGGCCAGGAGACCGGCAGCCGCGAAAACCTGGGCCGTAATGCGGACGGCGCTGCCAATTCCGGATGTCACCGTCAACGTGCTGGCAAACTGATTGATATCCAGAGCAACGTCTGCCGGTAACGGATCGGGCGGTAGGTAAATGACCAAAAAGTCGGTCGGCGCCCCGTTGATAGCAGTGAAATCGTCCAGCCCCAGCGGCGTGTTCAGAGAAACGGTGGCCGGCAAATCGAACACGAGGTTCGCAACCTGCACAGGCACGATGGCGGTACCCCGGCGGGCCCCGACGGAGCAACTGGACGGAATGTTGACCTCAAAACCCAGGTTCATCGTCGTGGGCACGCGGTCACGGGTCGGCGCCGTAAAGCGGGCGCTGCCGTCGCCCTGATGGATCAATCCGTCCACCGCGGGGCCGCTGGTTTGCGTCCATAGCGCCGCTGCTTCGCAAGGATTGGGCAGATCTTCGTCCAAGCTGAGAACCACCAATGCGGCGGGCACGGTAGCCCCGCTGGTTTTGGTTCGAATGTTGGTCGGCGTGCCTCCCCCGCCGCCACCGCCGCCGCCAGGAGTGTTGTCGTTGGAATTGTCCGCAGCATTGTCGTTGGAATTGGAGGCGCCATTATCGTTGGCGTTGCCGACCGTGTTGTCGTTTCCGCCCGTGCCCGTGTTATCGTTGGCTGGTGGTGTGTTGTCATTGCCCGCGGTGGCGCCGTTGTCATTGCCGCCCGTTCCCCCGCCGGTGTTGTCATTGGTGTTGTCGACGGAAGTATTGTCGTTTCCGTTGGCAGGCGAGTTACCGTTGCCGTCTGGGACGTTGTCGTTGTCTCCGGCCGTCCCGCCATTGTCGTTATCGACGTTGTCGTTGACGTTGCCGTCCGGCCCGGGGGTGAAGTCGCAGCCCCCCGCGCCCATGTTGCCGCAACCCAAAAACGCGCACAGAGCCAGCGAGGCGGCCCCCGCCACAAGGCGAAACATCACGTTGCGATCCCAACATCCGGTCATCTTCATAGTGTACCTCAACCCAAGTGTCTCTTTGGCCGTTGGACCGACCCAGAAGCCGTAGGAGAACGCTTGACTGCCAAAAAACCGTTACCCCTTCCGAGGGCAGCCGAACACGGCCTTCGCGCCACCGGGCCGCGTTTGCAGAATAATAGCCCGGTTGTTCGCGTAAGGGAAGAATCGGTTTTTCGCCTCGTCGCCTTGCGGTGCCAGCCCCTACCGATCGGTCGGAGGACCCATCAGGTTCAAATTATCGGACACGTTGGCGAACCTCCGTGCGGAGCCGTTCGTGGGTTACTGACGACAAGGCATGGCATTCGAGCGGCAAAGATCGAATATCAAACAGAGGTAGCTTCGATTTTCGCGCTTCGGTTTTGACCTTCTTTTTTGGTACAATGCCAGTGATTTCAAGGACCTGCGGGCCGCCTTGCTCGGTTTGAATGCGGTGCAGCGGGTTCCGTCGCAATGAACGCAGCCATCCTCCTCCGCTGCGTTTGGCAAGCGGCCCCTGCATTCCAACGGCTAGTGGCTTTTTTCACCGTATGCCCGGACGGCGTGATTCCAGACATTGGATGTCGCTAGAGTTCATGATGTTGTGGCGTGATTGCGCCACCTTTTAACGAATGAGATGAGTTCCTTTTGGGAAAGGGAGCATACGACATGAGAATGCAGTGTTTTCTGTTTGCCGCCGCTTTGATTGCGATTGCGTCTGGACTCATGCCTGGGATGGCCGCCGCCGAGCCGGTCGGCACAGCCTTTACGTATCAAGGTCAACTCAAGCAGGAAGGCAGGCCGGTCAACGGGCCGACCGACCTGCGGTTTTCACTGTGGAACGCCTTTGAGGGCGGTATCCGGATCGGCCCCATCTTGTCGTCAGCGGTCATCGAGGTTACGAACGGCCTACTCGCGGAGGATTTGGATTTCGGCCCCACCGCCTTCGATGGCCAAGCCCGCTGGCTTCAAATCGAGGTCCGCCACCCGGCCGGGGTCGGGGCGTATGTGTTGATCACGCCTCGCCAAGCACTGACCCCGATGCCGTACGCCATTCGCGCCCTCAACGTTGCGAACGGCCACGCTCTGGATGCCGCCGACGGTTCGCCAACCAACTCCGTCTTCGTAAACAACGATGGCAACGTGGGCATCAAGACGACCGCGGCGGAAACCGCGCTTACCGTTCAGGCTTACGCCACGGATGCGCTTCGTCTTCTCGGCCCGGGGCCATACACTTCGACCGCGCGTTTGCACTTCGGCGACGGCGACTATGTCTACCTTGCCGAGGACGACGACGACAGTCTAACGATCCACTCGTTTGACCGAACCGCCATGATGGGCGGCAACGTCGGCGTCGGGACGGCCAACCCGTCCCACCGCCTAACGGTTCAGTCCGGCAATGTAGCGACGATGCGGTTGATCGGCCCCCAAGGAGGCGGCTTAGGCTTTGGGGCGCGACTCGCCTTCGGAGACTTTAATGCAGGAAACAACTCATACTACGCCTACCTCGAAGAGGATCTGGACGACAGCCTTAACCTGTATTCTCGCGTTCGCACTTCGATCATGGGAGGCAACGTAGGCATTGGGACGTTCACGCCGGAAGCGAAGCTGGATGTGAATGCAGCCCTGACCGCCGCCATTGGGGTCTATGCCCGCAGCCACAGCGGCGGTTTGAGCGGACCAGCCATCCGTGCCCATAACTCCCACAGCGGCGGAATCGCGATCTTTGCTACGACCAATAGCAGTGACGCCAACCTCGTGGTGACCAACGAGGGCACCGGCGATTTGATCCGCGGCTTTAGTGGGGCGGGGGGAAGTAACTTGGCCTTCCGCGTGGAAAACAATGGCAAGACCACGGTTTCCGTGCTGACCATCACCGGCGGCTCCGACCTGGCCGAGCCGTTTATTGTCGGAAGCCACGAAGCCACGACGCCACGACGCCACGAAGAGATTGAGCCGGGCACGGTAGTGGTCATCGACCCGGCAAACCCTGGCGCCCTAAAGGTCTCCAACGCACCTTACGACCGCAAGGTCGCCGGCATTATTTCCGGCGCCAAAGGTCTTTCGCCCGGCATGGTCATGAAGGCCGAAGGCCAGCCGCACGCTGACGGGGATCATCCGGTCGCCCTGACCGGCCGAGTGTGGTGCAAGTGCGACTCTTCATCCGGCGCCATCGAGCCCGGGGACCTACTCACCACGTCTAGCCGTCCCGGCCATGCTATGAAAGTCAAAGATTACGGAAAGGCCCAAGGTGCGATTCTCGGGAAGGCCATGAGTCCGCTCAGCGACGGAACAGGATTGGTCCTAGTGCTGGTCAGCCTTCAGTAGCCACTGCAGAAGGAGATTCCGACATGGTCATTCTAAGACAAATAAGATTCGGGCAGAAGGCCCCCACATGGTCAAAGAGAGTAAGCAGAGTGAACACGCTGCTTACATTCCTTCCGTGGCTATGCTGGGCGCTGCCCGCCACGGCGCAGGAGATCGATGTTCGTCTATCGATTAAGTACATTTTGGATTCCGTCGGCAATCGACCGCCGGGAACGTTCTCCAACGAGACAAACCTTCGCAACGCTTTCGATCAAGTGAACAATCGAGCCATGCGACGCTGGAACCGCGGCTACCGCTTCGTGATCACCGAAATCCAGAACATCGCCGACCAATCAGAATACTACAACCTCACTTCCGATACGCTCTATCGCGGCCTTGAGAACGAAGCTGAGGCCAACCCGAGCGCGTTTTTCTGGCGAACAAATGCGACCAACGTGTTCATCGTGAACTCCTTCATCAATAATGCCGGGGGAGGTGCGGCCATTCCCTCGCTGGCCAGCGACGCCGGCTATGAGCTGGTGGTCTTCATCGCCAACACCAATCCGCCGGATATCATTTGGCCCCATGAGCTCGGTCACCATTTCGATCTCTACCATACGTTTGATTTCAGCGACCAAGTGGGTGACACGCGACCGGATCCGAATCCTTTCCAATGCGCGCAGGCGTTTCAGTGCCCCATGGGCGGTTCCATGGAGTGCTGTTGTGCGACGAAGGTGGCCAATCTCGACGCCGTGAGCGGGTCCTGGAGCCCACAGGAATACAACGACATCCGTTTCAACACCATGAGCTATCATTGTAATCAGACCCTGGACAATACCCGGCTGACAGGCGGCCAACTCGACCGCTGGACCGATGCCACGCGGCGTTATCATTTGGGCGAAACGACCGGGGTGACCTATTTCGTCGACCGAAACAACCTGACCTCGCCGCCTTACGACGGATACAGCACCGACCCCCATCGCACGCTGGCCGGCGGGGTAGCCGCCGCGAACCCGGCGGGCGGCGACATCGTGCTAATCCGGACGGGGAATTACAACGAACCAATGACGATCACGAAGCCGTTAACCCTCCGCGCTACGCGTGGAACCGTGAATCTTGGACAGTGAGCCGACAACGAGACAGAGGAGAATGCCGCAATGAACCCGTCATCGACGATTCGACCAAGGCGTACGCTCGTGGCGACGCAAGGGTTGTGCTTGCTTACCGCGAGCATGGTCCTCGCGACGGACTTTACCATATCCCGGTCCACGATCGGTGGCGGATCGGGACTCGGCACCGGTGGCGACTTTGAACTGACCGGCACGGTCATTCCAGCCAGCGCCACCGGCACCGGCGGCAGCTTTGACTTGACCGGGGGCTTTTGGTTTTCGCTCACCCCGGGAGACTGCGCCGAAGACGGCGGGGTGGGCCTGCGGGACTACGAAGGCTTCCCCGTTTGCGTGACCGGCCCCGGCGAAGCCGTCCAGTACGCGGATTGCACCTGTCTGGACTTCGACGCCGATGGCGACGTGGACTTAGCCGACGTAGCCGCCTTCCAATCGGCCTTCACTGGACGATGAAAGACCGCGACGCGGGGGGAAGGGACGGGCCACCGACAAATCGCGTAGCGCCGGCGCCGCAAGGCGCGACATGAATGCCGCGGCTCGGGAGTCTCCCTTCGTGCTTTCTTCAACCCGTTGCTTCCGCTCCGGGCTCGGATCAGCCGTAACACCCGTCGAGGCCGCCGAAGGCGTCGAGCCGAAGCCAATACGTCGCCCACGTACTTGATCAGGGTTCGGGGACGCAGCGGTCGAGGTTCTCATCGCAAAACTGGGCGGCCGGGCAGAGCCGTGGAGCCCCGATGCAGACGCCGCCGCTGCACACATCCGGCTTGGTGCAGTACAAGCCGTCGTTGCAGGGCTTGCTGTTATTCACGTACCCACAGGCCCCCGTGTCATCGCAGCGGTCGGTGGTGCAGACGTTGCCGTCGTCGCACTGCTGATGTTCGGTGCAGCCGCCGCAGGCGACGGAGACGGTCAGCACCCCTTGGCCTGTTTCGCCGGCCCAACCGCCCACGCGCAAGGTGTAGCAGCCGTCCTCTTGCACGGGGACGGTGACGACCGACGGCCCGCCTGGGAATCCGCAGGTGTCGTCGGCGCAGTCGATGAGGGTGAGATTGTCGATCGGGCATGCACATGCCGAGCCGCCGCCGTATACCGCCACGACGGTGTCGAAACTGGCCGCATCACACAGATTCAGGGTCAGCGACCCGGTGCAAGGACTGCGCAGCGTGTACCACAGGTCGGAAGCCAGGGTGGTATCCGGGTTGCAGGGCATGAAGAACGGCCCGTCAGGCGTGGCGCAGCGGTTGTCGATGAACACTGCCTGTTCCGGCACGCTGGCTAGGGCCACGGCCTGGGCGCAGACGTTGTTGGCCACGGGCAGCGCCGGGCACTCGAATGTTAAGCACGTTTGTCCGAGGCTGGTGAACTCGCCGGCGCGGACACGGCAGTCGACGAAGGTGGTATCCAAGCAGCCCTGGCAGGTGCAACAGACCCCGAGGCATTCGTCGGGAACGGCGTCGGCATTGACGTCAAGCGAGGCGCCGGAGCTGATGTCGCAACTGTCGGGAACGCCGTTGCGGTTGCAATCGCGGCTGGTGTTGTCGCCCAAATCGCAAATGTCTGGCCGGCCGTTGCCGTTGCAATCGGTATTCGGTTCGCAGTCGTCGGGGATATTGTTGTGGTTGCAATCCTGGCTGGTGCCGGCGGCGATGTCGCAGATGTCATTGAGTTCGTTGCCGTTGCAGTCGGCATTGGGTTCGCATTCATCCGGAATCTCGTTGTTGTTGCAATCGAGGGCGCCGCCGGCCACGTCGAGGGTGTCCTCGATTTCGTTGCCGTTGCAGTCTGCGGGAATCCGCAGGTAGTAGACGTTGTGTTCGCCCGCGAACGTGGCCGCGAAGGCGAGGTTGGCCCCGCCGTTGTCGGAGATCAGGTGGTAGTAGTCCCCGATCTTTTCGTTCTGCGGGTAGCCCAGGTGGGGGTCGAAGGGGGGCGTGACCGGTTGATTGGCCGACCAGGTATTCCCGCCGTCGAGGGAGAAGCCATAGAAGACTTCCGAAAACGTGGCCGTAGGGTCGTTGCGCGTGTCGTTCCAGATCACGTCGATGCGGCCGTTGGGGGCCACCGAGACCGTCCCGAACCAGTTCCAAGATGGTGCGGTGGTCGGATCATCGTTGACGCGGATGGGGTCGCTCCAGCTTTGGCCGCCGTCCGTGCTGCGGATCAGGTGCACGTCGATGAAGTTGTCGCTGAAGAAGTTCCCCACGGAGCCGAGCACGTAGACGTTTCCTCGCGTGGGACCGTTGGAACGATCCGCGGCGATCCAAAGGTGGCCGAGCAGGCCGATGGGGTTCACCGGGCCGCCGGCGAAGGTGAAGCCGCCGAGGTCGATGCCCTTGGTCGGCGCAAACGTCGGGGTCACGGCGGGATTCTGGGCGTCAGTGGAGCGGGTGAACAAATGCCCGAGAAACGTGTTCAGTGCCGCGCCGGCTAGGTAGAGCGTGCCATCGGGCCCCACGTCCATGGTTCCCCATTTCATTTTCGGGGCCGGCAAACGCACGGGAAACTGGAATGACATGCCGCCGTTGATCGATCGGGTGAAGTCGTTGGGGCCGCAACAGCCGAATTGGAAGTTCCAGTTGTGGTAGATGTGGCCGTCGCCCGGGCCGCCGGTGCGGTCCACGGTCATCCACTGTTTGTCGCCGCCGAAGGCCGGCACGAACGGCAGCCAACTCACTCCGCCGTCGAGCGAACGGAACAGTTCCACGTGGAATTTGGAGATTGCGACATTGCCGCTGAGGCTTGCGAAGTGGAATTGGCCGCTGGAATCCGCGGCCAGCACGGGATCGCTTCGAAACACGCCCTCGTCGAGGGTCGTGGCCGTCCAGCTTGCCCCTCGGTCGTGGCTGTAGGCGATACCGGCCTCGCGGAAGTCGGAGGCGATGGTATCGAACTGACGCCACGCGATGACGATGCGATCGGGGTTGGTGGGGTCGATGGCGATGCTGGGTTCGTTGGCGGCGTCGCCGACGATGTTGTTACCGGCGCTGTCCACGTTGACTTGGATGGCTGCCAAAGTCCCGCGGCGAATCGTGCGGGCAGGCTCAAGGCGCCGCCGGCGGAGAACTTCGGCGGGGGCCGGGGCATGTCTGGGTGTTTCGGGTGGCAGCGAGGTTCGCAGGTCATCACGGGCGATACGTTCGTAGGGGCTGCCGCGCTTCCAATCCCGCGGAGAAGAGCGCTTCTCCGATCGCAACGAGCCGGCGAAAACCAGCAGGACGAACGACGTGAGAACAACCGCACAGCTTCGCAACCGCATAATGGGAGTTCCTTTTTTCTAATGGAAACCACGGCCCAGCCACCGCACGTTGCGGCGCCCCTCGAAGGCCGATGGGGCCATTATACCCCGGGCGCTTGCCAAAACGAAGCAGATTCAGGCAGCCTTAGGCGTGTTAAGTTGTCAGCGCTCTTAGAGTGCACCCCTCTTCTTCGCAAGGGAGAGGGGCGGGGCGTCGCGGAGGAAGGCGGCGTGATTACGAACGGTGTCCGTGGCGCGAGGCGTTGGCGTTGACGCAAGAGGAACTGGGCCTGGCGGTCGGTGTGGCGTCGATGACCGTTTCGTGTTGGGAACGCGGCACGTTGCGCCCCGGTGCATCATCGTTGGCGGGGCTGGAGAGCCTGCGGCGCGAGGCCGTTCGCCGTGGCGTGACTATTCCGCAGTGAAAGTAGTCACCCAAAAGCGCTAAGAGTGCATCTCAAAAAAGAACATCGAATTGTCACTGCGCCCGGCAGGAGTCGAACCTGCGACCCCCGGTTTAGGAAACCGGTGCTCTATCCTACTGAGCTACGAGCGCCACTTCGTCACGCTTTCCGGGGCACAAAAACGGAGCCTCAACCTTCGAATGGTAATGCGTCGATGGCCCCGGGGCAAAAAGGCTGCCGAACTATGCGGAACCTTTGTGCCGCGGAAGTTCGGGCCGCGAGTCGTGGGCAGCACGAATTGAATAGGGAATCGACTAGCGCGACGGCGATCGTCTGCTCCGCACAGGCGGCTTTTGAATTCGGCTTGATTGCGCTGTACAATAGGGTCGTTCATGAATGGTATCCCCTAAGCCGGCCTGCGTGCTTGAATTATGGAAGGGCACCAGAGGTTGAAAGGTAAATGAGGCATTTTCCGATCTCGCTGAGTCTCGACCGCGGCGCGTCTGCCCGAGCAGCCGCTTGCCTCGTCGCCGTGTCCTTGAGCGGATGGCACGCGGCTAGTTATGCCCAACCGCCGGCCACGAAGGTGATGGTGGGCGAGGCGCGGATGATGCAGGCCGCCGAGACGATCACCCTCGTCGGCACGGTGGCTGCCACGCGCCGCAGCCGTGTAGCCTCCGAACTTGCTGGGATCGTCGCGGAGATGCCCGTTCGCCAGGGCGACTTCGTGCCGGCCGACGGAATCCTATGCAAACTCGATGACAGAGTTGCTTCGCTGCGGGTGGCTGAAGCCAAGGCCAGGTTGGGAGCGTTGTCCGCCAGACATCAGGAGTGGCTTGCCGGCACGCGACCCGAGGAGTTGGCTCGGCTGAAAGCCGTTTGGGAGGAGACGACGGCGGACTACGAACGCCGGAGATTTGAGCTGGAGCGCGTCGAGCGACTTAGGGAGGGGCGCGAATCGCACGACAAGGAATACTCCGAGACCCGCGCGGAATACTTGGCCGCGGAACGACGCCGGGCCGCCGCCGCGGCCAATTATGAAATGGGCGTCAACGGTCCGCGAAAGGAGACGCTCGCTCACGCGGCCCATGAGGTGGCCGAGCAACAGGCGGTCGTCGATCGACTGGAAAGGGAGCTTCACAAGACCGTCATTCGAACGCCCTTCAGCGGCTACATCGTGGCGCGTCTGACCGAGATCGGTGAGTGGGTGGGGGAGGGGGGTCCGATTGTGGAGATGGCCGACATCAGTTCGGTGCTCGTGGGCGTGGACGTTCCCGAATCGGCCATCGCCTATGCCGCGGTCGATGCACCGGCCCGGGTGCAGGTGGACGCGCTTCGCAAGTCCTTTTCCGGAACGATCCGGCACGTGATCCGTCAAGGTGATGAGCGGGCGCGGACGTTTCCCGTCGAAGTGGAAGTGCCGAATCCCGATGTAGTGCTGGCCGGAGGAATGTTCGCGCGGGTAACGGTCCCCTCCGGTCCGGTGAGGTCGGTGTTGGGCGTGCCGAAAGATGCGATCCTCGAAAGAGACGGCATGCCGTACGTCGCCCTGGTCGTGCCGGGTGCGCAGGGGGACATGGCCGGCGTGCTCGTACCGGTTGTGGCAGGGGCCGAAGTAGGCGAGTGGACGGCGGTGACGTCGGGAAATATTCAGCCCGGCATGCGCGTGATTACACACGGGAATGAGCGGATGGAACCGTTCCCCATGCCCGTCTTGATCGTCGATGAAGCCGGCAATCCTGTCACACTCGATGCAGGACCCAAGAACCCGGACTCACCCAAGGATGCTCCCCCGGCCGCGAAGCAAGGAACCTAGATGGATATCATCCGTTTCGCCGTGGAGAACCCGGTCAAGATCGCCGTCGGAGTGATCTTGATTGTGCTATTCGGGGTGGCGAGTGTTTTTGAGATTCCCATCCAGCTAACCCCCACGGTGGACCGGCCGACGATCATGGTGACCACGCAGTGGTCGGGCGCCAGTCCTCAGGAAATCGAAACCGAAATCGTCGAACGGCAGGAGAACGAACTCAAGAACGTCAGCAATCTCGAGAAGATGAAGTCGTTTTCTCGCGAAGGCGAAGGCACGATTCGGCTCGAATTCCCGGTCGGGGTGGACAAGGACGTGGCCCTTCGGCAGGTTTCGGACAAACTTCGCCGGGTGACGGGCTATCCCGAGGAGGTCGATGAGCCGGTGGTGACGGCCACGGACAACGACTTCGAGGACATCATTGCCTGGATGATCCTGTTCGCCGAAGACGAAGAGCGAGTGGCGCAGCTCAAGCACTTCTGCGAGGAGCAGGTGGCCCCGCTGCTCGAGCGGGCCGAAGGCATCAGCGAGGTCCCCGTCTACGGGGGGCTGGACCGCGAAGTCCAAATCGAAATCGATGCCCACGTCTTGTCCGCGCGCGGGTTGACCTTTCGTGACGTCGAGCGGGCCTTACGCCGGCAAAACGTCAATGTCTCCGCCGGCACGATCTCGCAGGGCAAACGAGATTATTCCTACCGCACGGTCGGCGAGTATCGAAGTCTCGAAGAGATTGAAAACACCGTGATCGCGTATCAGCCCGGCGGGCCGGTGACGGTTCGCGACGTGGCCAAGGTGATCGACGGTTTTTCCAAACAGCGGGCGTTCGTCCGCAGCCAAGGCAAATACGTCATTGCCATGCCCGCCCGCCGCGAGACCGGCGCCAACGTCGTCCAGGCCATTGACAACCTCAAGGAAAAGATCGAGTTGGTCAATCGCGAAGTGCTGGCCCCCAAGGGCATGAATCTACAGCTAACCCAGGTTTACGATGAGACGACGTACATCTGGAGCGCCATCGACCTGGTGGTCAACGACATTTGGAAAGGCGGGCTTTTGGCCATCGCCGTGCTGTGGCTCTTTTTGCGCAGCGGGAGCGCGACGGGAATCATCGCCCTGGCTATTCCGATCTCCGTCGTAGGCGCCTTTTTGGTAATCGCCATGCTCGGACGGACCTTGAACGTGATTCTGTTGGCCGGCTTGGCCTTCGCTGTGGGCATGTTGTTGGACAACGCCGTGGTCGTCCTCGAGAACATCTACCGGCATCATGCCATGGGCAAATCCCGCTATCAAGCCGCCGTCGAGGGGGGGCGTGAGGTCTGGGGCGCCGTTCTGGCCACATCGCTGACCACGATGATCGTGTTTCTGCCGGTGATCTTCATCGAAGAGGAGGTCGGGCAGCTCTTTCGAGACATTGCCATCGCGATCGTCGCCTCGGTGGCAATATCGCTCTTCGTGGCGGTGTTGGTCGTTCCGCCGCTGGCCGCCCGCTACTTGCGGGGCTCGAAAGCCCATGACGCCGCCGGGGAAGAAGTCAGCCGTGTCGGCCGTTGGGTCGGGGCGCTGGTTGATCGCTTGAACCGGCGGATCACTGCTCGGATCGGCATTGTAGCTGGTGTCACACTGCTGACATTGGTTGGAAGTTGGCTGCTGATGCCCCCGCTCGATTATCTTCCCGCGGGCAACCAGAACCTGGTGATCGGCATCTTGTTTTCGCCGCCGGGATACTCCATCGACGAATACAAACGGATGGGACATGCGGTGGAGGAAGGCGACCCGGCCGACCCGTACGACGGCGTTCGGCCGATCTGGGAGATTCCGGCCGACTCCCCGGAGCGATCCAAACTGGCGGCGGTGGAGATGGCCGTGGGCAGCGACGGCAAGAAGCAGGTCAAGGTTGCGCCGCCGCCGATTGAGGATTTCTTTTTTGTGGCCTTCAACGGCATGGCCTTCATGGGCTGCACGTCGCAGGACCCCGATAACGTGGCGGCGCTCGTTCCGGCCATGGACCGGGCGGGACAACGGCTGCCCGGGGTGTTCACATTTTTTGCGCAGCATTCGCTCTTTTCGGGGAGCTCCATCGGCAGCACGATCGACCTGGAGATTCGCGGCGACCACCTCGACGAGGTCGTCGGCTCGGCCTCGGCCATCCTCGGGAACTCCATGGCGGCCGGCTACAACTACCCCAATCCGGATCCCCAGAACTTCAACCTCGGCGGGCCGGAAGTGCGATTGCGGCCGGACCGGGCGAAGGCGGCCCGATTGGGCCTCGATGTGCGAGACCTAGGCTTCGCGGTGGAGGCGTGCGTCGACGGAGCCTTTGTCGGTGAATACAACGACCGAGGCGACCGCATCGACATGGTGCTGACTGTGGCGGGGGCGAAGAGGGCAACAATGGACCAGGTCGGTCAGGTTCCCATTTACACGCCTACGGGGCATATCGTGCCGATTTCCTCGGCCATGCAGATTACGCGCACGACGGCCCCCCAGCAGATCAACCACATCGAGGAAATGCCTTCTGTCACGCTAGCGGTGCAGCCCAAGCGCGGCGTGCCTTTGGAAGCCGCCATGAGGGACCTGGAGGAGAACATCATCGGGCCGCTACGTGCCTCCGGCACGGTGCCGCCATCTGTCATTACTTCGTTGGCGGGAACCGCCAGTAAGTTGACCCAGACACGCCACGCCCTGATCGGCGACTTCGCCGGCCTGGCGACGCAGCCGCGGCTTTTCGGCATGTCCGCGGCGAGTTCGATGGGTTTGTTGTTTGTGTCGGCGCTGACCGCGGCCTCGATTGTATCGCTGCTTCGAGGCCGACGTTACGGATTCTGGACGGCGATCCTGGCGACGGGCGTGGTTGCAGTGGTTGTACTGGTGCTCAATCCCAGACTCGGGCCGGCCATCATCCAATCACGCCTCTTCCTCGCTTTGCTGGTCAATTTTCTCCTGATGGCCGGACTGTTCGAGTCATTCGCCTATCCGCTGATTATCATGTTTTCCGTTCCTCCGGCCATTCTGGGCGGGTTCATCGGTTTGCGCATCCTGCATGAGGCCAGCTTGCTTTCGGTGACGGCGCCCGATCAGCAGTTCGATATGCTCACCGTCCTGGGCTTCGTGATTTCGCTGGGGGTGGTGGTGGACAACGCCATCTTGATCGTGCATCAGGCGTTGAACTTCATGAAGCATGACGGCATGGATGCCCGTGCGGCGGTCGTGCATTCCGTTCGCACGCGGATGCGGCCTATCTTCATGACCAGCCTGACGACGGTCTTCGGCCTGGTTCCGCTGTGTATCATGACCGGAGCGGGCAGCGAGCTTTATCGTGGGCTTGGCGCCGTGCAATTGGGTGGCTTGCTCGTATCCACGGTTTTCACGCTCGTCGTGGTGCCGGCGATGTTCACGCTGTTTGTCGAGGGCCGAGAGTGGCTGATGGCGCAGGCGCCGAAGGTGGCACGAGCTCCATCTTGCCGCTTCGGCAAAGAGCGCCCTCCCGTCTTGATCGACGAAGGAGAAGTCGCCCCCGCCGTTCCCGCCGCTAAGGGCGGCTAGCGAAACAGGAACGCGGTCTGAGCAAGGCTAAAAGGACCTTTTGGAGTACAACGACTTCGGAGGAGTGTCTATGGTTGTGATTCGAGCACACTTTGACGGGGAGAAAGTCGTTGTCCCAGACGAAGTGCGTAGATTTACCGCCGGGTGAAGTCATTGTGATCTTTGAGAAAGATAATGGGACGAGACAAGAGACCACTGCCTGGATGAAGGCTCAGGAGGCGGCCTTCGCCCGCGTGTGGGATAACGATGAGGACGCTGCGTATGACCAACTTTGATCCCGGCGATGTCGTTCTCCTGCGTTTTCCGTTCACTGACTTGCTTTCCTCGGAGAAGCGCCCCGCCGTTGTTATCAGCCCACGGGAACACACGAACATCCATCACGACTTACGTCGTGCTCGCCTTGACGAGCCGGGCGCAGGAGGAACAGGACTTTCGCCTCGATCAGTGGAAACGTGCCGGTTTGCCAAAGCCAACGTGGTTGAAGCCGCTTGTGGTACCGTGTCGATGGTCATTGTGGAGCGTCGAATGGGGAAGTCTGATTGAAGATGATTATCCTCGCGTGGCAAAGGCGCTCCAGCGGTTGATCTCGCCGGAATTCCTTTCCGTCTTCGATCCAGGTCAGTAGCGAGCGTGTTTCAAGAGCACGCGTTGTCTACGAATCGGCTCTTTCACCAAGATATCGACCCTTGCAAGTGCACTGCTGTTTGTACTGTCCCCTGGATGGTAGTGTAACGCATGTATGCTGAACGGTGAAGTTTCGTCGCCAGGGTCAATTCTGGTCGTCTTGCCGACTTGGGTCGGGGACTTTGTGATGGCCACGCCCGCGTTGCGGGAGATTCGGCGGCGGTTTGCAGACGCGAGGATCACGTTTCTGATGGAGCCGAACCTCACCGATTTGGTTCGTGGCGGGGATTGGATGGACGAGTGCGTCGAATGGCCGGCGAAACAACACCGAATGCCCTGGACGTCAGCCTATCGCCAGTTCGTCAAAACGCTGCGGCAAAGGCGGTTCGACTGCGCCGTGCTACTGCCCAATTCGTTCAGTGCCGCGCTCGTCGCGCGGCTGGCCGGAGCCAAACGGCGTATCGGCTACGATCGCGACGGCCGCGGCTGGCTGCTGACCGATCGAATCCCTGTCCGCAACCGCAAAAAGCACCGGCCCGCTCAAGCCCGCGCAACTACGATTCCCGATCGCAGCGCGAAGCGCTACAGCCCGATGAGGCTGGTTGATTACTACGCCGACCTGGCCGAGGCGCTTGGGTGCGATCGGCCGGGCGACCAACTCGAATTGTCTACGACATCGGATTGCGATTCGTCCGTGGAAAGACGACTTTGCGGTTGGGATATCCATGACCGCCACCCGCTCGTAATCATAAGCCCGGGCGCCAAATACGGGGCGGCCAAATGCTGGCTTCCGGATCGGTTCGCGGCCGTGGCCGACCGGCTGATTGAAACGGAAGGCGGGGCCGTGGTCATCACCTGTGGGCCGGGAGAAGAGCCGATTGCCCTTAGCATTGGAGCCGCGATGCACAAGAAAGCGTTTGTGGCCGACGGACCGTGCTTCACCCTCGGGGAACTGAAATCGCTTGTCCGCCGGAGCGATCTGGTGCTTTGCAACGATGCCGGCCCGCGGCACTTCGCCAAAGCTTTCGACGTGCCGGTGGTGACCGTTTTCGGGCCGACGCATCCGGAGTGGACGGCCACCGACTATCCGTGGGAACGAATCGTTCGGATCGACGTGGACTGTGGTCCTTGCCAGGAACGAATCTGTCCATTGGGCCATTTGAAGTGTATGATCGGCGTCACGGTTGAGCAGGTCATCGACGCCGCGAGGGATCTCCTTCATCGGATGGCCGCGCCGGAATGCACGACACACTGGACTTAACGGACCGGCATCGAGTCCTCCTGTCCATCGGCGTTCGACCGGCAGGCCACGGCCATCCACTCAGGGTTGGTGGGGTCCGGTCGCGGCGGCCAGGCGGCGGGCAATGGCTTGCTGACGGGCCTCGATTTCGGCGCGAAGTTCGGCGGCGGGCACAGGGTGGTCCAGCCGGGTCCGGGCCACATCGCTGAGAACATCAGCTAATTCACGGACCTCTTTGGCGACGGCCACAATGGGCGGATCGGTTTGGATGAGCCAGCAGCCGTTTCGGCGAACGAGGTGGACCTTATCCAAAGGGAGACGATCGGCCACTTGGATGGTTACGATCGCTCGATCGCCCTGGACGGTTTCGGTAAGGACCGTGATGTTTCTCGAAAACACGCCAACGTGATCGGCCACGGCGGATCGATCGAAGGCCAGGGCGGAGGCCGGTCCGATGTGCTCAGCCACGGCCTTGCGAAGTGCCGCGTCGGCGGCGAGCAGTCGATCGACGGACTGGATCAAATCCAAAACAAACGGCTTTTGTTCCGGCAAGAGGAACGGCTCGATCCGGCCGAGCTGGCCGCGGACGCGATGCTCGTGTACGCGCTGGACGGTCTGGGCGGGCGTGAGGGCGTCCTCCGGGAGATCAACTGCGTTTTGCGTGGTGCGTGAATTGCAACCTTGTGATGGACCGGCAAGGACCCAAGCCAACGCGAACGCAAAAACCGTTCGTGATGTTGGGTGGAAAACCAAATACAACAGAATTCCCGAGGCGACTTGGGTGCGAGAAGGGATTCTCGCACCCGCCCACACTTGGGTGCGAGAGGGGATTCGCGCACCAGAAGCAGGGGAGCCGTACTCACTAGGAATCATATTTCGGCACACGCAGGCGTTTGGTGCCGGAGCGGGCGACGCGGCCTTCGGTGTCCTCGAAGCGCGTGACGACCTCCACCTCGTGGCCGGCGATCTGCTTGGTGGCCCAACGAAGGTGCAGGAAATACCCCTGGCCCAACATTCCTGGCTGGGCAATGGTCGGCACGTCCCTTGTCGAGTAGTGCCAGTCGCTGGCCAACTCACGAGCCGATTTACCGGATGGGTCTTTCCGAATCCGATACATCTCGACATGAAAGGTCCCGTCGCGGAGAGCACCTCGGCCGCTGCCGGGATCCAGGAAAACGCGAAATGCAATCCCTTCGTAATCGCGGTCACCTGCCGTATCGAGATTCAGCCAGGGCCGCTGGTCAAAGACCTGGATGACGTGGCGAATGGGGGGCTCGCTCGATCGCTTGCGAGCCCGATCGGAAGACGCCCGCCCGCCGATTGAGTGGCAGCCGCACAAGCTCACGGCAATTACCAAGGGAGGAATGACTTGGCCACACCGAGCCGTCAGGAAGGTGCACGCCTTTTGTAGCGTGCCGTGAGCTTTGTCATTGCTGCTCATTCGTGCGGTTTTCGACGATTTTGGGCCCGTAGACGGAACCCGATGCGGCGTCCGTCGTCTTGGCGCCCGGCGGCTTCACCACCGGGCCGTAGACTTTGGGCTTGGGACCATAGAGTTCCCGTTCGGGGGGTTTGCCCGAAGGAGGTGCCGTCCTGCCACTGGGGCTGACCGGGCCGAGTCCGGCTTCCTCCGGCCTGATGCGCAGACCTTCCATCAACGGGCTTTGACGAATGGTGTCAGGGAGCACGAACTTGTCGCGCTGTTCAACGGACATTTGGTGCATGTCGTCGTCGGTGCGGAGAATGTCCACGGTGAGAACAATCAGCAACTCTGTTTTGCTCTTCTGTACGTTGGTCGTGCGGAACAAGAAGCCCAGCCCCGGGATATCGCCGAGCAACGGCACTTTGTTCTCCGCGTCTTCCTCCCGGGAAGTGATCAAACCGCCGATCACCACCGTCTCGCCGTCGCGGACGGTGACGTTGGTATCCACTTCCCGGGTCTGGAAGACGGGCGAGGCCACTCCTTCGGTCAACTGCACATTTTGGCCCGCGAAGTTGGAGAGTTCCTGCTTCAGTTCGATGGTCACATAGCCATCGGGGCTGATGTGCGGCGTCGCCGTGAGTACGATGCCGACGTCCTCGCGGCCTATGGTGGAGTTCGTGGAACCCGTGTCATTGATCTGCGAGCTTTCCACAAAGGGCACCTGGTCGGCAATAGTGATTTTACCCTCCTGGCCGTTTCGCACCAACAGGATCGGGCGGGAAAGCACTTCAATTCGGCTGTCAGTCTGAAGAGCGTGAAGAAGGAAGCTGAAATCTTCGCCGGTGATGGTGAAGTTAAAGCCGCCCAGTCCGAGGCCGGCGGCGCCGAGATCGGTGCCCGTGACCCAGTCGAAATCGCTGCCCTGTATAGTCCCATTGGGACCGAGAGTGGCGTTCTCCGTGAAGTTCAGGTCCTGTCCGGCGATCTCAACGCCCAGCTCCACGCCATCCCGTAAGGAAACTTCAGCGATGAGCACCGAGATCATCACCTGGGGTTCGGGCTGATCCAACTGGTGGATCATTTCCATGGTTCGCTGGTAGGCACGGGGGCTGGTGCCGATGATGAGCTGGCTGCTGCCCTCCTCTTCCGTACCCAGACTCTCGATGGAAACTTGTCGCTCCTGGCGGCGCATGCGCGAGGTTTCATCCTCGCTGTCACCAAGCACGTCCTGCTCCTGCCCTACGAAGCTCTTAACCGCCTCGGCCAGTTCGTTGGAGTCGAGATACTTGACCTTGTACACTTCGCTCACCCGGTCCTCGGCCTCCTGGGAATCGAGAAACCGAACGAGCTCCTCGACCATGCGCAAGTAGATTTCCGCGCCGGCGGAGATCAAGGTATTGGTCCGCGGATCGGAGGCGAATCGCAATTCCTGGCCCACGCTGGCCATGTCGAGATTGGCAAATAGATCGCCGCCCAACACCAATTGGCTTTTGGTTTCGCCTTCGGCGCCGTCCTGGGGCTTGAACAGTTCCGTGAGCTGATCCACCATCGTCTCGGCGTCGCTGTTGATCAAGGGGAAGAGGCGGATTTCGGAAGTCACCGGCCGAATGCGATCGAAATCGCGGATCATGGCCTCGAGCATGGCCATGCTGTCGGCGGGCGCCATAACCATCAGTGAGTTGGTCCGCGGATCGGGCTCGACGCGGATGTCCTGGCGCAGAAGCTTGCGCACGACCTCCGTGCCGTCCGGGCGCTTTTCGGTGAAGGAGACGATGACGGCCTTCTCCTCATCCCCGCCGGCCTCGTCGCCCATCAACGTCTTGGTCAATAGCTCGGCGAAATCGCTGGCCAAGGCCTGCTTGAGCTGGATGACTTTGACCATCATCTCCACCGCCGGCCTGGCTGTGTCCAGGCGGGCGATCACCTCGGCGATGTTTTCCATTTGCGTCGGCGAGGCCCACACGATCAATGCATTGGTTCGCTCGTCGGCCTCCACCGCCATGGCATCGGCGCGGCCCGCGGCGCCTTCCGCCTGTGATTTGAAAAGCGCTTCCAGACGTTCGGCCACGTTGGCGGCCTTGGCCATCTTAAGCGGGAAAATCTGGAACTGTTTGGCGATGCTGGACGGCCGGTCGAGCAAACCCAGGAGTTCGACGATGACCGCGTGGTCGTCCCGGGAAGCACTGGCAATCAGGCTGTTCGAAGCCTCGTCGGCCAGGACTACGATCGGCGTCTTGGGGGTATCCTGCTCCTGAGCGCGGGTATCGAATAGTTCCTGCATCCGCGTGGCCAGAATCAGGGCAGAGGCGTGCTTGAGAGCGTAGACGCGAAACTCCGCCGTTTTCGGCCCGGACTCGACGTCCAGTCGAGGGATCAGCTCGCGCACCCGCTCCAGGGAGTCGGGTGACCCGGCGACGAGCAGGGCATTGGAACGAACGTCGGGCAGGATTGTGGGCTCGACGAAGGATTCGGACTGGGCCTTCAGACCCTCAAAGAGCTTTTCGAGCGTGTCGGCCATGACCGTGGCGTCGGCGAATTCCAGTTTGAGCAATTCGATGTGTTGGCCGGGCGGCTGTGATTCGAGAAGCTCGACCACGCGCTGGATTTCCTCGAAATCTTCCACGCTGGCGGCCACGATGAGCACGTTGCTGCGCTCGTCGACGGCGATGACCGGCTTGTCCTCGATCAGCTCTTCGGCGCTGCGCAGGGCTGACTTGCGCTCCCACAGCCCGTCGATTTTTTCCTTCAGGTCTTTGGCGCTAAGGCGGTTGCACGGGATGATCCGAATCTGGTCGTAACGCTGCACGGGCTCGATATCCAGTTGCGCGGCGATCCGGGCGGCTTCATCGGTATTCTCCGGCGAGGCGGAGACAATCAGCGTGTTGCTGCGCACGTCCACGGTTAGAAAAACCCGTTCGCGCTCCAGGGCCGTCTTGTTGGCCCCGGTTTTCTCCGCCGCCTCGAAGCGCTTGTCGAACAGGTTGGTGAGGATTTCGGCGATCCGCGTGGCGTCGGTGTGTTGCAGCGGAATCATGCGCAGCGGGAACTTCAACGACGCCGCCGGGCGGTCGAGTTCGTTGACCACGCGCTCCACCAGGCCCAGTTGTTCCTGTCGACCGGAAACGATCAACGTGTTGGTGCGCCCGTCCGCCGTGACGTTGACCTCGTAGACCAGGGCCTTGCCGACTTCATCGGCGGGGACGGCCTCCTTGCCGCTGCCGTCAGGGTCCGCGGGGAGCTTTTTGCCTTGCTCGAACATCTTGTCGAGCAGTTCCTTGACCGTTTCGGCGTCGGCAAAGCGCAGGGGGAACAGGCGGAGGTCCATATCCGCCCCCAGAGGCACGCCGTCCAGCAGGTGGATCAACTCACCGATGGGGCCCACGTTTTCCTTCACCGTGGCCACGATCAGGCTGTTGGTTCCGTCGTCCGGTTGAATCTTCAGCGGCTTTTGCAAATCGATGGGGGGCAGTTCGATGATCTCGCCCGTCGGTGTGACCTTACTCAGAATCAGCCGATGGAGCACTTCCTGAACGGCGCTGGCTTGACTGGCCCCGCCGCCAGGCCGCGCACCGGGCGCCCCGGTCTGCGCCTGGGCCTGGAACGACAGCAGGTTCTTGATCACGTCGGCGAGGTCCTTGGCTTTGGAATGCAGCAGCGGGTAGATCGTAAGCTCGACCTCGCCCCAGCCCTTTTTCGGTTCGACGTCAATGGTGTCGATCAATCCCTGAATCTTAGCTCGTTCCGACTCCCTCGTGGTGACCATGATCGTGTTGTTGGCGTCGATAGCGACGATTTGAAGCTTCATCTTGTCGGGAGTCTGGCCTGCGGCCTTCAGAAGCTGGACCAAAACCCTCTCAAGTTCGATGGCCACTTGACTGGCACGGCGGTGCTTGACTTCGAAAACCATCCTTTCGATCTTGCCTAGCGGGTCGGGGACCTCATCCACCTGTTGGATCACATCGAGCACGAGGTCAAGGTCGCGATCGACGGCCGCAACGAGAATGATGTTCGACGATAAAGCGGTGAGCGAGACCTCCTCCTCCGGGCGCATGTTGGGCGTTCGAAGGGCGGCACGTAAGGCATCCTGGACTTGCCGGGCGACTTCCTTGGCGTCGCGCTCGGATACCTGGACAACCCGGACCTCCCGCCGGATTTGCTGCTGCACTTCCGCGTCGATCAGTTGAAGAATCTTCTTGATCGCATCCACGGCCTCTTGTGGCCCTTTGATAACGATTTGCCCACCGACGATCTCGACGGTGACCTCCGACCCCAAAAGGCGGTTCAACACCGCTGGGTCGATGTTTTGCAGCATTTCCTGAAGCCGTTGGCGCTGGACCTGTTCGGGAGTCGGCGGCGGGGGGGCTGGCCGGCCACCGGGCACCGGCACTTCAACGCGGGCAGCTTCTTGCTCCTCTTCCGGCTGCGGCGGTCTTGTCTGAGCCATGCTCGTTGGGATCGTCCATATCAGTATTGTTAAGAGGGCCGCGGTGCTCGCCGCAATGCGTTCAAATCGGTTCAACATGGGATCTATCTCCCGATTGATTCCACTCACTTTCGCCTCCCTTTAGTCCTTTCCAAGAGCTCCGTAGCATCATCGGCTCTTATTGCCGCCACTCACCACGTCCCCGCGACTTCACCGAGCCGCGACCGTAGGGGGGCGGTCGAAACGCGCCGGAGAAACCGCCCCCTCACGGTCGCGGCTCGGCTCAAGCGGCTCGCTTCAGGGGCGCAACCCGGTTGCGATCCAAACTCCCCATCACGGATTCTGGCGCCGCGGCGGAATCCGGCTTGGCGGCCGCGGCGTACTCGTACCGCCGCCCGAGCGGCGGCCAGGCGACCGGCCGGCCTGCCCGCCTTGCTCGGTCAACTGGTCAATCAAGGCCTGGACTTCCTCCGCGGTGATGTTGGTGGGCCGGAAGATGGCCGTGGTTACTTCACCGGCCGGTGGACCCATGCTTTCGAACGCCCGAATCATGTCTTCAACCTGATCGAAGAGTGTAGGCGTGCCCGAAACCAGCAAGGTTCGCGTTTGGGTATTCGGCGTGATAGTCACTCCCGGCTGCTGCCGCCCGCGGCCGATTGCGGCCGTTTGTGCTTGGGCGCTTTCGTTGACTGCCTCTTCGACGTCCTCGGCCAGCTTGTTCAAATTCACTCCCGCCGCGACCTTGATGATGCGAAAGCTTTTCCGCGCCTTCATCTCTGGCGTATCCAACTGCTCAACGACGCCCTTAATGGCCGCGAGGTCCGTGGGACCGGCGCGAACGACCAAGGCATTGAGCGTCTCGTCGGCCACCACCGTCGGTGGAGGCTGGTTGCGCCTGGCCCCGCCCACGGGCGTCTCGAAAAGCTCCTGCACACTGGGAAGGATTTGGGCCACGCTGGCGTGCTTGAGGGCGATGATCTGCGGCACGCTGCCCTTTTCGGTGGCCGTGTCGAGACGATGGATCGTCTCTTCGAGCCGATGGACTTCTTCTTTATCGCCGCTGATGACAACGGCGTTGCCCTGGCTCAGCACGCTTACGCGGACATCGCCGATCAGCGACGTTCCTCGGCCGCCCTGGGTGCCGGGCTTTTTCAGGTATTCCTGGAGGGCGGTCTGCATTTCGGTGGCGTCGCCGTAGAGAATCGGAACGACGCGGACTTCCTCGCCGGCGGCCACGTCGTCGCGGTCCAGTTCGGCTACGATCGCGCTAATGCGGTTGAAGTCATCGGCCTTGCTCTTCACGAGAATGGCTCGCGAACCGGGCAACGCCGACACGGTAATGGTCTGCTGGCCCCCGGGCCGGGCGGCGGAGCGGACGAACGTCTCGTTCAGCGTGCGCGACAACGCCTCGGCGTCGGCGTTTTTCAGGGCGATCACGTGCGTTTCTTGCCGAAGCGGCTCCAACGGCTCGGCGTCGGCTTTTTCGATCAATGTCCGAATGGCCTCGTGATTCTTGGTCGAGGCGGTCACAATCAACGACTGCGTGGCCGACTCCACGGAAGCCGTCACTTGATCCTCCGGTCGAGGCCGCCCGCCGCGGCTTTCCGGCCGAAACGCGGTCGTAATGGCCGTCATCAGGGCATTGGGGTCGGCGTGTTTGGGGGTGTAGACGACCGTTGATTTGTCCACCACGGCCTTGTCGGTATCTACGTCTTTGATCATCTGCTCAATGAGCTTGTGATTTGCCTCGTTGGCGGTGACGACCACGGACTGCGTGCTCGGTTCGGCCAGGGCCGTCACTTGATCGCGCGGAGCCACGCGGCCCGTGGGCGTGGCCGGCGTCCGGGCGCGGGCCCACTGCGTGATCATGTTGGCCACGGTGTTGGAGTCGGCGTACCTGATGTAATACGTTTTGGTGGAGGTGGCCGTCTGGCCGGCTACCTCGGGCTTGTCCAGCTCGGCGATGCGGGACTTGATCTGGGCCATGTTGGATTCACTGGCCTGCACGATCACCTGATTCGTGTTGACATCCGGAGTGACCGCCACGGTGAGCTCCGCCGGGGGGATGTTGCGGACGCTGGAGCCCATCGCCTGCCAGGCTTGCTTTTTCTCGTCGAAGATGCGCTTGACCGATTCGGCTACGATTTCGGCCTGGGCGTAGTGCAAGGTAATCGTTTCGCTCTTGAGCGCCGGCAGCGCCTGTTGCTCCAGCGGCTCGATGACCTGCTTTTTGATTTCCTCGATCTGCGACTGGGCGCCGCGGACAATGACGGCGTTGGTGGCCCGGTTGGCTTCCACCTGCGGGGGCGATTCCCCTTGGCCGGCCACTTTCTGCGCCCAAAGGCGCTGGATGTTGCCCGCAACTTCCTGGGCGTCGGCGTTCTTCAAGACCACCATGTAAAAGCCCTGCGGGTTGGCGTTGCCGGGCACGTCCACGCTGGAGAGGGTCTTTTCGACGAAGCCGAAGACTACCGGCCCGCCGAGTATGACGAGGGCGTTGGCCCGATCATCGACATCTGCGCTGAACGGCTCGACGGTACCCTTGCCACCCATCATCCGCAAATAATCGGTGACCAATTTGGTCATCTGGCCATGAACGGCGCGAGCGTTGGCGAACTTGAGGGGATAGATCTTGACGTCGAAGCCGATTTGTTTCGGCCGGTCCATGTTCTTGGCCAGCGAATCGATCTTCTCGAACATCTCGTCATCGGCCACGACGAAAAGCCGCTTGGTCGCGTCGTTGGGCGTGATCGTAAAGCGGCCCGTGCCGACCGCGGCGCTGGACCCACCGGGTCCCCTAGGGGCTTTTGCGCCGCCGCGCCGGCCGCTGTAGGCGGATTCAATGGTGTCGGCCACTTCGCTGGGGATGGCGTAGGTCAGCTCAATGATCCGCACGGAGCCGGAATGCTCGGATTGCTGCTCGAGCTTCGTGACGGCGGCGTGAATCGGCTCATGGAGCGTCAACGGCGCGGTGAAGAAAACAATTCGCCCGCCCTCCTCGCCGATGAACTTGGGCCCGACGCCGCTGGTGGCCGGCCGAGCCCTGGCAGCGGCGGCCGGGTTGGTGCCGCCCCCACCCCCGCCCCCGGAACCAAACATGGCCGTAAGCGTGTCAGCCACGCCCTTGGCATCAGCGTGGGCGAGGGCGATGGTCTCCCATTGCTCTTCGGGAGCGCGCACGTCGAGGGTGGCGATCAATCCGTCGATCTCGGTCATCTGCTCTTGCGTGGCCTGCACGGAGAGCATGTTCAGGCGGGTATAGGCGACGAACGTGGGGGCATTGATCGACCCGCTGCCCATAGCGGGTGTCGGCGTTGCCGGCACGGCAGCCGGCTCGCGGCCCTTACGCCGGGCGCCCCGTACGACCGAACGGGCTTCGGCAAACTGATTCGTCAAGTACTCCGAAACCTCCAGAACGTCGGCGTATTTCAGGGCGTAATGCTTGGTGATGCGGTCCGCGATCTGCTGGCTTTCGAGCTGTTCGATGAGCTTCCCGAGGTATTCGACCGCCTCCTTGGGCGCCATGACCAGAACGGAGTTGGCGTCTTCGTTGCTGATAATCTTGATGTCCTTGGGATCGACGGTCAGGGGCAGCAGGCCGGTGATGGGTTGGGCCTCCACGCGCTGGGGCAGCGTCCCGCCCGCGGATCCCGACGAGGTTTGCCCGCCGGGAGCGCCCTGGACGTTGGCCCGTCGTGCGCCGCCGGCTGGCTGGTCGAGACCTAGCATTTCTTTCAAGGTGTTCTCGACCTCAGCCGCGTTGAGCTTTTCTAAGGGGAATACTTTGAGCTCGCTGTCAATGGGCTTGGGCTGATCGATCGTGGCCAGAAGCTTGAGGATCTCCGGATACTGGCTGGTGTGAGCACGCAGAATCAAGGTGCGGTCGCGCGGATTGGGCACGACGCGAACAGAGCTCGGGGCCCCGAGTTGCGGGAAGTTGAATTGGGGCGGGATCTGCGGCATGCCCCGGGCGCCTTGCTGGCCAGGCTGCTGACCGGGCTGCTGCCCTTCTTGTCCCCTGCCGGGCGGGCCGGGTTGGCCCGGTGGACCCCCTTGTTGGCGCATGGCCTGCATCTGCTGCATTTGCTGCATCCGCTGCATTAAGGCTTGCTGCTGGGCGTTCTGCGCCTGCTGCGCTCGGGGAGTATTGAACATCTCGTTCAAAATCTCCTCGGCTGTGTACACGTCGATGTAGCGCACGCGGTAGATGCGAATGTCCGGCTTTTCGGGCAGGTCCTTGATCTCTTCCTCGAGATCATCCATGCCGTCGGTGATTTCCTCGAGCGTCCCCGAGGTGCCCTCGACGACCAGGGCGCCGCGGTCCTGGTCAACCAGGATTTTCACCGGCCCGGAGGCGGTGGGTTTTCGTTTTTTGGATTCCTCGGGTTTGTCGCCCGACTTTTCGCCCGATTCCTCTTTCTTGCCTTGCCTGGCCGCCTCCTGGGCCATTTGCTGCATAGCCTGCAGGGCAGCGTGGTTGAGGATATCACTCGGGTCAAATGGGGGCTCTTCCTCCGGCTCCGGCTGCTCCTGCCGCGCATCCGAGCTGCCATCGGCCTCAATCGCGGCGTCCGCGGCAAGGAGCATTGCCGCCCGGGCGAACGCCGTCGGAAGGACGCAGGGACTCGCGGCAGAAGCTTGCTTGGGCGGTTTGATCTGTTCGACGCCGAAATCATCTTCCGGTTTCTCCGCCGGTAAGACGATTTCGATATCCAACTCGGGATAGTGAAGCTTGAGCCACTGAGCTGCCTCCTGCGGGCTGACACCCGCGGGTGGCACGAATACTTTCCGCTTTTTGGCGGTGTCTTCTTTGCTGGGCTTGTCGACGTATTTCTCGATGAGTTCCCTGATCTCATCAAAACGGTTCTCGTAGGGATAACGGATGATCAAAGCCTCGCCGAATCCGGCCTCCTTCACGTGGGGCAGCTCGTTGGGCGGTTCCCATACGGCTTCCAGCAGCGTTTCCAAATCCCATGACGCGCCGAAGGCATCTTTGTGCTTGAGCTCATAGATGAACTTGGGCACGGACTTGGTCGGCGGCAGAATATCTTCACCATTCTCTTCCGGCGCTGCGTCGAATTGAGCCACGATCCGGTCGATCTGGGCGATCTTGGCCTGGCTGGCGGCCACGATCATCGTCTTGGCGAGGACATCGGTTTGCACGTAGACCTCGCTTCCCACACGGGTGTTGACCAGCGTGAAGTCCTCGTCCAATGGCTCTTCCAATTCGTCCTCTTTCCCTTTGCCCTTCGGTGCCGCAGGAGTATTCCGACCACCCGTGGGCCGCTCGGGTATGTCTGCCACGTTCATGATCAAATCCGCGAGCTTGGTGATGTCCGCCCGCTGAATGTGGTAGACCTTGATCGACCGGCCGGGCAGTGACTGGTTGTTGATTTCCTCCACCCATTTGACGGCCTGCTCGACGTCTTCGGGCATGCCACGCAGCACCACGGCCTTTCCACCCGGGGCTTCTGTGATGGTCAACGGCGCCGACGGCGTATCCGCCGAAGGCGCGGGCGCCCCCTTAGCCTTCTTGCTTGAACTCGTTCGCGGTGGCCCCGCGCCGATCAAGTCGCGAACGGCTCGAACCATTTCCGCCGCGTCGGAGTTGGTCAGATTCACCGTCCGAAGGATGACGTCGTCCTCGACAATTCCGGGCCGGTCGAATTCTCTGATGAGCGCCACGGCCTCATCGACAATTTTCTGCGGCGCGGCAATCACGATCCGGCGATTGCGCGCGTCCGGCTCCAAGTGATAGCGGTCATTGCGGGAAACAGATTGACTCCGCTTTCGGCCGGTACTGGGCGCTGGCGTGTCGGCCGTGGGCTCGACCAGCTCGCCGGTGACGATCCACTGATGGATCTTGGTGGCCAGCAGCGGATCGAGATGTTCCACCAACTCCGCGGGATCGGCATATTGCAGATCGACAAACTTGGTGACCACCGGCCCGCTCTCGGGCCCCCCGCTGCGAAGCACGTCCAGGAGGTCTTCGATTCTGTCGAAGTCGGCCGGGTCGGCCAGGACAATGAGTTTTCCTTGGGCGGATTGGGCGATGAAACGCGGTCCCTCGACGGCTTCCGGGCGCTGCTTCTTCCCGCTCTTGGCCGCCGGCGCCGAGCCGGAAAAAACGGAGTAGAGGGTGTTGGCGATGCCTTCGATGTCCATGCCGGGGGCAAAGTCGGCATAGATACGCATTTCGGTTCCATCCATGGCCACGTCGAATTGGCGGATCAAGTCCTCAACGCGTTGCATGATCTCCGGCGAAGCCCGAACCACGAGCCGGTTGCCCAGGCGGGCCACGGTCAGGGGAACGAGGCCTTCCGCCGTGGTTGGCACGACGACCGCGGCGCCTTCTTCCGGTTTCGCGCCTTTGCGGGGTTTGGGCCGCGGTGCGGACCCGGTTTCACCAAGCAAGCTGATGATGAGTGATTCGATCTCCGCGGGGTCGGCGTGGCGAATCTCAAACGTCCGCTCGAGGATCGTGCTGGGTTTGTCCAGCTCGACGAGGATTGCCCGCATGTCGTCCAGAAGGGCGGGGGTGGCGTCCTTCACCAGGATGCCGCCCTCGGCCGGGGCGTAGCGAATCCGCGCCGCCTCGTCGCTGGTGGGAATCATGGCGTTGAGCCGCTCGATCGCGGTTTCCGCCGAGAGGTGCCTGAGAATCAGCTTTTCGAAGATGGGGCCCTGCGGCTTCGCGGCTGCTTCGAGATCTTCAATGATCTTGGAGTAATGCCGCCATTCGTCGTCCGTGCACAGGACGTAGAGCCGATTGGTCTCATCATCGGCCGTGAACTTCGACGGATCGGGAACGCGTACGCTGGCCTTGCTTTTCTTGCCGCCTTTTTTTGGAGGCGCCGCCGGCGCGGCCACGGGAGGCTGCGTCACCGGCTCGCCGCTATCGAGAGAGCGCAGCATCGTGGCCACAAACGTGGGCTTTTGATATCGGAGCTCCACGATGTGCATGACCGCCTGGGGTTCGGGAATATCCAGGGCGGTGGTGAGTTCCTTCACCAGGGTTAGGTCTTTCTCCGTACCGGTGAACCACACGGCTTCCTCGGACCGGTCGGAAACCAGATGAAATGGGGCCTGCGTCGGGTCGCCGCCTAGGACGGCCATGATCGAAGCGACGATTTCCGACGCGGCCACGTGCTTCATGGGAATCTGCAGTGGGCCGACTTCGGATTTCACATCGAACGTCGCCGCGAGCTTGCGAACCTTCTCGACGCCTTCGGGCGGGGCGAGCACGATGATGAGATTCCGCTCGCTCTGGGGGATCAAGGTGATGTCCTCCGCCTTGACCGGAGCCATGGGCACGGGCGGGGCGGGTGTCGCGGCCGACTGACCTTTCTTCTTTTTTCCGGCTTTGGGCACGCCGGCCGCGGCGATGCCGGCATCCGGCGTGGCCGTCAGAATCTGCTGGATCGTATGACAAAGTTCCGCGGCATCTTGGTGCTTGACCTCAATCAAAACCGGAGGGTAGTCGGTTACCTCCGGGGGCACGTCGAGAATGGGCAGCAAGCGTTCGGCATCCCGGATTTTGTCCTGCATGGCCAAGGCCACGATGCGGTGCAAGGCGTCATCGGGGATCAGTTCGACCTCCGGTTCAGGAATGTTCTCGAGGGGGTTAGGCTCCTGTGGCCGGCCCGAGCGCCCAGGCGCTGCCCCGCCGCCGCCCGTGCCCCGCGGCCGGTCCAACCCCATAAGCGCCTGTAGTTTGACGACCACGTCGCTGGGAACGGCGTGTTCGATCTTAAAGACTTTCAAGGTTCGCGGGTCGGTGCCTCGCGTCCCGAAGAAGTCAGCCAGGTCGTTGTACTTTTTCAGGTCACGGACCAGGGCGAAAATGATGAGGCTGTTCTGACCTTCCACGGGGGAAACCCGAACGTAGTCGGGCAGGAAATTGCGGACCTCGCGAAGGTCGGCGATAGAACCTGACTTGGGCGTGAATACCAGCAAGGCCAACTCCTCGTCAGGCAGATTGCTCTCGCGGAAGGCCTCGACGCTGGGGAACATACGGTCTACCCCCAGCTCTCGATACAAATCCACGACCCGTTTGACCTCCAGATGGTCCTTCTTGTAGTTGATCCAATATGGCTCGTGTGATTTATAGTTGAACAACAAAAGGCGCACCGTGGAGAGCATTTCGGTGAAAGAAAGAAGCCGCGGCTCGACGAAGGTGAGCTTTCCCTCCGGCGCCGCCCCGAGCACCCCCAAACCCGTTTGGCGAGCGACGCTTTCGATCAGATCTTCGTACGTCCCCTCTTTGATGCTGAACGAGTACTTCCGCTCTTCGGGCGGCACATTGTTTAGGCCGGCATCCGCGGGTGGGATGTTGATCTCCTGGGTACCCGCCGTCCCCGGCACACCGCCTTCAAACTGCGGAATACCCTTAGTCTCTTGTGGGACGATGCCGCCTCTCCCCTTATCGCCGGCCGGTTTGTCCGTCGCCGGCTTCGCGGGACCGCGCTGTTTGCGCGCCGCTTCACGGTTCCTGCGAAGCTCCTCCACTCGCTTGAGGGCTTCGTTGTCCACCGGCTCCTCAGGTTTAGGTGGTGCGACTTCCGCGGGTTTGGGCTCCTCCGGCTTTGGATCCTCCTTGGGCGGCTGAGCATCCTGAAACACGGAAGGCGCAGCCGACTCTTGGAACGCCTTCAGCGGGGCGACGCACAGACCAAGGCTCCAGAGCCCTAAAAAAGCCGCTGAAAGATAAGCCGGAAGCCGTCCGGCGCATCGAATTCTACGAATCATGGAACGTTCTCCGTTCTCCAAAACACTCGCGGGTCGCGCGAGTGAGTCAGGTTTGAAGTCCAATCGAGGTCGTCGCTCGATCACTCCGGCGGCGGCGCTTCCGGCTGTTTCTCCGGATTCTGTTCCTGAGAAGCTCCGCTTTTCGGCGCCATAGTGCCGCCTCTGCGTGGCGGACGTTTTTTCCCGCTCGGGCGTGCCGTCTTATTCGACGGCTGCTTCTGATCCACCGGCGCCGTCCCCACGGCCGTATCGCGGGTATCTTCGGGCGCCAGTCCCGGTTCGACCGCGGGCATGGGACCAAATTCCGCGGTTTGCGTTTCCGCCGTCATTCCCGGCGGCATCGTCGGCGACGCGTCGGCTCCGCGGTCCCCCGCGGAGAGACTCGCTCGGTGCCGCCGTGCCGCGTCCAGCAGTTCGGGAACGCTTTCGCCTTCTTGCTCCACGAGGGCCGCGTCCAGCGTGTTCCCTACCGGGTAGAGAAAGTACTCATCATTTCTACGCCCAACCCCCCCGCGCTGATGCACAAAAACCAGCTCGCCCCCATCGAAGGCGTCGCCGACCTTATAATAATCCCGCGTGCGGGTTTTGCTGTTATAGACCATCAGCTCATCGCTACGCCTGGCCCCATCGACGGTGATTAGCGCCATCCGGATTTGCATGAACTTCCCATCGGGCCAAGCCTGAGGCTGGGGCGGCGTCGGAGGCGGCGGAGGCTCTCTGGGCGTGGGCGGCTCCTTGTGAACGACCGCGGGCTCCGCCACGGTGACCGTGACGCTGTCGGCGGCGGTTTGGCCGCGAGCGTCAGTCACGGTTAACGTGTAGACCTGGCTTCCAGGTACGGAGGTATCCACGACGCGCGGGCTCAGGATATTCGCATCAGAAAGGCCTTCCGGTGGCGTCCACTGGTACTTCAGTTCGCCGTTACCACCCGTCACCGTGGCCTGCAAAGTAGCGGGGCTTCCTTGCTTGGGCGAGAGCGATTTCTGCTTGATGTTGAGGACAATCGGCTTGGCCGCCTCATATTCGGTAAAGGGCTTTCGCTCCCAGATTCGCGAATAGTCACGGCCTTGGTGGCGAACATGCGCATCGGCCGCGCTAAGTTTCGACAAGTCCGTTTCACTCACGAACCGCTGCGCAGGGGGTACGAGGATTTCCAGCGGCAGCGTGAAATTCACCCGATCGGCATCTCGCGGGTTTCGCGAAGAGCTCACCCGTGTAATCTTGGCGTTCCCGAAGCGGACGACCTGGGGGATCTCGACCACGTCCTTCAAGAACCGGACTGTCGAGGGCAGAGCAGCCTCGGCGGTGATTTCAAGAAAGAACCGGGTGATGCCGGTTTTCTTGTCTTCACTCGGCCGGCCGCCGGAGACGCTAGCCCCCTGCAGACCGTGCTTTTCGATCAACTCATTGAGGCGGCTTCTCAGTTCGATTTCTACTTTCCGCAAGTCGGTGGAGGCCGAGCGTTTCATGAATGCGCGGTACTCATCCTTGGCGCAGTTCACGCGTTCCTGTTCTTTGAGGAGGTCATCATGGGTCGCCTTGGAGGCCGCGATTCTCTCGTCGAGTGTGAACAGCGGTTTGATCCAGCCCGGGTACACCGTTTGGGAAAGGATCACGTAGCCCACGATCACCGCGAAGGCAATGGCCAGAGTTTTGGTACGCCGATCCATGATCCCCCGCTAACCGTCCTTCTGAATGTCGATCAAAAGGTCATGCACAAACGGGTATGCTTCACCCTGCTTTTCCACGTGGCCGCGCATACCCGCCTGAAACCGCGGCTTGGTCTTCCCCTCGCGGACAAATGCCTGAAGGGTTCGAACCACGTCGGTGGCCGTCTCGCGTCGCTTGGCGCGGGTCTTGAGCACGACCCGGCGGTCTTTTTGATTGAAATCGATCTGGTTGATGACCAGCTCTTCCTGTGGCGGAAGATGGTCAACGATGTCATAGAGCACGTCCACCCAGGTTTGCTGATCGGCGTCGAACTCTCGAACGTCTTTCACAATTTGCAGGAACTTCTCATTGTCCTTTCCGGCCTTGCGCAATTCCGAAATCCTGCGGTCCAGGTCAGCCAGAGTTCGCCGATCGGACTTGGTTGCGGCGGCCAGACCGACGGCCGCGGCGGCCACGAATAACACCACTACCGCCGCAACCAGCGGAGCTTTCTTGAGCCGCCGCTCCACGACGGAGACGAGCTTCTTGGGGTGCAGGAAGTCAAACTGCAGCGCCTCCTCCCCGGCATAACCCAAGACCAGCCCCAGAGTGGCCGCGAACGCCGCCGCGTTGGCTCCTTCGTCCGGCTCCCAGCCGAACGAGGAGCCGGGGTTGTAGATTTCCGTGGTCACGTTGAGGCGCTGTTGAAGCGCCTCGGCCAGCGTCTCCTCGACGCCGAGATCACCGCCGATGACCACGTGGTCCATCTTGGCCCCGGCATCAACGGCGCGGTAGGCCTCGATGGAGCGCGTGACTTCCACGACCAAGGAGGCCACCACCCCGTCGGTCGGCGAGGACAGGCGAAGCGTTAATCCGGCCGGGCGAGGTTCTTCGCCAGGCTCTTCATTCAGAACGGCTTCCGCGCCGAGGGATCGTTGTGCTTCTTCGCCCGGCGCCGGCACGTACACCGAAGCCGCGCGGGAAAAGGCCAAAAAGGAGTTTCGCAGCACGTCGATTTCGGTCAGCGTCGGCCCGACGTCGATAAACAAAACTCGATCGGGCATCGCATGGCGAAGGAGCTGGCAGGCGGCCAGCCGGTTGGCGTAGGGCCGAAGACCAATGCGAATGAGTTTCAGTTTCGCGGCATCGAACACGGCCTGATAGTGGGCCAGCACTTCATGACGAACCGCGGCCACCAGCACCTCGGCGGTCACCGCATCGGGAGCGTGCGGGCCGACGATGAAATCGACCACGGCGTCATCAATCGCAAAGGGCAACTGCTTGGCGATCTGAATGGCGACGATGTTGGGCAAGGCGTCGGGCACTTGGCATGGAAGCGAAAGAGTATTGAGGATGGCTTGATCGCGCGGGATATCCACGACGGCGTGGCTCGTCGAGATGCCCTCGTGATCCAGCACGCGCCGGAGCAGTTCGCCCATCTGCTGAGCATTCGCACGATCCGCTTCTCGAGGAATCGCCACGGACAGCAGCCGATCGATCTTGGGACCGCGCTTGCCGACCACGGCGTGCACGACGCGCAATGATCGCGAGTCCCAATCAAATGCCAGGATTTTTCGAGGTTTAGCGGACACCGATGCGTTCCTTGTCTTCTTCGCGGATGGGGAAGTGACCGCCCAAATAGGTGACGTCTCGGTAATAGATGGTCTGGGCCATCGGGCCGACCATGTCCACCACCACCTGAAGCCGCGTCACCATGCCATGATGGTCGGCATAGCCGAGTGACTCGATGGTAAACTGCTGCCCGCGCGCGGTGATCTTGGGGGCGATCTTCTCGTACGTCTCCAAGTCCACGATTTCCTCGGTTGTCAGCCAAGCCGTCGTCGCCTTGGTTGCTGGATCGAGTGATGGACGTTTGGCGACGATTGCTTCGATTTGCGCCCCCGAAAGCCCGTCGAGGCATTGCAGAACTGCCGGCGGGGCCGTGTTGATGTTGATCAGTCCGGGAATCTTCTGCCGGTCAGCCGGTTCCACCGTCACCCGATCCATCAAGATCGCCAGATGCTCCAACTGCAAGGGGTTGTTCAAAGGTTCCCCGTTTTTCCCCGTTTGCAGCCGCAACAACGAGGCCGGACTTCGGATCGGCTCGGGCGGCTTGGCGGCATCACCGCTTTCGCCCGGCTGGCCGGCTTTTTCATCCTTTGGGCCTGCGGCTTCCCCCGGAACCTGAGGAGTTGCCTCACCAGCCTCCTCGCCCTCAGCGGGCTCATTTCCAGCTTCCCGGGCGGGCGTATCTCGAGGAATAAAGCCGCCGAATTCAGGTACACTTGGCGTCGGCTCTGGCTGAGTCGGACCACCTTGGGGCTTAGGTTGCTTGGTTGGCGAGGCCGAGCCTCCTTGCCCCCGCTGCTGGCGCGGGCCAGGCTTTTGGCCCGACAGACTTCCCCGATTCGGGCTGGGAGCGGAGGGCTCGAGTTCCGACTCGTCGGGTTGGACCGGCACTAGATCCGATTCCGGGCCTTGTTTTCCGCCGCCAGGGTCGGCCGGCTGGATGAACTTAGGCCGTCGGCGGCCACCCGGAAGATGCGCGGGTGGCTTAGGTCCCGAACCGCGGCCGGAGGATCCTTGGCGGCCAGCCTGCGTACGAGCTGTCGTGGCGATGAATTCGATCACGTCCGGGTCGTTGGGAAAATCGGCCTCTAGCTGCTTGCGAATCGTGTCCTCGCTGCTAGACAGCGAAACGCGCTGCCGCTGGTCGTTACTCACGTTGTTCTCGAAGGAAATAGCCGTCACGTAAGGGTATAACCCCCGATTGAGCTGCCCGTCTTGATTGTCCAGCGGAAACGACTGGTCGCCGTCGTCCTCGTTGGCTGTCAATAGGCCATTGCGATCGAAATCCTCGCCATAGAGGATGCTCCCCGTGACACCTTTCACGAGAAGCAGCTCCTCGACGGTTTCGAATCGCCCGTTCTTGATTTTGTACGGCTTGTCCAGCGACCGGTAGTATTCGCCCTCGGTATCCGCGGCTTGGCCAAACGGCTGGGAATCGCCGTCGCGCCAATCAACGATGGCGTCGACGATCGCCTGGGGGTCGATCTCTTCATTTTCATCCACGGCCGTCGTGACCAACTTCAGCAGTTGTTCCGGGGTGGCCTCGTTGAGATTCAGTTTCGAGGATTCATCGGTGATCCCCAGCCGAATGAAATGCTCGTCGTCGCTCGGGTCGTCGGCAACGATACTGAAGCGGTAGGCCTGCGTGCCCTTATCCAGCTCGTTGTTCTTACCCCAGACCGTGGGATCGCCGCCTTCCGCCCATACGATGACCCGGTGCAATTCGTCCGGGTTTTGATACCACCGCCCCAGATCGAAGCGGCTAGTCCGCAGCATCAGTTTGACACGCTCGACGCCGGCCTCCGCGGCCAGGCGCGTTTGCAAGCGATTCGCCTGGGCCTGAGCGCCGGCGTAATCGGCATGGATTCTGAACGAGAACATCGCCGCCAGCATGGCCAACAGCACGAGGATCAGAAGGACAACGGGTAAAATGACGGCGCGGCGAATGGCACTCATTTTGTCGCCTCCGCGTCCTTTTCCGAAGCCCCAATCTGGTCGGCCACCGACCTGACCTCCCGTCCGACGCGGGACCGGAAAAAGGGATCGGCCTGGGGAATTCGTACTACGAAGGTAAACTGATCGGGTTCCAACGGCAGGCAGTCCGGTGGCACGCGGTTCATGCAGGTGCAGAATTCCTCTGCGACCGGGTCCCGACTGCCAAACTCGGCGTCGAGGGGCGGTCTCTCCTCCAGACCGACGGTGACCTGCACGAGTTGGGGCAACGGGTTTTCACCGGGAACTTCCCAGTCATCCCACCAGCGATAGCCATCGAAATAACAAAATCGCAGGTAATGAAGGTCCTTGGAGTACAACTGCTCCCAGTCGATTTCGTCTTCCAAACCGATGCTCGGTCCGCCCTCCTCATCTTGAAACAGACTCTCGTTGACCGCGGCTTCCGCGGCGGCCTCCTCGTCACTTGGAACCTTGACCTCCTCATCCTCGAAGGCTTCGCCGGTTTCGGCGCTGTCCGGCCGGGGAACGCGATGTTCGACCCTCGCCAGTCCGAGGGAGAGCGGATATCCATCATCGTGTAGAATATCGGGGTGACGAGCGATCTTGTACTCGATCTTGACCAAGTCATATTCGCCGGGCGGCGGATCGTCCGTCACCGAACGGGGCTCGCTAACCTGACGGCTGGGAACGCGCAGGCTCGAAAGCCAGATCCGCTCGGCCTCACCGCGGATGCCGATCCTTCCTTCTATTTCAACGATACTGGTCTGCCGAATCTCCTCCGCCATTCGCTGCAACAGGACGCGAACGAGCTGGAGCTTTTGGGCGAGCTGCGTGTCCTGCTCCCGCGTACGCAGCGTGGAGGAGTAGAACATGTAAGTCATGGACGACAGGATCGCAAACAATCCCATGGCCAGCAGAACTTCCAGCAGGCTCACTCCGCGCGACCGTCGCCTCGCGCCGTTCTTGACGATGTGTCTGAATAAAGCCATGTCCACTACCCGTTCTCTTGTTTCGATGTTTTGAGGTTCGACGTTTTGACGCTTACTCCTCGGCCGAATCGAATGCGTCCCTCGGATCCGAGGGTAGTCCCTCCGGCCGGTCTGCTCCTTGGGTAGAATCCTTGGAACCGGATTCTCCGGCATCCTGGCCACCTTCGCCTTCCTTGAGTTCCTCGAAGACTCCGAGCTTGTCGAGCTGTTCTCGCAGGTCGGGCGGCAGCAGCTGTTCGATTTGGCTCAGCGGGACACCGATGGCTTGCAAAAATGTCGGCAAAACCTCGAGCAGCTCGTCCGAGGGGAGCTGGGCGAGGATCGCGGGATCGAAATTGGCCGGGTCAAAGCCCTCGCCCAGGCCCGCCAGTTTCTCCGTAAGGTCGGTCGCCTGGTCCTCGGAAAGGCCGAAGTCCACGGGCAAATTCAGCGGCTGCGGTGTGGCCCGCAGAGCGTACAACGTATAGATGATGTCCGCGTTTTCGAAGTCGAAGTCTTCTTCGTAGTCGGTACGCGGAGCGTAGAGGACATCTTCCCGCAGCAGGTACATCTTCTCCAGGGCGGTTTCTTCGATGGTCAGCCGCCAGGCCCAGTCCGGATAGCGAGGACCGAAGTCCTCTTCCTGAACCTTGTCCACGCTGTCCAGCCGGATGATGCCCAAATCCATCTCCGCGAGGTGCATTTCTGCCAGCATCATCGCCCTAAGACGCAGGTTCATCTTGCGGACCGTGGTGTTGGCCTCCTGGAACTGCGCTCCGATGACCGCCATGCCCGTCAACAACAGCCCTGTGGCAACGACGGTCTCCAAGAGAACGTACCCGCGGTGCCGGCCATGTGCCCGGTATCTGAACGTTTCGACGTTTCGACGTTTCGACGTTTTCACGGCGTTTTATTCTTCGATCTGGAATTCCCGCAGTTCCAACACGCGGTCTTCGGTGATTTCTTCAACGCTGGTGTAGTCCTGGCCGAGCACGCAAGGCCAGCCCTTTTGCTCGAACAGGTCCAGCTCCTCGTCGTATAGCGGCCGCTGGAGCCATGCCAGACCTGTCTCACCGTCCACGATGACCTCGATGGTAGGGTGCTTTTCCAATTCCTCCACTTCCACATCCCGTGGAGCCTCGGTCAATACGAAGGTCGCCCACTGGCTGGTGCCGTCGATCTCCACCTCGAGAGGCAGGCGCTCCGGCTCGAAGTCTTGCATCTGCTCCTCCAACTGGTCCTCGATGGCGCTGCGCCGGGCCTGAAGCTCTTCGACGGTCGGCTTTCCGAGTCGAACCTCGGCGCACCAAACACTGCCCAGAAGCGTGTTCCCCACCGCCCACGGGGCCGTGACCAAGTTAAACACTTCGGGCGCGTTCATCGGATCGTCCTCGCGTTCGATGATCGGTTGGCGATCCCCGCCCAGAAGGTCTTTTTCGTCCTCCATGGGAAAACGAATGCGATAGCGCTTTCCATCCAAGGCCGCGTGTGCGCGCATCAGCGAGACCAACGACCGAAGCTGTTCCCCCGAACCAGGCAGTTCCTCGCGCCGAATCTCGCGAACAAACGTGGGGATCGCAAGCCCGGCAATCACCACCAAGAGACCGACCACCAGCACGGCCTCGACCAGTGTATACGCCCGGATTCGTGCCCATTGCGAAGACATGGCCAATCCAGCCCGGTTTCGACGTTCTAACGCTTCGCCGCTTACTTCTCGACCCAGTTCTTGATGTCGTCGCTGCCGGACTTTCCTCCGTCATCCTGACCATCGGGGCCGCGGCTCCAGAGGTCATATCCTTCCTCGTTGAACTGTCCTGGACTGCGATACTCAAATGCATTGCCCCAGGGATCCTTCAGTTCTTCGGCGGTCTGCTCGAGATAGGGCCCCTTATATTTCTCGTCCCGTCGAGCGCTTCGGGGTACGACCAGGGCCGCCAAGCTCTCATCCGTGTCCGGGTATTTGCCCATGTCCCACTTGTAGGCCTCGAGGGCCTTGGCAAACGACCCGTTGCGGCCCACGGCGGCCTCCGCGATCTTGATCTTCGCTTCTTTCGCTTGCTCCCAGAGCCTGGGGACGACAAAGGCCGCCAACAAAGCGAGAATGCCCGCGACCAACAAAACCTCAATCAGTGTGAACGCCCGACCTTTTCTCTGAATCCTACGCCGCATCGTTTTTCTCCCATTCCCCGACGCAAGACACCGGTCGGGGTTGAAATCTGATCTTTCCCGATTCGTACTTAACCACAAGCTCCGACTTTGATCTTATGCGGCACGGGCCGCCGTTCCCATCGTGAGAATCGGCAACAGCAGCGCCACCAGAATACAAAACACCAGCGCGGCCATGACGACTAGCAGGACCGGCTCCAGAATCCGGACCCCCAGATCGATCGAACGGGCCGTCCGGGCCTCGTTCGTGTCCGCGATCTGCACCAACACAGTTTCCAGATTGTTGCTTTCCTCGGCAACGGCGATCATGTCCACGATAACGGGCGGAAACAGCCCCGACTCTCCCAGGGGTTTGGAAAGGGCCGCACCCTTGCGCACACTTTCGCCGGCCTGCTCGATCAAATCTCCCAGAATCTTGCTGCCCGCCGAGTCCTTTGAGATTTTCAACGCCTGGAGGATCGGAACTCCGTTGTGCAACATGGTGCCCAGGATTCGGCAAAACCTGCAAAGGGCCACCATCGTAAGGATTTTGCCCATCATGGGCGCCGTGAGCTGGAACCGTTCATACGCGGCTCTACCCCACTCGGTCTTCAGCACGGCGGAAGTCGCCATCAGTAGGGCCGCGATTCCGACGATCAGAATCAGGTAATGGTTCTGGAGAAAATCGGAGACGCCGAAGACCGCAACGGTCAACGCGTTAAAGGTCTCCGGCCGAAGATGCTGGCGGAGTTTGGGAACCACCATCAACATGACCACGAGCACGATGGTGGAACCGACCACGACCAAGATCGTGGGGTAGATCATGGCCCCGAAAACTTTCTTCCGCAACTCGTCCTGCCGTTCCGAGAAGATCGCGATTCGATGGAGAACATCTTCTAGGAAGCCGCCCTGCTCGCCCGCACGCACCATCGCGGCGTGGAGCGGAGAGAATGAGTTGGGATGCTTGGCCATGGCCTCGCCCAAGCCCATCCCACCGGCGACATCCTCGCGCAGCTCCTTGACGATCTGCGCCAGTGAACCCTGGGAGGTCTGACGGCCCAGGACATCCAAGGCCCGAAGCATGGGCACCCCGGCGCGAAGCAGATCTGCAAGCTGGCTATAAAACGTCGTTAATTGGCTCAGCTTTACCCGCCGGCCCCGGCCGATCTTGAGTTTCGGCCCCTCGATCCCTTCCTGCACCTTGACGGGATAGAGCGATTGCTCCTCGAGCATTCGAAGCGCGACTTGGTAGTTTTCAGCCGTCAGAACCCCGCTGACCGGCTTCCCAACGTTGCTTACGGCCCTGTACGTAAAGCTAGGCACACCAACCCCAACAGTTTTGAGACCCTATTCCTGTCTTCATCGATCTTATCCATTTCTTTTGTACACCGGTTCACCGCACCGGTTCGCACCAGTTTCCTCGTAATTTGCTGGAAAACCAAAAGTTCGTGTTACACTGAAGAAACGGACTGGATGCCGTCAGGTCCGCTTTGGCCGGAGGCTTCGATGATCTGCGTAAGCCGTTCGACGACGTCCGCGATGGTCATGTGCGTGGTGTCAATGACCGTGACGCCGGGCAGCTTCAGCAGCGGCTCCCACTGTTTCGAGTCGGCGCCGTCGCGCTTTTGAAGGTTGGCAGCCACTTCGTCCAAAGTCACTTCTTCGCCATCGGCGGCCAGCTCCTGAAATCGACGCTGGGCACGCCTGTCCAAGGCAGCCTCGAGAACGACTTTCACGTCGGCCTGGGGAAAAACAACGCTGCCCTGATCCCGCCCCTCCGAAACAAAAGAGCCCAGCTCACGGCCAATTCGCCTCTGCTCGTCGACCAGGAAGCGACGAATGGCCGGATGCCCGGCGACAAAAGACGTGGCATTGCTTACGGCCATCGAGCGGATGGCCTCGCTGACGTCGTGACCGTCAAGCCGCACGCGGGTAAAGGTCGGCCCGCAGTCCAAGGCCAGCCGCGCTTCATGGGCCACGCCCCAAAGGGCGTCGGAATCGCTGAGATCGATTCCACTCCTCAAGGCGGCCAAGGCAATGGCCCGGTACATCGCCCCCGTATCGAGGTAGGCAATTTCGAGCCGGGCGGCCAACTTGCGAGCGGCCGTGGACTTACCTGAGCCCGCCGGCCCGTCGATGGTGACAATCACGGATAAGAATCATAACGCCCCTGGAGTATTTCGGGCAAGAGATGCGCGTGGCAAACAAGCAGGTAGATTCAATGAACCGGCTCGTCTCCGGCTCCCGCTAAAGTGCATGAAAGCTCGTCGATGCACTCGATTAGCGCACGGATATCGAACGGCTTCGCCAGTGAGGCGTTGAAACCATCCTGCCGCAATCCTTCGGCTCGGGCATTCGAAAGCCCCCGCGCCATCCCGATGAGCCATGTTTCTCGAAGTTCGGAATGCGAGCGCACGAACCGGCTGATGACTCTGGGCGACACGTCGGGCAGATCGACGTCCATTACCACGACGTGCGGCTTCATCTGCGTGGCAAGGGCGCCGGCCTCAAAGGCCGTCGCCGCCACTTGAACGTCGAAGCCCGAAGTCTCGCTCAGTGCCCGGCCGACCTTTTCACCGAATTCACGATCGGAATCCACCACGAGCACGCGTTTGGCGCCGACGTCCAGGCCCTCCAAGGGAATCCCATGGGCGCGCATAAAGCGCACCAGTTGATCCAAGGGAATGCGGCGGTCCTTGCTGCCGGGGATTCGATAGCCGCGCAATTGCCCCGAATCAAACCATTTCGAAACGGTCCGGGGAGCGACGTTGCAAATCTTCGCCACCTCGCCCGTGGTAAGCACGCTCTTTCGCGGGGAAATCGTTCTTTTTCCAACCAATGCTTGCGACCAAAGGCTTTCGGGGTTCCGGGGGGAAGCGCGGTGCGAATCGACCGGCTTTCCAACCGAAAAATGATCTACTCGCCTGTGTTCTCGACCACTGCCGGGCATAACTTTTGCTGAACAACCGGCCCAGCGCGGTTCGCGCAAGCGCATACGCCGATCCAACGTACGGTAGCCGCGCGAGTCCTCGGGGAGATGAGAAATCGACTTAGGTCCGGAAAACCAATCCCGGACCAGCAGCGTTTCCGCTGCCGATTGTAGGCCGCGCAATTCCGTCGAGGCAAGCGCCAAGTAGCTCTATTGAACGATCTCCCGCGCTATCGTTCAGGAAGTTTCACAAGCTGTCCGATTTGCAATTGTGTCGCATCCCCGTTGACGGCGTCCTTGTTCAGAGTGAGCAGTTCTTTCCATCGTGAAGCGTCACCGAGAACATTTCTGGCGATCGAGTAGAAGGAGTCTCCAGGCTGAACGCGGTAAGTTCGATCCGCGCCGGCCTTGTCATTGGGCGTGGAGCGGCCGGTTGCGGTCTCGGCCAGTGCGCCCTCCGGCGCGGGCGGGATTTTGACCAGGACACCGATTGACAATCGGTTCGGGTCGCGAATCTCGGGATTGCTTGAGATCAAGAACTTCGCGAGTTTTTCACTCCCGTAGTAATTCAAGGCAATCGAAGCAAAAGTGTCCCCAGGCTGGACTCGGTGGCTTTCCGTAGCAGTTCCTTTTGCTGACGCTGCGCCTCCCGTGGCCGGAGTCGTGGTTCGGCCGGCAGGTGCGCTCGGCGGAGACAACATGGGTGGGTTGCTGGAATCTGGCTGCTTGGCGGTCACCTTCGACGCCGGATCGCTCTCCGCTGCGGACGTGCTGTTCCCTGAAGTTGTGACGGAAGACGGCACCGAAGGCCGCGGCGCCCTCGTGGCCGGCAGCGGTCCAACCGGTTGAGAACGATCACGTGCCGCACTTGCTCCATCGATCGCATTGCTTTTGTTTTCGTTGCTCGCAACGGTATTTGACTGCACCGGGTTCGCCGAGGCCGGTGAGACCGGGGAAGAAACCGGCGGGGACACGTCGCGCGGCGACGGGCTCCCGGAATCCGCGATCCGGCTTACCGGCTGAGGCGGAGATCCTGAAGGACTATTGGTCCCTACCGTCGTGCTTGTCGGCGGGGCCAACGCCAGGGGAGGTTCCGATGGAGCGGAAGAGACTGGCGGACTCGAGCTGCCGCCAGTCGCTGGATTCTGCATGCCGGATGCGGTGGGTGGCCGCGCTTCGCCCGTCTGCGTCGCCAGACGCGCATTTGGCTTCACCGGAGTGACGGCGGCGCCGGTCGATCCGCCATCGCGAGCCGGGACTCGCCGGTCGCGGTTGTTTTGCGCCAGGCCAGGATTTGTTTGTGCCTTGTTCTTCGAGGGGCGCTGGGCATCGGCCGGTTTGCTATCTTCCTTGAGCTTTGACGCGGTCGTGTCGGAGGAGCCTGCCCCGGTCGAACCGGCGACGGGGATCGGTGCTTCCCCCCCTCCTTGGAACAGGAAATAACCACCCACCAGCGTCACCACCAACGCGGAAATGACGATTCCGACTTTCACTTCCCTGCGCATAAGTCCACTCCCTTTCTAAAGACTCTTGGTGTTTGACCAATCAAGCGACGTGCGAAGCATCCTTGCCGTGCCGGTTTCGATCCATCCACGGGCGCCGCGCAAAAGCCGCCCAACTCATCTCATCACGGGAGCCTCACTGCTCCCGCCTTTCAGATTAAGCGCCGGCAAGCGGCGGGTCAAGGCCAATTCCGCCAAATAGGACCAAGCAGGAGGAAACTAGGCACCCCCCCCAGGCCGAAGACACTTGAGTTCGTCGGAACGCCCTTTCATTGACCTTCCCATGCCGTGGTTCTACACTGACGACGTTCATTGGCGCGTGAACGGGCGATTGGTTCGCCTTCGGTTGCCCACATGATGGGTTGGTCTGGGGTTGAGCGTTGCAGACGTGTTCGCGGTGATTTCGGACATCCACGGCAACTTCGAAGCGCTTCAAGAGGCCCTCGCTGATATTGATCGGCGGGCCATCAAGAAAGTCTATTGCTTGGGGGACGTAGTCGGTTACGGGGCCAGCCCCAAGGAATGCCTGGACGCGGTGATCGAGCGATGTGAGGTTTCGCTCTGCGGAAACCACGATCACGCCGTGTTTTACGAGCCGACGAACTTTAATGTTGGGGCGGAGCGGGCCGCCTATTGGACGCGCCAGGTGCTAGAGGACGAGCCGAACAAGGCCAAACGAGATCGCCGTTGGGCGGCACTCGGGCACATGCCCATGGGCTTTGAGGTCAATGGCCTGTTGATGGTCCACGCCTCGCCGCGTCGGCCGGTCAACGAGTACCTGTTTCCGGAAGATGTATACACGAATCCCGGGAAGATTCTGGATAATTTCAAACGTTTGGAGTCGCACCGACGTGCGTGTCTAGTCGGCCATACCCACGTTCCCGGGGTTTTTTTGGATGATCCTTGCTTCGATCCGCCCGACGAGCTCCCGGACGAGAATCTGTATACCATCACCTCCGACGAACAGGCCATTATCAATGTTGGCAGCGTGGGCCAACCGAGAGACCGCGATCCTCGCTTATGCTACATCGTGGTGTACGAAAAGGGCGAATCGCCCAAGGGATCGGCTCCGGCGGGCCTGGGCGCCGACGACCTCTACGCCACGATCGAGTTCGTCCGGCTGGATTATGACATCGAAAAGGCTGCCAAGAAGATTTACGACACCCCGGAGCTGGACGACTTCCTGGGCACCCGCCTGTTTGAGGGACGCTAGGGCACCCGGCGGACAGGCGTTCAACGCCGATCATCGCGACTGATATGGACCGTCAGGACACTTATCGCAACCTGCTCATCGCCGCGGCTGTCTTTCTTCTGATCTGGTTGGCCGGTCAGAAGTTCTTTGTACCACCAGCGCAGCAACCGAGGACTTCGCCTTCCATTACGGGTGAACCGGCGCCCGGCGGCGATCCTTCCCAGCCTTCCAAGCCGCAAGCCGGCGGCGCACCTTCGACTGTGTCGGCGGCGCCACCGGCCGCGACGCCTTCGGCAACACCGGCCGCAGCGCAGGCCTTCCGCGTGGCGGGAGACACCGAAGATCGGTTGTTCGTCTTGGGTGCGGCGGAGGGCGAAGGGGCGGATAAGAAAGCCCCTGAGCCACCTTATCGAATGCGGCTTGTCGTTTCCAACGTGGGGGCATCGGTGGAGGCGGCAACGTTGACCGATCATGCCCAACGGCTCGGTGAACCAGCCCGGTATGAACTGCTGGCCAAAGCCGGCGACGCCCGGCGAGGATATTATCGTTCCTTGGCCGTCGAGAAGATCATCGTAGACGACGTCGATTTGTCGCTTCACGACGTTCGATGGCGAATCGCGGAGCCGGCCACCGAGTATCAGGACGACTCCGGCGAGGCCGGTCAACAAGTAACTTTTCAGTTGGATATTTCCCAAAATGATGAACCGGCAGTGCGATTGATCCGCGTCATTCGCTTGCCCCGGCAATCACGGTCATTTGGAAGGCATGATCTCTTTACCGATTTGCAGGTACGGAACCTCTCCGGGCAGTCCCACAAGGCCGTGGTCGTGTATCGTGGCGGCGCGGGCGTCCGGTCGCTCGCCGGGTCGCACGACGATCGCGTCATCGACGTTGGAATTCGAGGCAGCGACGGTCGAGTCGTCGGGCACCGCCACCTCCCGAGCGAATTGACCCAGAGCACTTCGGTGGGGCTCTACACTCCATCCCCATCGGAGGCCGGAGCGCGGCTCTCGTGGGCCGCTATCGCCAACACCTATTTTACGTGTACCGTAGCTCCTTTGAATGAGGCCGGCACAGGCGCCGCGGAAACGCTCGCTCATGTCGCTGCCGTCGATCTTGATGGCTCATTGGCCACGTCGGATGACATCAGTCTGCGCTTCGTGACCCGCCCTGAGTCCATCCAGCCGGGGCAGACCGTAACGTACCGAAGCGAGATATACATCGGCGAAAAAGACGGAGAGGCCTTCCGAAGCCACCCCGCGTACCAGAGCCGCAACTATTACTACCAGATCGCCCAGGGATTCGGGTACTGCACGTTTAGTTGGCTCGTGGAGCTGATGATTCTGTTGCTCAACGGGATTTACAGGTTCTTGCCCAATTACGGCGTGGCCATCATCATCCTCGTGTTCGTCGTCCGCATTCTATTGCACCCCATCACGAAAAAGGGTCAGGTGAACCTCGTCCGCATGCAGAAGCAAATGGGGGAGCTGGGTCCGAAGCTGGAGGAAATCAAGAAGAAATTCGCCAATGACAAGGCCCGAGCGCAGCAGGAAACGATGAGGGTGTACCGCGAACAGGGGATCAACCCCGGCGCCCAGTTTCTGACGTGCCTGCCCATGCTCTTACAGATGCCCATTTGGGTGGCATTGTACTTAAGCCTGAGCAACAACATCGGCATGCGGCACCAACCGTTTGTCGGCTGGATTCGCGATCTTACGGTCCCCGATGCCCTGTACACCTTCGCGTCGCCGTGGGTCGTGCCGCTGTTCGGCTGGCAGATCGCATCGTTCAATCTGCTGCCCATTCTCGTGGCCGTGGGCATGTACCTCCAGCAAAAGTTGCAGCCCAAGCCGCCACCCAATCCCAATCTTTCCCCTCAGCAGCGGGAACAGCAGGAGATGATGCAGAAGATGATGCCGCCGATGATGGTAGTGATGATGCTGCTGATCTTCTACAACCTGCCCAGCGGGCTGAACCTCTACGTCGCGGCCAGCAGCTTTTTCGGCAGCATCGAACAATGGCTCATTCGCAGACACATCGCCCATCACGAATCGGCCGGCACCCTCATTCGGCGGGCGGTCAAGGAGCCAGTCCCCGGCGCGCCCAAAAGCAAAGGACTGGTCGGCGCCTGGCTGGAGCGCCTACAAAAAAAGGCCGAAGAGGCCCAACGCCTGCAGCGCTCCCAACGCGCCCGTCCAAGGCGATAGGTGGCCAGCCGCGCCCAATAGGGCAGCGGTCGTGCGCCGTCGGCTGACTCCGCTCCCTCACGGTCGCGGCTCGGAAAAAGCGATCGTCACCGCGGCATGAAGCAGGTCGATCCACTGGTCATTGTGGGGCAGCTTCCTCGGATGTTTGGAAGTGCTTTGCCCACCAGACGTTGAATTGCCATTCGGCCTTGTACAGGACATCCGCGATATTGACGCGGCCCAGCATGCCTTGACGCACGACCAACCCCTTGGGCCGGGTGAGCGTGGCCACGACCTCAAAATCGCGGTTCCCGCGCAGGACTCGAAGCCGCAGCCGCCCCCGCGGCCCGCGTTCGCGAATCCTCGTGCCGAACTCATCGACGGCGCGGACTCCGTCGGCCGAGAACAACTGCCCATCCACGGCCAGGACAATGTCGCCCCTCTGCAACCCAGCACGTGCGGCCCCCGTGTCCGGGAATACGTTCTGTAACATGATCCCCACGTGGCCGCGGGGAATGCGGGCGTCGTTCTCCGGCCCGGGCGTGAATTGCGTGTTTTGCTGGATGCCCAGAAAACCGAAGGAAACCAGCGAGTCCATGAACACTTCGCGCACGATTGCCTCGATGCGTGAGCGAACCTCGAAATCTTGCGTTGCTTGATAGGCCTCGCGCAGCTTGGCGAACGCCGGGATGCCGATTTCCCAAAGCTGGATCGAGGCCTCCTCCCGTTCCACGAACCGCGGCGAACCCAGCATGGCAATGAGCCGGTCAATCTCTGCCGCTGCGGATCCGTCCAGGGGCAGGCGAAACTCCTCGCCATCGAAGGCCGTGTTCGCGGGATTCTGTTTCGGCTCTGCAAGCGCGAGCAAACTCCGACCGAGTCCGGCGACAAAGCCGGCACAAAGCAATGCCGTCCAAAGGACGGACGGGTTACTTGATGTCGTCGGTTTCCGGCTCACGAAAATAGCGCCGCCACCAGACTTCGAATCGGTCCCGAGCATGCCCGGTCGCTTCGGTGAGTTTTTGGGTGTTTCTACCATCCGCGGAGTTGATCGGCGGGCGAGTCAATGTCGCCTCGACGGTGAGCTCCTGCGGCCCGCGAAGAATGCCCAGCATGACTTTGCCACCCGGACCCCGACTGCGGATCTCGGCGCTGAAGAGTTCGAACGTCTTTTGACCGACGCCTTGCAGCGGCTCACCATCGAGTGCAATGATCACATCGTTTTGCTGAATACCGGCGCGCTCCGCGCCGGAGTTCTTGGTCACGTTATCGACCTTGAGCCCAAAATGCCCGCGCGGAATCCGCGGATCATCGTCCGCGCCCGGCGTGTACATGTTGCGACTAATGCCAAGGAAGCCAAAATTCCGGTAAAGGTGATGATCGAGGTACGCGTCGCGCACGATGCGCTCGATTCGGGCACGCGTCTCAAAGTCGCTGCTTTGGCGATAGACCTCCCGAAGCCGTGCAAACACTGGTGCTCCGATTTCCACGAGACCCTTGCTGGCCTCCTCCCGCTGCTGGTAGTCCGGCGACCCTAGAAAAGGGACCAGTTTCTCCAACGCCGATGCCTCGTCCGGTTCAAGCGGAATGCGAAACTCCGCATCGTCGATGGGCGCGTTCTTGAGCGCTTCCGCCGGGTCGACGGCCGAAGCGTTGGAGGCGATGGCGGCGAAAAGAACGGCCCAGGCCGAGCCGGAAAGCCGCGGACCGTTGCCCCATGTCGGCGGCGCCAATGCGACACACACACGGGATGCTACAGACGAATATGCGTTGGGTCGCGCGGCCATTCGTTACAGTAAACTCCGAAGCTCGTCACAAATCCAGTCCACGTCATTCTCCGTCAATTCATGATGAAACGGTAGGGCCAGCGTCCTTGCCGCCACGGCCTCGCAGACCGGAAACACCCCTGGACGATAGCCAAACCGCTCCGCGTAAAACGGCTGAAGGTGGATCGGCACAAAATAGTTGCTACAGCCGATTCCCGCCTCGCGCAAACCGCGGAGTATTCGTTCCCGGTTGTTGGCAACGGATTCATCAGCCAACCGCACGACGAACACAAACCAGCTCATCTCCACGTGCGGCTCGACGCGCTGCATGATGATCCGCGGCTCGTTCTGGAGCCGGCGGACATACCACTCGGCCACGCGCCGGCGGGCGGCCAGAATATCCTCCAGCCGGCGCAGTTGGACGATGCCGATCGCGCAGGCAATGTCGCTCAACCGATAATTGTAGCCCAGCCTTGGATGGGAAAGCCAACCGCCGTTCTCATCCCGGCCTTGATTACGCAAGGAACGACAAAGCCGGGCGGTTTTGTCGTCATCGGTCACGATCATGCCGCCTTCGCCGGTGGTCAGTTGCTTATTGGGATAAAAGCCGAATACGCCCGCATCGCCCAATGAGCCGGCCCGCTGTCCCCTGTACCGGCTGCCCAGGGCTTCACAGGAATCTTCGAGGACCGACAAATTGTGACGACGAGCAGTTTTTCGGATCGTATCCATCTCCGCGACTTGACCGAAGACATCGACGGGGAGGATCGCTTTTGTCCGGGCCGTCACGGCGGCTTCGACCTTTTCGACATCAATGTTCCAAGTTTGGGAGTCGATATCCACGAAAACCGGTTTGGCCCCTTCGAACAGGATGCAGTTGGCCGAGGCGATGAACGAAAAGGGCGTGGTAATCACCTCGTCCCCCTCTCGGATGTCAAACGCCTTGATGAGCAGGTGCAGGCCGGCCGTACCGTTGGCGCAGGCCACGGCGTGCTTCGTTCCACAGTAGTCAGCGAAGGCCGATTCGAACTCGCCAACTTTTGGGCCGAGGCTCAGGTGTGGAGTCCGCATAACTTCGACGACCGCGTCAATTTCTGCCTGGGTGATGTTCGGGCGGGCGAGGGGAATCGACCTTCGCGTTCGCCCACGGCCCAGCGATTGGCTATTCAAGCGGCGTCCTCCTTCACCGATTCCGGCAAGCGATTATAGTGTTCGATTTTCGGCGTCGATATACGCCGGGAACGGTTCGCCTCGCCGTAGCGTCATTATCGGATCGTCCGCATCGGTGGCGAAGGCCGGCGAGAACCTTCAACGCAGGAGGAGTCGATTTTCACCATGGCAGCTACGATCCCGGCTTCCGCTCGACGCAAGGGAGTTCAAAGTGTGATTCGCTCAACCACCGGACCGCTGCTTTCGGAAAAACTCTGGTCCGAGGCGATCAAGACTCGCACGGCCCGTGTCGGCATCGTGGGCATGGGCTATGTCGGTCTGCCGCTGATGCGTACGTTTTGCACTGCCGGCTTCCCATGCCTGGGTTTTGATATCGACCAAGGCAAGGTGGACCGCCTGAACGCCGGTCGAAGTTATATCAAGCACATCCCTTCCGCCCTCATCAAGGAGGTCGTGGAAGAGGGACGCTTTCGGGCCTCTTCCGATCCCAAGGCGCTGCGCGAGTGCAACACGATCCTGATCTGCGTCCCGACTCCACTGAACAAGAACCGCGAACCAGATATGACCTACGTCGAGAATACCGCCCACTTGCTGGCTGACCACCTGCAGCGCGGCCAACTCATCGTTTTGGAGAGCACCACCTATCCCGGCACGACGCGCGAGTTGATGAAGCCCATCTTGGAAGCCAGCGGGCTTCGAGTCGAATCCGATTTCTTCCTGGCCTTTTCGCCGGAGCGTGAAGATCCGGGCCGGACGAATTTCACCACCGAGACGATTCCCAAGGTGGTCGGCGGTTACGGCCCCAAGAGTCTCAGAATTGCCTCGGAGTTGTATGCGGCGGCCGTGCGCCGCGCGATACCCGTTTCCAGCTGCGAGGTGGCCGAGGCATGCAAGATTCTGGAGAACGTCTACCGCAGCGTGAACATCGCCCTGATCAACGAATTGAAGGTTCTTTTCGATCGCATGGGCATCGACGTGTGGGAGGTCGTGCACGCGGCCTCGACGAAACCGTTCGGTTTCCAGCCGTTTTACCCCGGTCCCGGACTCGGTGGGCACTGCATTCCCATTGATCCGTTCTATCTCACGTGGAAAGCCCGCCAATATGGCTTCAGCACGCGCTTCATCGAACTAGCGGGGGAGATCAACACGGCCATGCCGGAGTACGTGATTTCACGGGTTACGACAGCGCTCAATGAACGAAAACTCCCCTTGAAGGGATCGCAGATTCTCGTGTTGGGACTGGCCTACAAGAAAGACGTGGACGACCTTCGCGAATCGCCCTCGATCGAGCTCATCGAAATGCTCAAGGCGCGAGGCGCCAAGGTCGATTATAACGACCCGCACATCCCGCGCACGCCCAAACAACGCGAGCACAACCTGGGCATGACCAGCAAGAAACTCACCGAGAAGCTGCTGCGCTCGTACGATTGCGTGCTGATCGCCACGGACCATTCGGCCTACGATTACGCCTGGATCGTTCGGCACTCTAAGCTGATTGTCGACACCCGCAACGCAACCGCCAAGGTGCCCCAAGGCCGCGAGAAAATCGTCAAAGCCTGATCTTCGGCTAGGCGGAGAAGTCCGCGGGAGGCGCTTCGTGCCCGGTTTCTCCGGCGAAGAGCTCGCGCTGCCCGAGGCGGTGGAGCTGCTGCGCCGCCTGCGGCGCGAGGGACCGCGCAAGACGATGGAAGGATCGTCCGCCGCCGACCTCCTCAACTTCCAGGGCATCCTCACTCCGGAGGAGCGGGTTGTCCCGACGACGCGACGGCAGGTGCTGGTGGGATGAAGACGGCGGGGTGGTGCCGGCCCGCGGAAGGGTTTCTCACGTCATAAGCCCTTGTTTTCTCTCAGATACTCCAGGCAACGTGATTTGTCGATGCGGATTTGGGTGGCGTCGTCGCGGTTGCGGACCGTCACTGTCCCATCTTCTTTCGTTTGGCCGTCGATGGTGAAGCAAAACGGCGTGCCGGCCTCGTCCATGCGGGCGTAGCGCTTGCCGATCGACTGCTTGGCGTCGTACTGGCAGGGGTAGTGCTTTTTGATCTCGCGGTAGATCGGCTCGGCGATTTCCGGCAGCCCGTCTTTGGCCACCAAGGGGAACACGGCCGCCTTGACGGGGGCCAAGCGCGGATGAATCTTCAAGAACTCCGGACTGGCCCGCGATTCGTCGTACGAATAGGCCTCGCAAATCACCGCCAGCGTGAAGCGGTCCGCCCCGGCCGACGGCTCGATCACATGCGGCACATAGCGAGCCGCGGACTTCAGTCCGCGCGGACTTTCGGAAGCCGGTGACGTCGTCGAGTTTCGTGAGTCCGCGCGATCTGAAGATCGCGGCTCGCTCTCGTCGACGACCGCAAACGCCATTTCGTCATTGCGAGCGTGCTTGCCGTGAGCCTTGAGGTCGAAGTCGCCGCGGTGGGCGACGCCTTCGAGCTCCTGCGGCTGGTCGGAGAAGGGGAACAGGTACTCGACGTCCGTCGTCCCGCAACTGTAGTGGGCTAGTTCTTCCTTGCCCTGCTCGCGAGGGCGGAGCTTTTCACTGCGGATGTTGAGCGATTCGTACCATTTGATCCGCACGTCGCGCCAGTACTCGTACCACATCCGCGATTCGTCGGGGTGGCAGAAGAACTCGATCTCCATCTGCTCGAACTCCCGCGAGCGGAAGGTGAAGTTCCGCGGATTGATTTCGTTGCGAAATGCCTTCCCGACCTGCGCAATGCCAAAAGGAATCTTCACCCGCGTCGAGTCCATGACGTTCTTGAAGTTGGCGAAGATACCCTGAGCGGTTTCGGGGCGGAGATAGACCTTGCTGAAATCGTCGCGGACGGCGCCAGCATGGCTTTCGAACATGAGGTTGAACTCGCGCGGCGGTGTTATTTCGCCAAAGCATGCAGGACATGGCGTGTCAACATTAAACCACCCGCTGTCCAACCGGTTGAACCCACAGGCGAATTCTGTTCCGGTGCTGTCTTTTCCGAGTAGCACGTCCCATAGATTACGCGTTGGCGTCCGAAGCTCAAAGGACTTCAGTTCTCGAATGTTACGCCTTTTTGCAAATTCTCTGACAGCGGCCGGCGTACGGTCGACCGCCTCGGCGAAGCTGTCGGCCTCGGCACTCAGGACATAATATCGCTTGCCCGTAAGTATATCGCCGCGCAACGCCGTATGCTGAGCCCAGCCACGTTCATGCAGTTGCGCACCTACCTCAGCACCGAAATACTCGGGCGGCATGATACTGATCGCGTAAACCTTGTCTGCCCGAAATAAACGCTTACAGCCCTCGGTCTTGCAACTAATCATCGGGTCTTTGAACCCGCCTACGTGGCCGCTGGCTTCCCAGACTTTGGGGTTCATGATAATCGAGCAATCCACGCCGACCATTTGGTATTCGACGCCGTTGGGGCCGGGCGGGGGGTTGCGAACCATGTCGTTCCACCATACGTCCTTGATGTTGCGCTTCAGCTCGCAGCCTAGCGGGCCGTAGTCCCAGAAGCCGCCGATGCCGCCGTAGATTTCGCTGCTGCCGAAGATGAACCCCCGGCGGCGGCAAAGGGCGACGATCTTTTCCATGATTTCGGTTTGCGTGGGCATTCTTGTTTGCTCGTGTGGTATTGGCTATCGCTCTGTCGCCCCTCCGGGGCTAAGCGGCTCGTTTCAACTCTTTTCCAGGGGTTCCGCTTTGCTCCACCCCTGGCTACAATCCGCGGCCCCTCCGGGGCATTCCACCCGTGGCTACAATCCGGACGCTTCCGGGGCCACAGTCGTGTCTATGATCCGCGGCCCCTCCGGGGCCAGAGTTGCTGTCGTGCAGCGATCTTGGCCTATTGAGTATTTCCACATTCACCGATTACGGCGCACAACCCACCACGCGGCCAAAGTCGTTCTGGAAGGCGGCCACGTCGCGCAGGGTCACCTCACGGTCATGATCCGAATCAAACGGCCTGCACGAAGACGGAAAGACCATCGCTCCCGGCCCGCCAAGACAATCCAGCAGGACCCTGAAATCGGCCTTGTCCACTTCGCCGGTGGCATCCACGTCCCGCGATGCCGGCGCCGGAAACACGAGCATATAGACGGCATCGTTGGCCGTCACCCCCGCGTACGTGTAGGACCGAACGTTACTATCGAAAGAGTACACGCGGAAGGGGTACAGCAGTTCCTCGGCGCCGGCCTCGCCTTCCGGATGGGCGGTCCGGGCCGAGCCGTCCCCCGCCGTGGAAGTCCACTGCCAGGAAATCCAGGGGCTCGCGTGCTGAAGGTCTTCCAAAGCCGTGCGAGTCTCCAGGGTCACTTCCACTCGGCCGTATTCCGTTCCGCGAGGGTGCAGCCTTCGCTTGACAATCTTCAAATCCCGCATCGGCACCGGATGCTCGGAGGGCAGGCCAACGTAATTGACGCCGGGAAAAACGTTCTCCAGCATGATGGCCGCACCGCCATCGAAAATGTAGGGCAATGCCTGGTACCCCCCAAACCGCTGGGCCCACTCCGCGCTGGCCGGAGCGGAATCGAGAAAGTAAGGGCTGCCCGCCCCAATGCCCTCAAAGCTTTGCGGATAATGCCCGAACCCTTCCAAATGGCCGGCGTCATCAAACCACGTCGAGAGCCGGCTAGCGGCCGCCGCCGACATGGCCAAGGCCGCCCCGGGCTTCTGATTGACGGGAGGCAGCGGAAGTGACAGCGGGTTCATCCCTTCGGTCAAGAAAAACCGCTCGGGCGGCGCGACCCGGCGGGCGTCGGCCACGTTATCCATCAGCCACAGGGCCGCAGCGAGGTTTTCTTCACAATTGGGAAGGATCTGATCCTCGGGAAGCAAGAATCCCCCCTCATCAGAGGAGATCGGCCGCAACTCAGGCGTGTACGCCAGAATTCCGTGCGCGCCATAGGCATAGTCGGTGAAATCGCCGTTGGTCGGATACAACGTGTAGTTCAACGGGCCGGGGGTGTAATGCGTACCGTGCATGGCGTTGGCGCACTGGGCATATTGTTGCCCGATGGCCCGAAGTGAGGTGTAAGCCTGCGGCAACGTGAAAGGTGAATAACCCCACGGATACAACACCAGTTGGCTGTAGGTATGGTAGGTCACGGCGATGGCCGGCTTTTCGCGTGCCAGGAAGTCCTGGACGGCTTGGGTTTCAGGCTCCGAAGCGGGCGACAGGCCGCGAAACGTCGCACTCGTGGGTGCGGGGCTGGATCCGCCGTCGTTGTATCCCCAAAGATAGGCATAGTTGCGATTGAGGTCGACGCCGTAGCTGCCGTCGCGATTACGGCGGCGGTTTTTTCGCCAGAATCGATCGGTGTCCCAACTGTATTGGAAACCGTCGGGATTGACGTCTAGGACGATCCAAACCACGGAATGATCGACGATGTTTCGCACGCGGGGATCGGTGTCGTATCGGGTCAGCAAATACTCGGCCAAGTACAGAACAACCTCGTGCGCGGCCCATTCGCGTGCGTGATGCAGAGCGCAGAATAATATTTTCTGCTCGATCGTTTCTTCGGCGAGTGGATTGTCGCTGATCCGCAAGGCCCACAAATCACGGCCCTCGACGCTGTGGCCTATGCTCTCCAAACGAGCACGGTCTGGAAAAAGGACCGCGAGCGACCAAAAAAAGTCAATGCCCTCTTGTGGGGTGTGATAGCGATCGTAGCTCAAAGGCAAGAAGCCCGCGGCGCTGCCCGGAGGGGCTGCCGGGCCGATCGGCTCACCCAGCAATCTCGCGATCGAGGGCACTCCCACGGTGGCCATGGTTTTCGCCGGGCGGAATCGGCGAACGAAATCGGGCAAAGCACCGAGCCTCTCAAACGGGACCGTCAAAGCCGCGACTTCTTGTTCCGTGAGCAGCAGCACCGCCCCGCGTGGATCGAACGAGCAAGGATCAATCTGGTCCTGCGGCGTCTCGGCAAGGCGATCGAAAGGAACGCGCACAATCTGCAACGGCGCGTCCGATCCGTACGCCGAAAGGCCGAGAAGTACGACGGAAAGCCAAGTCCCCACTGCTACGGCCGGGCCGAAGTAGCGTCGCACGAAAACTGGGCACGGAGTTGCGACACGAGGCCGTCGGCTTCGGCGAGTTTGCGCGGACTGACCCTTGACGCTTCGCGGAAAGCGCGGGCGTCCGCGGCTCGGTCCGCGTGAAACGGATGCAAGCAACTCGCAACTTTTGCCGTAAAGCAACACGAACGACTTTCCCCCCGACGGTTCGCCGACCCCTCGAAAGCACCCTCTTATAATATGCCCGCCCCAAACGGATCTGCCTCCGCGCCGTCGTTGACGCTTGCCACATTCGGCGCGGCGGGAACCCGGCTGGCGGAGGCCCCAGTCTCTGCTTTAGGCGGAGTCGCCGCGGGGCGTTGCTCAGGTTCTTCGCGACGTGTTTCGTGGCGGGAAAAGCCCCCAGGCTCCCTTTCCGCTACCGCCGATCGTTCGGCAGGCGCTTGAGCCGCGCGCACGGTTGCTCGTGGTCTGGCTTCCTCCCGGCCCACGGGGCGCGGAGTTTCAACGGGCGGGAGCGGGCGGTTGCCTTTCTGTCGTGGATTCGTCGGTTCGGGCTGCCGCGGTTTGCCGGCGGGCCGGCGCTGCTGTGGAACGGAAGGGCGAACAGTTCGCTGGGATGGCTGGACGGATGCGCGCGGGATTGGCGCTTCCGCGGTTCGTTTTCGAAGGCCGGCGATGAGGGCGTCGTATTCGCTCACTTCGTCGGAGTCCTGCTCCGCCTTGGCATACACTTCCTGTTCTTGCTCTTGTTCTTGTTCTTGTTCTTCTTCAACTTCGAATTCGTTTTCCTCGTTTTCGTCAGGCTCTATTGGGTGTGGCGCGTAATCCGGTTCGCCCGCTCGTTCCAGCTCCTGTTCGTACGCCTCGATGATGCGCTTATGCAACAACTGTCGAAACGTCGTGGTGATGGGATGGGCGATATCGCGATGCAGCTTGGTTTTCGCTCCACCCTCCGCCGGCGCCGGCAATCGGGCGCCGCATTCATTGCAAAACCGGGCCATCGACGGGTTCTTGTGGCTGCAACGCGGGCAGGACGTCGAGAGCTTCCGCGACGGCATGGCCACGAACAAGCCGTTGGTCCCCTCCACGATCCGCACGTCGCGAATCACGAACTCTTCGTCAAAGGTCACGCTGCAATAGGCCTTCAGGCGATCGGCCTCACGATTCGCGAACTTAATGCGTACTTCGGTAATCTTCATCGTCGGTCTCCTCGTGGTTGATGGATCCAGCCCCGACGGGGGCGGCGGCCAGTTCGACTCGCAGGCTGCTTTTCAGTTCGCGAATGCTTCGTGCGATCCGTTCCGCGGATGCGTAATCGTCAAACAAACGGAAAAGAGCCGAGCCGGCGCCGCTGACCCGCAGTGGACCGAACCCTTTTTCAGTCAGCACCCGATGCAACTTCGCTACCTCGGGCGACACACAAAACACCGCGGGTTCCAGGTCGTTGAACAAGAGTTCGTTCATTGCATCCGCGGTCTTGGCCGAAAGCAACGCCGCTTCGGCCTCTTCGCGCGTGGCCCCCGAATGCGAAGGCCGCCACGCCGCGTATACTTCTCTCGTGGCCACCAAAGGGCCCGCAAACACCAGCAGCACCCAGCCGGACCAATGGATAGGTACCTTCTCCGCACGTTCTCCGCGACCGGTCATCCTCGCCGCAGGCAGGGCGAAGAACAGCGGCACGTCCGAGCCGATTTGCGCGCCAATCTCACCCAGTTGAACATCATCCAGCCCGGCGTTCCACAACGCATTGCACAGTCGAAGGGTGGCCGCCGCGTCGCTGCTTCCGCCGCCAAGTCCCGATCCGAGGGGGATGTTCTTCCGAAGGTCAAGCCGGACGGCGGGTTCGAGTCCCACATGCTCGGCCAGACGCCGCGCGGCGCAAAAGGCGAGATTCTCGTCCTTGGAAATGCCGGGAACGTCGCAGCACAACTCGATCCCGGGCCTGTTCGCCAATGTGCAACGCAAGGTATCGCGTAGGTCCACTCCCACCGCGAGGGAGCGAAGATCGTGGTACCCATCGGCGCGTCGCCCCAGGACGCCCAGCGTCAGGTTGATTTTCGCGGACGGTCTCAACTCGGCTGTCGTGCTCGTTGCAAAACCCCGTGTAGTCATTCCCTTGGATGCTACCGTCGTATCTATCCTACGGCCCTGAAACTCCCTGTCAACACGCCGCAGGAAAATGGGACAAGGCAGAAAGGGAACGAACTTTTAGGGACCGACTTACCGATCATCCCTTGTGCCTTTTCTGGTTGCGATCAGCACACATCCTTTGTGGCGACGGGGCAACAGGCTCCTACAAACGGTAAGAGACGCCCCCTCCCGGATTCGCCGCTAATTTCACACTGGCTCGGAATTTGCGGCAGTCTTATTCGGTTGCACCATCGCATGGAGCCGAAGATGCCCATTTGAATCCTGCGGCGAGAGTCCGCGCCAGCTAGAAACGCGAGGGGGGAAAGTGGGGCCGGTAACACCGACTGATTTTGGGTTGTCTTGTATCGCCGGGGCACCGGCGGGGCGGGCTATGTCCGCGGCATCGAACGCCGCCGCGGGCCTGGCCGGAAATCCCTGCGCCAGCGCCAGCCCGGTCACGGCGGCGATGAGTGTATCGACGCAAGTCTCACAGTTTCTTCAGGGCGTGGGAGGCAATCTCGAAGACGATCCGGTTCTCAAGGCCCTGCTCACGCTTTTAGTTCTCATGGCCTTGCTGCAACAGCAGGCCACTCGCAACGACGCCATGCAACAGCTCTCGAGCGCCGTGGGCAGAAGCATGAACGCATCCGCAGGCTCGTCCGGTGCCTGGGCGGCCTCAATGGAGATTTACCACTCCACGACGCTCATCCTCTCATCGAACGCGGATGTCTCCAATTCCAATTCCAATGACCCCGCGGCCTCTAACCCCAACCTCCACGTCGACGTGCTGATCTAAGGCCTGTTGCGTATGGAAATGATTGCGTTGACGACCCGATCACAATGATACACGCGATCCGCGTGCGACATCGTCGAATTGCGAGAGTACGAGCTGCTGAGGCACCGGTGGCGCCCGGCCTACGGCGCTTGGGCAACGTTGGGCATGGCCAGGGCGGCGTCGTCCCAGGAGCCGACGATGCCTTGGTTCTCGCGGCGGATCAGCGAGCCTAGAAGGCCCTTGGCGAATTCCAACTGGAGATCGGCCCCGCCGCAATAGCGGATGTCGCGCCGGACCAAAAAGTCCGGCACAATGGGCTTGCCTTCTTGGTGGAACCGTAAACCGGGCAACATGAGCAAGCCGTCGTCGCCGATCGGCACGACGCCGCCGACGGAGATCACGTGCCCCGGCGTCGGTTCACCGACCAGCGGCGCACGCCCCGCCTCCTTCACATGGTACACCACAATCTCCTTGGCGCTGCGGGTCCCGTCGCCGGTCAAAATGACCAGCGGCTTGGTCCACGTCGCATCGTCGGCGGCGAGGTTGCGGCCGTCCTGTCCGAGCAGGAAATGCTCCGCCCGGTGCCACGTCCCGCCGAATCCGTCGCGATAATCGAGCAACAGGCCGTCGACGTCGTCCTGCATCCGCAGGAGCTTGGTGTACTCCGCCCCGCTGCCGAGCAACGTCCAGCCGTGCAGGTAGGCGAAAACGTGCTCTTCGTGCCGGATCGTGCGGATGCTCTTGCGCATCGCCCGCTGCAAAGCCGCGTAGAGCGACTCTTTTTTCGGAGCCACGATCACCTCGTAGCTCACCGCCGGCCGGCGGCGCAGTCTGAGAGTCACGGTTTCGCCCGCCGTTCCGCGGAGGGCATTCACCGGCGAGTAGGGCAAGCCGTCCACGGTCAGAAGTTCGTCGCCAACTTCGAGCCTCATCTTATCCGCCGGCGAGCCCTCGAGAATCCCGCGAATGAACCAGCGGTTTTCAATGCGCTCCGGGATGATGCCGACGTGCTCTACGTGTCCGGCGTCGGAATGGTCCAAGAACGCGCTGCGAAGATGCCAGTATTGCCAGTCGTTGTCGGCATAGTAGTGAAAGTGAGAGAGGCCGATATCGTCGATCAGGCGGTTGACGGCGTTGGCGAACAATGGGTGCGTCGTGCAGGCCTCAATGGCCTCCCGGTGCCGGGCGATGAGCGTTCGAACCTTGTCCGCTCCTGCCAGGTGGACGGCGTTGGAGCGCTCCAAGCGCGATTCGATGTCGGCGAATCGTTCGACCGCGTTGAAACTGAATGGGCGAAGGAGCGGCGCCGATGCGGCCGATTGCGCAATTGCCAGGAAGAATGCGAAGCTCAAGAAGTGCCGGCGGCGCATTCTTTTCCGAGCGCCGATGAGGAGTGCGTGGCCTGCCGGCGTGCCGGCGGTCGAGCAGCGGCGGACAACGCACTCGTGGCCGGCGGGGCGCTCCCCTTCCGACTCCGGTCTATTTCCCAAACCGCCTCCGTACGCAGGCATGGCTAATGAAAACGATTTCGCAAGGCACCCGCCGGTCACAAAGACCATCATACAGGCTGAGATGTCCCGTGGACCATAGCCGCAACACGAACGGTCCTTTCAGAGCCGCGCCTGAGGAAGCGGTCAGGTTCTTCCTGAAAACCACTCGCCGCGAAACGCGGCTCGGATCAGTTTATGAAACGGCCGTTACAGAGCCTCGCCAGCGAACTTCCCCGCTCCGTGGCGGCTCGGGTAAGATGGTGTCAGATGGCCGAGGATTTTGATGTCATTGTGATTGGCGGGGGGCATGCCGGGGCGGAGGCGGCTTGGGTGGCCGCGCGCATGGGGGCCTCCACCGCGCTGATAACCTTCACGCACGAGGCCATCGGGCGCATGTCCTGCAATCCAGCCATCGGCGGGCTGGGCAAGGGCCAGATGGTCCGCGAGATTGATGCCCTCGGCGGGCTGATGGGCCTGGCCACCGACCGCGCGGGCATTCAGTTCCGCATGCTCAACCGCAGCAAGGGGCCGGCCGTGTGGGCGCCGCGCGCTCAAGCCGACCGTGATGCCTACCCCAAGGCCGTCCAGGCGATCCTGACTGAAGCCGCATCGTTGGGAATCATCGAAGGCTCGGTGGAGAAAGTTCTCACTCGGCCAGGCGATAACGCTGGCGACGCGGCTTGCGTCTGTGGCGTGCTGATGTCCGACGGACGAACGCTAAAGGCACGGTCCGTGGTCATCACCACGGGCACTTTCTTGCGGGCGCTGATGCACTGCGGCCGTCGGCAAACCGAAGGCGGCCGCATCGGCGAGTCGAGTGCGAAGGGGCTGAGCGACTCGCTGCGGGAGCTGGGCTTCGAGCTGGGCCGCCTTAAGACCGGCACTCCCCCGCGGGTATGTCGCGATACGATCGATTACTCCGTCTGTGAGACCCAGCCCGGCGACAATCCGCCCACGCCGTTTTCCTTCCTGACCGACGGAATCACTCAGCGACAGGTCGATTGCTGGGTCACCTGGACGACGCCGGGGGTCCACGAGCCGATCCGGGCGAACCTACACCGTGCCCCAATGTACTCCGGGCAGATCAAGTCGAGAGGGCCTCGCTATTGCCCAAGCATTGAGGACAAGGTCGTCCGCTTCGCCGACAAAACCAAGCACCAGATCTTCTTGGAGCCGGAGGGCTACGACAATGAACGCGTGTATTGTAATGGGATCAGCACCTCATTGCCCGAGGACGTGCAGGAAGCATTCGTTCACCTGATTCCTGGACTGGAAAAGGCCCGCATTCTCCAATACGGCTACGCGGTTGAATACGATTTCGTCCCCACAGATCAGACCAAGCTCTCGCTCGAAACGAAGCGGATTCGCGGCCTTTTTTTGGCGGGTCAGATCAACGGTACCAGCGGCTACGAGGAGGCGGCCGGTCAGGGGCTCGTCGCCGGCATCAACGCGGTTCAATCCATGCGCGGGGCGGATCCCTTGGTCTTGGGCCGCGACGAAGCTTACGTCGGCGTGATGATCGACGACCTGATCACTCGGCCGCCGACGGAGCCGTACCGTATGTTTACCTCGCGAGCCGAGTACCGGCTGTGCCTTCGTGGCGATAATGCCGACCAGCGGCTGACTCCCGTGGGACGTAAGTTGGGATCGGTGGACGATGAACGCTGGTCCCGCTTTACCGACAAGTCAGCGGCCATGGTCGAGATCAAGAGCTGGTCCCGTCGCGGACAGGTGGACGGCGGCAATCTCTCGGCATGGATGCGTCGTCCGGACGCCGACTCAGCGGGCTTTGCTGAAGCCCTGCTCCGCGTCAGCGGCAAGCGTTTCCGAGGAGAAGATCTCTGGCAGGTCCTGACCGATGCCAAGTATAGCGGCTACGTAGACCGGCAAGCGCGACAAATCGAGCGTTTCCGCCGATTGGAGACCATGGCCATTCCGGATTTCGTCGATTACACCGCTATTCCCGATCTGCGTGCCGAAGCCCGCGAGCAATTGGGTCGCATCGCCCCCAGCACGCTCGGCCAAGCCGCTCGCATCACCGGAATTACCCCGTCGGATATCACAATCCTCTGGGTCTACATCACGGGCCGCCATTCCGTACGCAATCGTGCTCAATCGACAGCTCGTTGCATTGTCGATCTAACCTAAGCTACCGAAGCTTCACAAGTATATGGTCAATTCCGTACCTATTTGCCCGCATTTTTTATCGGATTTGGGGTTGACGGATAATTCTGCAATGTGTATGGTGTGGAGAATATGGGCAACCTGCGCAACTTGCGACCTCTCGCGAGGCAATCATGACCCTAGACAACCGGACCAAAACCGTATTTACGACCGGCGAAGTGGCGGAGATCTGCAACGTCAGCCAGCAGACCGTGATTCGTTGCTTCGACAGCGGGCGCCTCAAAGGATTTCGCGTGCCAGGGTCGCGTTTTCGGCGTATCCCGCGGGAGTCGTTGATCTCCTTCATGAAGGCCAACGCCATTCCGCTGGACAAACTGGAAACGGGGAAGAAGCGGATCCTCGTCGTTGATGACGACGAAGCCATCGTCGAAATGTTCATCGAGCTTCTGGAGCGCGACGGCCGTTTTGAGGTTCGAACCGCCACTTCCGGCTACGACGCCGGCATCGTAACGGAGCAGTTTCGGCCGGACGCTCTCTTGGTGGACTTCAAACTGCCCGACGTTAACGGAACGGCCGTCTGCCGCCGGCTGCGGAATGACCCGAACTATGAGCACATCAAGATCATCGCCATCAGCGGTGTGGCCGACCCAGCGGAAGTGGCCGAGATCAAGGCGTCGGGCGCCGACGATTTCATCCGCAAGCCGTTTGATATCAACGCGGTCATCGCACGAATCGCCGAACTCGTGCATTTGGTTTAGCCGTATGCGTGTTTTGACCGGGGCAACGTGGCCGTAGCTCGCACCGACGTTTCACTAGCTGCGTCCGAGGCCCAACGGCTTTTACCCCCCAGATTGCTCGTTCAATCACTTTGCGCGGAGGAACTCGATTGGCATGGGTTTCTGGATCGCGTTCGAGCGGACCCAGGTATCCGTGAGACGATCCTCGAAGCCGCGTCGTATGAAGCACGACCGGCCGCAAGCAGTATCGATCCGTTCGAGCATGCCATTGCGACATTAGATCAACGAAAGGTCTGGCAATGGGCCATGGTGGCGGATTTGTACAGGGTCTTCCATCCGCTTGAGGATTCGTCGAACCGGAGTGTCCTCCGGACTTTGCACAAGCACTCGATCACCGTGGCGTGCGCGGCGGAGATTCTTGCTGAGCGGTCCGGCGACCAACGACGTGCGAGGGCCGCATTCGCCGCGGGCCTTATGCACGCTGTCGGCAAGATGGTGCTGGCCGCAACGTATCCAAAAAGCTATGCAAGGGTTGTCGATCGGGTGCGCGCCACCGGGCAGGACCTTTGCGAGGCGGAGCGCGGCGTGCTCGGGCTGAGTCACATCGAAGCTGGAAGGGACATCGCCACACAATGGAATCTACCTCGCTGGGTGATTGATTGCATTCGGCTGCACAGCCAGGGGTCGGAGGCGATCCACATTCTGGCGGACCGCCCCGATCTTGTGTCCTTAGTTCGACTGGCCAATGCCTTTGCTTGTCAAATAGGAATCGACTTCCCGGGCGGCGATTTGGCTCGAATTTCGGCTGACGAAAACGCGGAGTTAGCCGTGGTCCAAGACTTCGAGAAGAATCTACAGAAACAGACGAAGCCATTTTTCGAGTTGTTCGACCTCAATGCGGACGGCATCATCGAAAGCATGGCCGGATCGTTGCGGGCCAGACCGCGTTTCGCCGCGACCGGAGAATGGCGGAGTGTGGGGCGTTCCCCCGAAAAGAACCGTTTGCGAGATGCGTTCGCACAAGTTTGGGGCCTGCTCGCCGAAGATCCCACTCCAGCAAATGTCTGCGCCGCGGCGGCCGCCGGATTTCGAGTTCTCTTGGCCACTGAAAAAGTGCTCGTGTTCGCCGGAGCCACTCAAGACCGGCAATGGCACGTCGGTCTTGCCCTACGCTCGACCGGCGACGGTGAGTCCACATCAATCCTCATCGAAAAACGTGAAAGCGTCGCCACCGGGGTACCTAGGACTTCCCGCCCTCAGGATGCATTTGCACCCGCTACGCAGGAGGACGCCGCTTTCTGGCAGCGCTGTTGGCCGGGTGATCGTCCACGTGCCCTTTGGTCGATGCCGATCCGCATTGATGAAAAAGTCTCGGCCGGTGCCATTGTCAGCCTCGCGGAGGAGCCCTTCGAGACAGCCCCGGCCGATGTCGCGTCGTTCGCGAATGGGATCGGAGCGTTGGTGCGTACGTCTCTCCGGTTCAGCAAAGTCGAGCGGTCCGGGATGGACCTGCTCGAACTGCATCGACGTTCCGGGATCAAGCAGGCCGAAGTCGTGCGGGAGCGCGCTTTGGAGATGGTGGCGGAAATGGCCGCCGGCGCCGCGCACGAACTAAACAATCCTCTAGCTGTCATTTCCGGGCGGGCCCAAATGGAGCTGATCCGGACCGATGACCTCGGCCGGGCGCGAACTCTTGAGATCATCGTGGACCAGACCCGCCGCGCGTCTCAAATCGTCGATGAGTTGATGGCCTTTGCGAGACCCGAACCCCCCGAACCAGCTCTGCAATCGCTTGGGGAAGTTCTGTCAGTGTTGTCACGGCGGTGGAAGGAGTCTTTTGCCCTGGACGATGAGCACCTTCGTGTTTGGTGGTCCGACTCCGCGGCCACGGTGTACGCGGACCCTGTTCAATTGGAAGAGATTCTCGAAGCCCTCGTTGCCAACGCCGTTACCGCTTGCGAAGGCCGAGAACCACGGATCCAGATTAACTCTCCGGGGCGTGCTTCCGATGAAAAGGCCTGGATCGTCGTCGAGGATAACGGTTCCGGGATGTCGCCTCGCGTGTTGGATCTTGCGACCGCTCCGTTCTTCTCGAGCCGTCCCGCCGGTCGAGGCCGCGGCCTTGGTTTGTCGCGGGCGTCGAGACTGGTTGCGCTCAACGGCGGATCGCTGCGTTTCGTGTCGAAGCCGGAACAAGGGACAAGGGTAACTGTCGAACTACCGGCACAGCCGTAAGCGTCTCGAAAGATCCTTTGAAGATTTGAAACCGTTGGCCTTCGGGCTCAATCGCCAAAAAAAAGGCAACGGAGGCGCCGAGGGTCAATCGTGGCGAAGCGTAAGCCGAAAATCCTTCTCGTCGAACCGGATGCCGGATTGCTGGAGCTCCTTGCCAGCGCCTTTTCGCGGCACGTCGCCGCGCAGGTGACTTGTGTCAATGGGGCGTCATGTTGCCTGGACGTCGAAGTCGGCGACCCTCACGACCTGGTGGTGGTGGAATGGGACCTTCCCGACGGCAGCGCCCTGGACTTGGCCGAGCAACTGGCGACATTTTCAACCCGCGAGCGGCCGGTCGTCCTTTTGGCCCATCGGCCAACGAGCCGCCAGATCATCCGGGCGATGCGGTTGGGGGTGCGCGATGTTTTTTGCAAACCGTTTCCGCTCCCGCGCTTCCTGGCTCGCTGCCGGCAGCTTCTGGGTGAATACGATGCGCGAAGACGGCACTGTGCGAAATACACCCGAGTTCGCGAGTTGTTGCGCTACGTGATTCGCGAGCGCCGTGAACTCAACCGACGAACGGAGTTTGTATGCCGGGACCTGGTCGGCGCGCACCGCCGCCTGGTGCATCGGGTACTGGCCGTTGAGGGCCTCCAGGGGAATTAGGCAACGGGCCGCCGTTGGTTTTCTTTAGAACCGAATTCGTCATATCCACGGTTTTCGTGCACGCGCCAAGGGGCCCGAACTGTCGAAAACTGTGGGGCGGCCCGGCGGATCGTTGATCGCCGAGGATGGCACTTTGTTAGAATGACTCGATGCGACGCCCGAATCGCGACGGTGGCCGGACCGCCTTTACGTTGATTGAATTGCTAATCGTCATCGCCATCATTGCGTTGCTCATCTCCGTGCTGATTCCAGCCTTGTCCGCGGCACGTGCTCAGGCGAGGGCTGTTGGCTGTCTGGCCAACCTCCGCACATTGGGGCAAGGATTGATGCTCTACGCCAACGAACACAGGGATGTCCTTGTTCCCGCGCGCATGCCGCGCATCGACGATGATCACTGGCGGGTTCGGATCAAAGGCGGCCTCAAATACCGCCCGACGTTTCTGGCCATGATGGCCCATCAGGTAGGGCTGGAGCCCTTCGACGACCCCCAACCCAGCCGCACCAGGGTTGACAGGCACGGCCAGCCAGGTGATCGACAGAACTATGCCAGCAAATTGTATGTCTGCCCAAACGCGGCAGATTGGTTGGATGAACGCAACGGGGCGTACGGATACAATTACCAGTTCCTGGGCAATGCCCGCGTTCGTGACACCGCCGACCTGGATTCTTACAAGAACTGGCCGGTCAAAACCGCCATGGTGCGCAACCCGGCGGCCTGTGTGGCCGTGGCCGATTCGATGGGCACGGCCGCGTCGTTTTCGACGCGCGATCGCGGGCCGTACGAGGATAATGCGCCCAGCGACACGGGGTCAGGCCGAAATCCGCATGCCCACGGTAACGAGGGGTTCAATCTGGACCCGCCGTGTATCGATCCCGTTGATGGCGAGGCGGCCAGTCTGGACGATGGCGAGATTCTGCGGACCGCGCCGCACGAACGTCACCGAAACGGCGCGGCCGTGCTCTGGCTGGACGGGCATGGAACGACGGAAACGCTCGAATCGCTTGGGTACGAAGCGGCCCAAGACGGCCACGTGACCCTGGAAGGCCGCAACCGCCTATTCAACATTCACGGGACCAATGACGCCTGGGTGGAATAAGAAAGTGCCCCCAGCCCGCGACGTATCGCAACGGCGACGGCACGATCGATGTCGGCCACATTCTAGCCGTCCTCGACGCCTTCGCCGGCGCCCTACGCCTGCGTTTGGAGCAACGGCATATGGGTTCCCAGTTGAGAAACGCCGTGCCAAAACGTGGACGATCCGAACGCCAAGCGGCAGCGCGGGGGTCTCGACCGGGCGCTTCCCCTTCCGGCTCTGATCGACTTCCATCAGCGAGATTTGGCGACCGGGCGAAGAACGGCCAGGGGACCAATCTTTACATGTACGCCGTCGGCGGGGCCACGCTCGCGTCAGGAAAAAGAGTGAGTCGATCTTGGCAAACGTTCTGGAGTACCGCTCTCCGCCTCGTCAAAAGAGCGTGGGCTGAGGCGATAGGGGGTCTCGGCTCGCTGGATACTCAAGTCCGAGGTGAGCGAAGGCTTGGGCCGTGGCCTGGCGCCCCTGGCGTGTTCGAATGAGAAACCCGATCTGCAGCAGGAACGGCTCGACCATATCCTCGAGGGTGTCTCGTTCCTGCCCCATGGTCGCGGCGAGCGCTTCGATGCCCGCCGGGCCTCCGCCGTAAACTCTCATCAGGGCGGTGAGAAACGCGCGGTCCAATTCGTCAAGGCCGAGCTTATCGATCTGTTGAATTTCAAGGGCCTGATTGACCAAGCCTATGTTGAGGATGCCGTCGCCTCGCACCTGGGCGAAGTCGCGGACGCGTTTGAGCAGGCGATTGGCCACCCGCGGCGTCCCTCGGCTTCGCGCGGCGATGGTTTCCAGCGTACCCTCGTCGGCTTTGAGCTTGAGTTTCGCCGCTGAACGTTGCAGCACCGTGGCCAACTCCGCAGGCGAATAGAAGTCGAGGTGGTATCCATGACCGAAGCGATCTCGCATAGCCGCCGTCAACATGCCCGCCCGGGTGGTGGCCCCGATCAGCGTAAACCGCCGCAAGGCGAAGTTGACCACCCGGCCGCCGAGGCCGCCCTCGATGGTGAAATCGACGCGGAAGTCTTCCATGGCCGGGTAAAGGAACTCCTCGACGATCTTGGGCAGGCGGTGGATTTCGTCGATAAAAAGCACTTCGCCCGTTTCGAGGTTGGTGAGCAGGGCCATGAGGTCCGCGGGTTTGGCCAAGGTCGGGCCGGATGTGATGCGAGGCGGCTTGCCGGTCATTTCGCGGGCGATCACTTGGGCCAAAGTCGTCTTTCCGAGTCCCGGTGGGCCGTCGAGCAGAATGTGTTCGAGAGGCTCACCGCGTTTTCGGGCGGCCGAGAGGGCAATCTCGAGTTTTTCGATGACCGGCCGTTGGCCCACCATTTCGGTGAGCCTTTGCGGACGCAGCGAGACGTCGACCGGCTCGTCGCCGGGCCGCTGTGCACTGGAAATCATCCGTTCCCGGGCCACGGGACCATTGTCAATTGCCGATTGCCGATTGTCGATTGCCGCGCGACCACGTGTCCTTCGCACGAATCATTGGGGGCACTACGCGGCCAACTCCAGAAATCGCGTGGCCATCTGCGGGCCCTTGCCTTCCTCTTCGTGCTTGAAGAAAACAAACGCATCCCGCCAGTCCTGCTCCAGCACCCGCTTCGCCCACCCCTGGAGCTCGACATCACCGTAATCGGGCCGCCGTAATCGCAGATAGCCCCAGTCCGCGGTCGATACGAAGGGAACGTCAAGATCACCTTCCGCTTCGGCGATGCACAGCGCCGCCTTTTGATCGCGGAGCAGGCCGAAGACCTCTTCGTCGAACCACGACGGATGGCGGAACTCGAACGCGGCCTGGCGATGCCTCGGCACCAGGGCGAGGAACTCGCCCAGCCGTGGGGCATCCTTCTTCAGATTCGGTGGCAACTGAAACAGCAGCGGCCCCAGGCGCTCCTTTAGCGTCCCGGCCACTTCGAGCAGATACGACACCGAGTCGCCCGTGTCCTTAAGCCGCTGAATGTGCGTGATCCGCTGTGAGGCCTTGAGCACGAACTTGAAATCAGCGGGAACCTCGGCAGCCCACGATTCCAGAACCGATCGGTTGGGCATGCGATAAAACGTGTTGTTGATTTCAACCGTCCGAAATCGCTCGCCATAGTAGCGGAGCATCCCCTTCGCGGGCAAATCCTTCGGATAAAACGTCCCCTTCCATTCTTTGTATGAATAGCCGCTGGTACCAACATAGAGGTTCATGCATCAATGGTACCGGACCATCTTCGAAGCGGGAACATCGGTGAGCAGGGGCCCAACCAGAAGGCGGCCTCCCTAAGAACCAACCGCGCTGGCCTGGATAGCCTCTTTGATCCAGCCTGCCAACGTGTCCAACATTTCGGCTTTGACGTCCGCGTCCTTGCAACCCGCGCGGGCGGGCAGGTGAAACGAATGATCCGCATCCTGAAACAGCTTGACTGTTGCTCGCCGACCGAGCCGTTCGGCCAGCGCTTGGACAAGCTCCAAGTTGGCGAGATCATCCCGAGTCCCTTGCAGAAAGAGCATCGGAATCCGCACGCCGAAGAGATGCTCTCCGCGCTCGTCCGACGGCCGGCCGGCCGGGTGAAGGGGGAACCCGAGGAATACTAGGCCGCGGACTCCGGCGAGCGGTGACGCGGCTTGCGCTAGCGAAGTCATGCGCCCGCCGAAGGACTTGCCGCCCACGAAAAGAGCAAGCGTCGGGACCAGGCGTGACGCCTCCGCGACCGCCGCGCGGACGGTCGCCTGGGCGAGCTTGGGCGCGTCCGGCCGCTTGGAGCGCCGCTCCATATAGGGAAACTGATAGCGCAGTGTGGCAATGCCGCGATCGGCAAGTCCATCCGCGATGGCGGCCATGAAAGGGTGGGCCATACCGGCCCCCGCACCGTGCGCCAACACATAGCACGCCCGCGCACGCGAGGGCGACTGAAGCAGCCCAGAGACACGCTGACCGTCGTCTACGGTTATAGTGACAGGCTGTGGCCTCGTAGAGTTCATGGGTGCAATCTCTGTGGCGATCATATGGCCAAACAGAGGCATCGTCGAATAGCCACACGGAGAGGCCGAAGGCCTTAGCGTCCGCAGCGAGGCGTCAAGCGAACCGCGACCCTAGGGCTACGGATCAGCGTTTTTCAAGTTCTTTTGCGGTATCCCCAGGCCGATGTCGCGTTCCTTGTGGCACCGTCACACAAACGAAGGGGCGGGCAAGCGAGGCCGGAGCGTTCCGGCCCCCCGAGGCTTGGAGACCAAAGGCAAGGACCCCAAGCAACCCGGCGGCCAAGTGGTCGCTGGGTCGATGGTCGGAAGCTCACGGGAATGATTCAGCTTGTCCCGCCCCTCTTGTGATGGTCCGATCAAGCTGTGTGATACAGTAAGTGCTTGATCGGACTCCCGGTGCGCCTGAAAGATAGAAGTGCTTGGGTCCAAAGGAGAATCGTGATGAAGAGCGGAAGAGTTTGGAAGCGTTTGGCAAAACCAGTTTGCGCATTGGTCGCCGTAGGGTCTCTTTGGACCTCTGGGGGCTGTGACCCAATGCAGGGCCTGCTCACCTTGGTCCAAGCCACGGCCGTAGGGGCTGTCCAGGAAACGGCTCAGGCGGCGATCGAGGATGCAGTCGGCGGCATTCTGGGCAGTGTTACTCCCGGCTCGGAAGGTAACTGACGGTACGAAAAACCACGGAGGAAGAATGGCTGCGCCCGCCAACTCGGGCGCTAAGGTTCAGGAACGCGCGGAAGCCCTGGGGTGAGAAGGCCGGTGCGGGTCACTCGGCTTCTCGCTCCAGGCGCTTCCGGAGGATTAAAGGGGATGCTGTGACAGCGTCTTGACACACGTCCCTTCCATCGAAAACGGGGGTGCAAAAAATCATGGCACGATTACAACGTTATCTGGCGCTGCCAGTACTGTTCCTAGCAGTCGGCTGCGGATCGGTGCCCGAAGTCGTAGTGGAAACGGCTCGCGATTCTGCAAAGGCTGCGATCGAAGAGCGGGTCGACGAGATTGTGGCCGAGCTGGCCGACGAGCTATTCGGCGTCGTCGATCTCTCGTCGCTGCTGCCCAGCGAAACGTCAAACGAATAGACAAGCGCTTTTCGGTGGCGGTACCACCGGCGCCGGCCTACGTCAACCGGCAGGCTGAAAGCCTGCACGAACGTAGCCGGGGGCAAGCGCAGCGCCGCCCCCGGGTTACGGACGCCCCATCCACGATGACCCTGAAGGGGTTACAGAAACCCGCGCCGGACAGAAGCGTTTCGCAAAAAACGGTCACGCACACCGAATGGCTTGCCAAATCGCTATTCTGACGTATGCTACGTCGTAGTGGCCCCGACCGCTTCCTTTACGGGGGGGCGGCTCTGATACGGGACACGTTACTTAAGCGAATGTGAATTCCATGGAAGGAAGTACAAACGATGGCTAAATCGAAACATGGCCCGGCGTTGTTTGAGGTTCTTCAGGCTGAACAGGCCAAGGGGCTGCGCGAGCTCGACCCAGCCCGCGCGCCGACGACCGACGATTCCGCGCTCCGCAAGGACCGTTCGGCGTGGGACCGAGTTCGAAGCTCCTCTTCGCAGATCCCTGACCGAACGGTTGAGGAGCAGGCCGCCCCCCCGTTTTTCCGCCACGACGGTCCCCAGATCACCTTGACGCTGACGACGCAACGGTGCGCCATCGCCATTTTCGTCGGCCTAACGGTGCTTGCGTTTGCCTACGCCCTGGGCGACCGCTTTGGCAAGGCGGGTTTTCGCCAGGGGTACGAGGCGGGCCGCAACGCGGCGCTGCCCGCACCCGAGGACGAGCTCGAGTTGGTTCGCTCCCAAACGCCCGCGACGCATTTGCTTGAAGGTATCCTGGTAGATTCGAACCAGAAGGCAGGACGTAACCCAACGGCGCCGTCGCCCGCTCCCACGGGAACCATCGCGGCCGGATGGATCGAGGGCTACAATTACGTTGTCGTGCAGGAGTTCGCTGCCAATGCCACGGAGCCGGCGTCCAAAGCGGCCAAGTTCCTAGAGGGACGAGGAATCCCCACGGCGCTTGTGCGACCGGCCAGTGGGCGCATCCATCTCATCACCACCCAAGGATTCAACTTGAAAGACGCCACTCAAAAACAATTGGCGGAACAGTTCCTGGAAAAAGTCCATCGCGCCGGGGCCGACTATTATGCCTCCGGCGGCGGCTATCGCTTGAAGGGGTATCTGAAGACGTTTAAAGGTGAGAACTGGTAAAGGATTAAAACCTATGTCCATGGATCATTCGTTGAAATCGAAAACTTCGCTGGTGCGTCATCGAAACGTCCTGACGCGCGCCGAGCGGATTAGCCATTTGCAGGAGGTCGGCCGCTGGACGGACGACTCGCTGACCAAGGGTTTGCCAAAGGTGGCACATCGCAAAGCCAAAGTGGGCAAGAAAGAAAAGGCGGAAAAGAAGCCCGCAGCGGAAGGCGAGCAGGCTGCCGCCACTCCCAAGCCGGAGGAGTAAGCCGCTGCCTGGCGACGACGATCGGCTTCGTGCCCGGAGGATAGGAAAAGCACTCGAAGGGCCGTCGGTCAGGTGCACCGCGGCTCTTTCTGTCTCCGAAAGGAGCCTTTGGCGAATGTCCGGCCGCGACTTTATTGCCCATCATGTGCACGGGATCGACACCTCGGGCATCCGTAAGGTCTTCGACCTCGGCGCTACGCTGCCGGACCCCATCAATTTTTCCATCGGGCAGCCGGATTATCCCGTGCCACAAGGCGTGAAGCGCTCCATGATCCGCGCGATCGAGTCGGATCAGAACGGCTACACGGTAACGCGCGGGCTGCCCGAACTTCGCGAAAGCATCGCCGCATCGCTTCGGCGGGAGTTTGATTGGAATCCGGATGTGTTCATCACTTCCGGCGTTTCGGGTGGCTTGTTCCTGGTGCTATCCGCGTGTGTCAATCCGGGCGAGGAAGTGCTCATCGGCGACCCATCGTTCGTGTCCTATCGCCATTTGGTGCGCATGACCCATGGCGTGCCTCGGCTCGTGCGGCTCTACGACGACTTTCAATTACACCCCGAACGCTTCGCGGCTGCCGCCACCCCAAAGACCAAAATGATCGTGACCGGCTCGCCCGGCAACCCCACGGGGATCGTGTTCAAAGAAGCCGACGTGGCCGCGCTGGCCGACCTGGCCCGCAAGCGTGATCTGCTCATTGTATCCGATGAGATTTACCACACTCTTTCCTACGATGGGCCGGTCTGCAGCCCGGCCCGATTCGCGCCGGAAAGGACCATCGTGCTGCGGGGCTTCGGCAAGTCGCATGCGATGACCGGCTTGCGCATTGCTTATGCGGCCGGCCCAACCGAAATCATCACCGAGATGGCCAAGCTTCAGCAGTACACGTACGTTTGCGCGCCGCATCCCGCCCAGCACGGGGCGCTGACTGCGATGGATACGGATACTTCGGCGCAGCTGGCGGCGTACCGAGCCAAGCGCGATTTGGTCTGTCGCGAGCTGGAGGGAGCCTTTGACTTCCAGCGGCCGTCCGGCGGATTCTATCTGTTTCCCAAAGCTCCGCCCCGCTTCGAAACGGCCTCAGCCTTCGTTGCCGAAGCGATTCGACACAACGTCCTCGTCATTCCCGGTGAGGTCTTCGGCACTCAGGACACGCACTTCCGCATAAGCTACGCCGTACCCGACGCCAAAATCCGTGAAGGCTGTGGCCTGCTTCGTTCGCTCGCTCGGTGAAGTCTTAGGTGGGAAAAATGCTCACTCGATTGGATGGTTCGCTGGTACCGGCGTCCGTGGTGACCGTGCAGGTTGCAAGGAGTTCGGTCCCCAAATCGACTTCTTCGACGATGAAACTGGCCGTCCCGGCCATCGCATCGACAATCAACCGTCGCGTGTTGGGTTGGAAGCGGTAGGTTGGATTCGACGCGTCTCCTTCAACAATCATGCATCGAAGGAAGACCTCTTCCCCCAAAGTAGGCGTCGTGTTCGAGGCCACCAGCATCACGCGGAGCGCGACGTCATCAGGTGGTGGAGGTGTCGTGATGTTGTCATTGCCTGAACCATCGGGAGTTCCGTTGCCTCCTCCATCGCCGAGACCGATGCAGCCGGCCACGAGGAAAGCAAACAGGCCCGCAGTTAGCCATTTGTGTCGAAAGACAATCCGAAGCATCCCAACTGTCCGGCGATCTTTATAGTCAAGCAAAACGAACTGGCAAGGAGTGTGCAGCAATAATGTCTAATTCTTACCCACGCACTAAACCCGGCCGTCCTTAAGGTCCCTCGATGTGAACGTGCGGGCGTTGACCCGCAACAACCTAAACCGAGTTTCTTCGGGCAGCCGATAACTTCACGGCGTGAGCGTATGATTTCGCGGACGAGAGGTGAAGGATACGCCGAGTACCGGTTTGCCATCTTAGTCGGGCCGTGCCGCCATGGTGGTGGGTAAGGACCCGGTGCGCGCCGCGGCCACTTTTTTTCCACCTATCTGCGATCGCTCTGATCCCGTGCTTTTCGGGTTGCAACTCGATCCTTAACGGCTGGCTCGATCCGACCGCCGTGGGACGATTCGATCGTGAAACGACGGTCGAAATCCGTTCCTCGTTGACGCTGGAGGATACACCGCCGGGTATTCCGGGCGAAACGTATCCCACTCAAGAGGATCAAGAGCTCGTCCTGGTCGACTACCCCATTTCCGGCGGGGACGTCTTGAACGTGGAAATCCACGAGCTGCGCGACCGTCAGATTCCTTACCAAGCCCAGGTTCAAGTTTCCGCGACGGGTTATGTCAACATCCCCGTGGTGGGGCGCATCAAGGCGGCCGATCTGACCGTTCCCGAGTTTGAACTGGCGTTGGCATCGGCCCTAAAGGAAAAGGACGTCTTGCGGACCCCGGAAGTGACGGTGAACGCACAGTTCTTGCAGCGCGGCGCCTATTCCGTGTTTGGAATCGGCGTGAGCGCGGCCGACAACGCTCCTCTCCGAGCAGGCACGTTCCCGATTCGCCGCCCAGACCTACGCCTTCTGGAGGCCATCAATCTTGTCGGGGGACTCAACGAGCTCGTGACCGACGTTTATGTGTTCCGGTACGAGTCGCCGCCCGCGAGCCCCCACGGGCAAGCTCTCCCACACCCCAACGGCCTCCCACCTGCCGAATCGCCACCCGCGGACCCGCCCGTCGGAGAGCTCTTGGAAGCGGCCAGGCCGGCGGCGCAGCGGCGCATGGATACGGAGGCCCAAGACCAACGCGAGCCGGCGGAAGAACGTTTCGCTCCCGATCCGCCACAACCGTTCCTTTGGGTAAACGACGAGTGGATTCCCAATCCAGCCTACAAGAAGAGGCTCCGGGAAGGCGGCTCGCCGACGGGCACGGCCGGGTTAGACACGGCCGCGCCGGCCGTCAATTGGGCGCGGATCGCGGGTGATTCGTCGTATCGGGTGATTCGCGTTCCCGCGGAATCGCTCCGTACCGGCGATCCCGAGGTCAACATCTACGTCCGTGCGGGGGACGTCATCCGCGTCGTCAGCGGGGAGATCGGCATCTATTATGTGATGGGCCAAGTGAATCGGGTCGGTCCGTTTGCGTTTAACGCCGAGCCGGTCACGCTGAAAGCGGCCATCGTGGTGGCGGGCGGATTGTCGGGCCTGGCATGGCCGGATCGCTGCACGGTGTATCGTCGTTTGGGACAACGAGAACAGATGATCCAAGTGAATCTCGACCGCATTTTCGCGGGGAAGGATGCGGACTTTCTCATTAAACGCGGAGACATCATCAACGTCGGCACGCATCCGTTTGCCCCGTTTTTGCAGCGGATTCGTGCTTGGACGCTGCCCAATCCGGTCAACAACGTCGGTTACAGCTTCACGTATTCACGCAACTTTGCCGACATTGACTCGTTCTCCGTTCGGCAAAACCCGCACAATGAGCCGGAGCGGTTCCCGGCTCTGTTCCCCTGAGGCAAGGCATCGTGATGACCAGCAACTTGGCGCGCGCCGACCTACAACAAGATCGAGGCCGGGTACTCGCTTCTCCGACCACGCTGCAGGCCGCCATTCTGGGTGCTTTGCTGTTTTGGGCCTATTGGGACGTGATCCGGCATCAACTCGTGGCACGATGGCAAGACGATCCTAATTGGTCGCATGGTTGGCTCATTCCCGCTTTTAGCGTGTACTTTCTATTCTCGCGAAAAGAGCGGCTCCTTGCTTGCCGGCTGGCACCCCATTTGGGAGGCGCCGTTCTGCTTGCCGCTTCATTGATGCTCTACTTCGTCAGCGCTTGGAGGCTGCGAATGGCCTATCCACAGGCGCTGTCACTGATCGGGGCGATCTTCGGCACGACCGTGCTCATGTATGGTTGGCGCGTGATGAGAACCGCATGGTTCCCGATCGCTTTCCTTGTCCTGGCCTTACCGCTGCCACCCACGTTGTATGTCGAATTGACCATGCCGCTTCGCAAACTGGCGTCGCAGGTCGCGGTGGTGGTCATGCCGCTGTTCGCGCCCGGCTTGCATACGGAGGCGCAAGCGGTGGTCATCGATTACATCATGCCCGGCCGGCCGCCAGGGCAGCTTAACGTCGAGGAGGCCTGCAGCGGGATGCGGTCGATCATGGCTTTTGTCACTCTGGGGGTAGCGGTGGCGTATCTTCACGACCGCCCCTGGTGGCAGCGAGCGATCCTCTTGCTGAGCTGCATTCCTATTGCCCTGTTCTGCAACGCAATCCGAGTAACGGCCACGGGCCTTTTTTATGTGTATGGGTACAAAGAGCTTGCTCAGGGGACGCCACATACGTTGTTGGGAGTGTCGATGTTTCTCGTTGCCCTCGGTCTTTTCGCACTGCTGGGGTACGCGCTTCAGCATTTATTTGTGGATACGCCGGAGGAGAAGGCCCATGCATCGTAGGACGCTGACAAACGGGTGGGCACTTAACCGATGACCACGGTTCCTGCCACCATTCAAGAACGCATCGTGCTGCCGACTTATCCCGGCGGGGTACGGGGCCAGGAAGGGACGGCCCTCTCGGCCGGCGACCTTTGGGTCATGCTGCGGCGGCGGGCCGTGCTAGCCATTGTGCTTTTCTTGTTCTTGTTGAGCGCCTTTGTCGGCGGCTTTTTGATCTGGTGGATTTACTTCCCGGGCTTTCGTTCCGAATGTCTGATCGAATGCGTATCCAACGTGCCCAGCATGGGGCTGACGCTGGAGCATGAGCGGCTCCGGCAGGAGGAACATGAACGCTTCGTGTCCACTCAGGCCCTGCTGCTGAAGAGTCCGAGCATTCTGGGAGAGGCACTCAAGCTCAACGCGGTGCGCGAGACACGGTGGTACAAGTCCGTCGCCGAACAGAAAAAAGAGCACCTATTGGTGCTCACCGACGAGCTTTCGGCCTCTCCCGTGCGCGGGACGAACTTTTTGCGAGTGTCATTCGAGACACGAAGCAAGGCCGACCCAGCGATCATCGTCGACGCGGTGGTTAGGCTTTGGCTGGATACGGTCCGACGGCGCTCCGCGGATGAGTTCGCCGCCGACCTCCAGACAACCCAGGCCGAGCGCGAATCGTTGGACCGGCGGATCGAAGACAAACGCCGGCAATTGCAGGCCATCGCTACGAGAATGCCACCCGGTGTGCGACAGGATCCCAAGGACAATCCGACCGCCGTCCATCTGCGCCAGCTTACGGAGCAGGCCGGCATATTGCGTCTCGAACTGTCGCAGCTTGAGCAATTCCGCGCGGTGTTCAACGATCCCCAAGCGTTGGCGGTCACGACGGAGGATCGGGTATTGGTCGAACAAGATCCGCAGGTAGCCGAGCTGCGCCGCCTCTTGTTCGTGCTGGAGCAGCAGCACGCGGCGGATTTGAAGAAATTCGGGCACGGGCACCAAGTTCTTCGATCGGTGGAGTCCCAGATCGCGGCCACCGAGGAAAAGCTAGGAGGGCTTGAAAACCAGAGACTTACAGAACTTCAAGCCAAAAACCGGTCGGACGCTAATACGGCCTTCGCCAACACCCAGTACGCCCTGTTTCAGGTGGAAGAACAGCTCCGGCAGGCGGAAGCCGCCTTGGCCGATCAAGACAGTCTGCAGTTCCAGTACAGCAATATCGAGGCGGAGATCGCCGAAGACGCGGACCGTCGAGTCCAATTGAATGATTACATCACGAATCTCGAGCGTGTCGTCCGCCAGCGCGGGGCAATTTCCGTCAACATTGCCCAGCCGGCGACCGATCCCCTCGAGCGCAGCAGCCCGAGCCGCCTGCTATTGCCGTTGAGCGTGTTCCTTGCTTTTGCCCTCGCCGCGGGGGTCGCTCTCGGCCTGGAGTTAATGGACAAATCCGTTCGCACCACCCAAGACATCGGGCGATACTTGGATTTGCCGCTGCTGGGGGTCGTGCCCGATACCAACGATGAAGAGGTCGCGATCCAAAAAGTAGAAACGGCGGTCCGGGATGCTCCGCGCTCCATGGTGGCGGAGGGGTTTCGGCGCATTCGGACGAGCTTGCAGTTCAGTGCCCCGGCGGCCCGCCAGCGAACCGTGGTCATCGCCAGCCCGCGCCCCAACGACGGAAAATCCAGCGTGGCGTGCAACCTAGCCATGGCCGTAGCGCAGGGAGGGCGACGGGTGCTGCTGGTGGACGCCAACTTGCGACGCCCGGAATTGCACGGCATTCTGGGGCTAAGCGCTCCGCGCGGCCTGAGCAATATTCTCGTCGGGGACGGCACGCTGGAATCGTGCGCCTTGGCGTCCGGCATGCCGTTGCTTGATGTGTTGCCGGGCGGTCCGATTCCGCCCAATCCGGCGGAGCTTTTGGGCGGCGAACCATGCCGCGCCTTTCTTCAAGCAGCCGTGTCGAAGTATGACCAGATCATCATCGACACGGCGCCCGTACTGGTGGCCACGGACGCGCTCGTGCTGGGACCGGTCGTGGACGGCGTGATCATCGTGGTGCGGGCCCATGAAACTTCGCGCGGTATCGCCCGGCGGACGTGCACGCTGCTTTCAGAGGTCGGGGCGCATTTTTTCGGCGTCGTGCTCAACGCCGCCCAGGTGACCCGCGGAGGCTACTTCCGCGAGCAGCTTCGGACGTATTACGAATATCAAGAAGAAGCATCAGGCAAGACGCAATAGGCAAGAGAGATTCTTTGGCGGATTCACGATTAGGCAGGCAGTGTCATCCGGCGTGAAGGTTGCGGGGCTTCGAAGCACGGACGAAACCGTTCGTGTGGCGACCCGAATTCGAAGCTCTGGCCGCGCCGCCATAGACAGGGTGAGCCTTGTCCCTGCGGGAAAATTGTGGTGTGGGAGCACGACGTGTGCGAGCAAGCTTGCGGATGAAATTGGGCGTGTGAAGGGTGATTCCGCCTTCGCTGAGAATCGTGTGCGATATTGCGCCGTAGCCGTCATCGTATGGATCCTTCCGCCAAGCATCGTCGTCGAGCGTACACAGGCGGTCAAGCCCGACCTGTAGAATCGCACTTGCACACATGACGCACGGGAATTTGGTCACATAGATCGTGCCGCCGGCGAAGGGCTGCACGGTTGCGAACAGCGTTGTAGATCGCGTTGGAACTCAGCATGGCACATCCATGGGAGCTTGTTCACACGGTGTTCTGCGAAGCTTTTTGGGCCGAACTCCCCCCAATTGAGCGAATCCGCGCTCGATAGATCGAGCTGAGCCGCCAATTCTGTATCTGACCTTCTTCGGCCCTAGCCGATGCGGGCGGCGAGCATGGTGATGTCGTCGCTTGGCTCGGCGCCGCCAACGAATTGGGTCACTGCCTTTCGCACCTGCTTGATCAGCCCGCTGGGATTGACCTCGCGGTGTTCGCGCAACACTTCCAAAAGCCTGTCGCGACCAAAGGGTTTGGCTTCCGCGTTCATCGCCTCGATGACTCCGTCGGTATAGGTAAAGGCAAGAACCGGTGTCGTTCGCGGTGTTCCGACTTGAGTACGGAATTCAGCGTCCGGTGTCATGCCCAGCGGAAAGGCTGCTTCTCCGACAGGAAGTTCGTCGACGCCGTCGCTGTAAAGCAGCATCGGTGGAAAATGGCCGGCCGACGCGAAACGGAGTTCGCGCGACGCCGGGTCCAGGAGGGCGCAGAGGCAGGTAATGAACTTCGACGGTTCCGTGTTTCGGCAAATCAGGCGGTTCCAGCGGGCCAGCAACTGTCCCGGATCATCGAACTCGTCGATGGTGACACGCACCGCGGCTTGAAGGTTGGCCATCAACAAGGCGGCCGCGATGCCCTCGCCCGAAACGTCGGCAATGACGCACCATAGCCGCCCGTCGGGACGTTCGATGACGTCGTAATAGTCCCCGCTGACGCGCTGCCCCGGCTCATTGAGGGCCGCGACGTGGATGACTTCGCGGTTGGGCAAGTCTTTGGGAAGCAAACCGTTTTGAATGCTCCGAGCCAAGTCGAGATCGTGTTTGATTCGCACCATCTGCCTCTGCTCTTCAAGAAGCCGGGCGTTGACCAGGCCGATGCAGGTCAGTTGGGCGATGCCGGCCAGAAAATCGACATCCTCCTGCGTATACGGTTGCGACGTGCTGAGCCGATCGCCGTAAATGACGCCCAGGATTTGATCCTTGTGCGTCAGCGGCACGCACATGGCCGATCGAATGCCGTGCTGGACGATGCTGACCGTGGGGTCGACACTCGGCCCCGAGGCGGTGAAGGTGGCCCGTTCACCGTGCTCCAAGGCCCGATTGAGCAGCGTGCGGCTGATGGTCAGCTCTCCGCCCGCGCCGCGGAGGTTTCGCACTACGGGCCAATCCAGTGTCCTTTGATTCATCCGCCAAATGCCCACGGCTCCGCGCTCGAAATGCAGGGTCTCGAAGCAGATCGCCAGGGCGTCTTCCACCAATCGATCCAGGCTCTGCAGCGTGGTGAGCCGCTCGCTCAATTCGTAGATCATTTCCAGCCGTCGCTGAGAGAGCAGCAGCCGCTTCTTGCTGCTGGCGTATTTTGTCGCGTGCTCGGTGGGGGCGTCGTCCTCGATCACCACGGAGGTCGAGGTATGAACACCGGATTCGGAAAAAAGAACAGCCACGGAGCCAACGAGGATTTCGTCGCCATCCTTCAGGAGCTGATTGCTGCACGGGCTGTCGTTGACCAGCGTTCCGTTCTTGCTGCCCAGATCCTCGACCATGAAGCCTTCCGCCGTGAGATAGAATCGTGCGTGGCGTCGAGATGTGCTCGGATCGTCGATGGGGATATCGCAGGTGGCATCGCGACCAATGGTCTGCGAAGAGCCGCTTAAGGATCGGCGAAGGGATCTTCCGTCGGAAAGTCGAATGAACAGCTCAGCCACCGCAAGCATGATAAGAAAGGCACGAGGCAATAGGCAATAGGCACAAGCCACGATGAACGTGTGCCTTCGTCCCTTCCTCCCTTTGTCCCTTCTTGTGCCTAGTGGTTATTGCCTATTGCCTTCTTCAGGGCTTGGCGTCGCAGGCGCAGACCAGTTGGCCGCAACCCGGACAGCCTTGTCCGTATTTGGCGGCGAGGGCCTGAGTGAGGTTCACCTCGTTGATGTTTGCCAGAGTCACCAACCAGGCCAGCACGTCGGCGAATTCGCGGCCCTGCTCGTCGCGGGTACCTTCGCGGAGTGCTGCCGCCAGTTCGCCGACCTCTTCGCAGAACCACAAGAACGTGGCCGGAGTCCCGCGCTGGCGGTCCTTGTCGCTATACATCTTTTCAATAAGGGTCTGCAAATCATCCAGAGTCATGGTGAGCGAAAGCATAGGGTTGAAACGTCAAAAACTCAAGAGGCAATAGGCAATAGCCACAAGAAGCAACGGAGCGACGAAGGGAAATCCGCAGTCGGGATCAATCGGCAATCCGCAGTTTTGGGAATCCGCAATCTCGCACCATCTTTCCCGACGTCGTCCTCTAAACCAAAGCCGCTGATAGAAAAGGACCCTAACCCTCTCCGCGCGATAAAAAAGGCGTTCCAAAGCTGCTTTGGGAACTTGTTCTGGGCGCCGATGGAGCGTCACCATGTGGCACCGAAAAGTCCGCGAAACCGCGCGGTCCGATCACACCGCGCGAGTGCCATGGCACGTCCCTTAAGACGATCTGGGCGAAGAAAAACTTTTTTCGCTTGCCCTTGCCTGGCGGCGGCTATAATCACGCGAAGGAGAGCGGGGAAGAGAAGCGATCCGCAAAAAACGTTCTTCTCCTAAGCTGAAAGTGACAAATAGTGGCACCGCGAAGACGGCTATAGTAAGTGCCACATATTGACATTTAAGCGCCGTTCTGCTAGGGTGGCAAGCAACGAAAAGGCAACGTCGGGCGCCGTTAAGCGCTCTTCAGGAGAGTCCGGGGCCGTGAAGAAAGACGAGAGTCTCAAGACGAGGGGGGAACCGTGAGTCTAATGTCAAGGGTGCGTCCGGTGAAAGCGCCGAAACGCCAAAACGTGAGAACATCAAAACGGCGGGCCGTTTTGGCGTCTTGGCGTTTGAGCGCCTTGGCGTGTAACGTCGCATTGACTGTCTCTTGCATTCACGGTCTGACCGCCGCCGCGGAGCCGGTCGCCCCCATCGGCCGGGCCGATATCACCGAGAAAGGCAGTCTCCTGCTCTTCTCCCACGTGGAAGTGAAATGGGACGCGGCTGGACGGGTCCAACAGGACACGTTTCTCGAAATCTCCAATGACTTCCCGGAAGATGTCTATGTCCAACTGTATTTCGTCAACGGCGACGCCCCAGTGGATGCCATTTGCCTGCCGGATTGCATCCTGGCCTACGGCGAACGATGTGTGGAAATCGAAGCCTGCATTGCCGAGCGGGCCCATCCCGGCTGGAACTGGGTCGATGTGCAGGTCCTGTTGACCGCCAATCAACCTGTTTACTGGTCGGCGGCGACCGGAGAAGCGCTGGGCGTTTCGTCCTTCGCAATCTTAGACCCCGGTCCTCCCGTGGGCCGGCCGGATCCCGATCCGGATCATCGCGGCGGGCGCGTCGTGCGGGGTTATGTTCTGGCCTGGGCGGTTAATCACGACGGTCACGAGATTCGCTGGAACCACCTCAGCGGGGCTGCCCTGGTTCTGGATTACAAACTCTCCGCCGCGTGGGAGTACCGTGCCTGGTCGTTCCAGGCCGACAGCGCCGCGCACGGAGAAGAGCCGGCCAGTTGCCGAGTCTTCAATCTGGACACCGGCAGATGCATGGACAGCATGGTCGTCCCTGGCCGCTTGGATCTGGATGGATATGAGTATGCGTCCTGTCCTGGACGCTTGACGTTCCAGTTCCGCACCGCGGGATCGACGCTCGATGCGCCCGGCTCGCAGGGAATGTACGGTGGGCCGGACGTCGCCGTGGACACCAGCCTGACCCTTGCCCTGTGTGGGAGCGATTTGCGGCAGGAGACAAACGGTCCGATCACGACCAAGGCGAAGTTCGACATCTGGAATGAGAACGAAATCCGATTCTCGGGAACGGAAAGGTGCGTGACCTGCTGGGATTCAGCCCTGCTAAAGTCGTACACGACGCTGGGAATTCCCAATCATTTCCTGCTCAGCAACCTGCACACGCGGACCGGGCGGGCGCGGGTGGACGGTGTCGAAAGCGTGGTATGTCACGATTCGATCGGCGCTGCCATGCTAGGAGTCGTTCACGAGCTGCTGCGATTCCCGTTCAACGGCAAGGATGAGTGGATCATGCTCGACCGCACGACGCGGATCGAAAAAGCGGGTGTGGAACTGACAGGTCAAGGGGATGAGGTGGCTCAGATTCTCTACGACATTGTGGAACCGCCCCAGGAGGCTAGCCATGGTCGTTAAAACGTCGAAACGACGAAACGTCGAAACGACGAAACGCTTTCAAGCATCTGCGGCTTCGTGCCTTCGTCCGGGACACGGACCCTCTGTCCCGGATCGTGCCTTTGTCTCTCGACGTACGTCGGGATGCCTTCGTGCCGCCATGTATTGCCTGTTGGCGGTTGGCTTTTCGGCGTTTCCGAGTTCCGCGCAGGCGGCTGGACGACGGGTTCTAAGCCTCGGCCTGGGACGGGGCTACGATCACCAAACGCTGTTCCAGGCAGTCATGACCGGCGAGAGCATGGCGACGGCCCGAGCAGCACTGGTTGCGGATGGGTTCACCTTCACGGCGGGCGAGTCGTTCATGGCCGGCTCGCTTTCCGGGTACGACATTGTCTTCCTAGGGCTCTTCGATCCCGCCGAAAGGCTGAGCCGTTCGGAGGTTTCGGCCCTGGACGCGTTCGTGCGTCAGGGCGGAGCACTCATCTACGTAGGCGATAACGATCATTTCCAAACGCCCAACGATAGTGTTGGCGGCATGTTCGGCATTACGTTCCGCGCCGATGCCGCGGCCACCGTCGCCGACATGGTCCACATGCCATCCCATGCGACTTTGGATGGCCCGGGCGGTGTCGTGCGGGCTTATAACGGATCGCAAAATCTGCAAGGCTTTTTCGGAGGCATGAATGGGCTCGGATCGCAGGCACGAGCCGTTCTCGGCACGGACACGCGAACAGTGATAGCCGTCATCGAGCGCGATCGGCTGCAACCGGGCAGTGGGCCGGTGATTCTCGTCTCCGAGGCCAACGGGTTCCAAGACCCGCCGGTGGGCAGCATCGATCAGGACGATAACCTGGCGTTGATTCGCAATATCTTCGCGTTCGCCGCCGCTGGGGGACTGGTCTGCGGATCCGACGCTGATTGCGCGGACGGCCGGTTCTGCAACGGCGTTGAATCGTGCGTGGACACTGTCTGCGTCGATGGCTCGTTCCCGTGTCCCGCCGGTGAGGGCTGTCATGAAGACCTCGATCGTTGCGGGCCGTGCGAGAACGACGACCAGTGTTACGACGGCTTGTTCTGCAACGGTGACGAGTCGTGCGCGGCGGGCGTGTGTCGGGCAGGCGAGGGGCCCTGTCCGCCCGGGGAAGGTTGCCATGAGGAGGATGACTCGTGCGGACCCTGCCGCGACAACGGCGATTGCGACGATGGCCTATTCTGCAACGGGCAGGAGTCCTGCGGCGCCTCGCAGGTATGCCAGGCTGGTCAACCGCCGTGCGGGTTAGCGTGTGAACGATGCGACGAGGGCACACAGACCTGCCGACCCTGTATATTCGATCTAGACGCGGACGGTTTCATCGGCACGGGCGATTTCGCGATCTTCGCGGGCTGCTTCGGGGCTTGCTATCCGGCCGATCACGCCTGCCAAGAAGCCAATTTCGACGGGAGCGACGATGGCTGTGTGGGGACCGGCGACTTCGGGGCCTTCAGCGGGTGCTTTGGCGCGCCCTGCGAGACGTGCGACAACTGCGACGGGCCGGGTGAGACCGCGGATGCCCTTGCCATCAGCGGCCAGACCGCCGGTGCGGCATTGGAATTGGTGGCCCTCACCAAACCCTCGAAGCTTGAAGCTGTTGACCTGCTCCCGGGAAGCGTGTCCGGTGGACAAGTGGGCGACGTGCTTTACGTCGAGCTCTGGGCCGGCCGAGGGAAGCCGTTGCAGGAGAGCCTCGCCGCGGTTTACACGAATCTACGATACGACGCGAGACTCGTCAGCGTTCTGGAGATCATGCCCAGCGCTACGTTCGCGTTGTTCGCTGAGGGCCGCAACAACCCCGCGGCCGGTGAGGTGGCCGCCCTAGGCGGCTGTGCACAGCCCTCCAGCCCCCAAGACCGCTCAACGACCGGCCAACGGCCAGCAGCCGGCGCCTGGACGAAGGTGGCCACTCTCACCATTCGGCTCGAACGAGTTGGACAATCGTCGATGATCACCGGTTCCGCGGGCGACACATTCGGTATTTCAGTGATCGGCCAGTTTGGAAACATGCAGCCGGCAAACGTAAGTTTTGGGCGGCTCTATCTCAGCGCGGCCGGAGAATCAGCAATCATTAATCGGCCGCAGTACTCGAACACGCCGGGCTTTAGGAAATGAGTGAGGCTGTTGTCATGACTCAAACGTCAAAACGTCGAAATCCCGACGCGTCGGGAGCGGACCACGTTCAAGCATCTGTGGCTTCGTGCTACTTGACTCGCCGCCAATGCCCCGCATTCTGGCCGCAGGGCGGCCCCGGCGCAGCCGGGCGGCGTGTCAAGGATGCCTTGGTTTGGGGTCTAGTGTGCACCGTGGTGGTGTTGGCCGGCCCGAATGCCGTATGGGCACAGAATCCGCCCGTTACCATTCATCTGGCCGCGCGCACGGCTGCCGGGCCATCGGATGAGAACCCGGTCATGCCGCCTTCGGAAATGCGCTTTGAATCCGGACAGACGTTCTTTGTGGAGATTTGGGCCGCCACCACTAGGCAGGGCGGCTTTGCCTCGGTCTACGTCGATATTCTCTTTGATCGCGCTACGGTCGAACCTGTTGCGATACAGCACACCGCGTTGTTCAACATCTTTCCGCGCGGGACCATCGACCTTGTTCAACAGCGGATCAACGACGTGGGCGGTTCCCATCTGGGAATCCAATGTCAAGATCAGGTCGGCGTTTTGCCGGAATGGGCACGCGTCGCGATCATTGAAATGCGCGCGGAGGTCGCAGGTGTAACCGGTTTGCAGTCCGCCACCTCCGGCTCCAACGTATTCGGGATCGCGATTTGCGGTGACCCATCCGGCAACGTCGATCCGGGCACGATCGAAACACGGGATATTGAACTCATCCTGGGCTGCACGTCGGATGCTTCGTGCGACGACGACAACGTCTGCACGAATGACTCCTGCGGGGCAACCGGTGAGTGCGATTACGTGAACAATACGGCTCCTTGCGACGATGACGATCCCTGCACGACCGGCGACGTTTGTGCACAAGGTGTTTGCGCGGGAACGCCATTGGGGAACTGTGTCCTCTGCGAAGACACGATGGATTGCGACGACGGCTTGTTCTGCAACGGGCCCGAAACGTGCGTGGACGGGGCGTGTGCAATGGGCCTTCCGCCCTGTGCCGGCCGAAGCTGTGATGAAGAGGGCGACGTTTGCGGATTGTGCGACAGCGATGCTCAGTGCGACGACGGCCTGTTCTGCACGGGAACGGAAACCTGCGTGGACGGTGATTGCTTACCGGGGGTGCGACCATGCGAGGCGTCAGTCGGATGCCACGAGGACATCGATGCCTGCGGGCCATGCGCGACCAACGTCGACTGTGGCGACGGCGTGTTCTGCAACGGCGCGGAATTCTGCGTCGCGGGGTTCTGTCAATCCGGAGTTCGGCCCTGTGCACCCCCTCAAGGTTGCGACGAAATGGCCGACACCTGCGGCCCTTGCACGGATGATTCGCACTGCACGGACGGCCTTTTCTGCACGGGTGCGGAAACATGTGTCGGCGGCGCTTGCATTCCGGGCACGCGGCCATGCGCAGCTTCGGAAGGATGCCATGAGACGACACAGTCATGTGGGCCTTGTGCTAAGGACGTCCAGTGCAAGGATGGCACCTTCTGCAACGGCCAAGAACTGTGTGACGTGGGTTCGGGATTGTGCAGTTCCCCGGGCAATCCTTGTGCACCCGGCCAAAACTGCACCGAAGATGGCTGCGTCACTGCGGGTCCCATCGGAGGGGGCGGCCCGGTCACGGATATCGATGGCGACGCCATTCCTGATCCATCGGACAATTGCCCGCGGGTCGCCAATCCCGATCAGGCCGACGGCGACGACGACGGGGTGGGCGACGTCTGCGACAACTGCCCGGACGACGCCAACGCCGACCAAGTCAATAGCGATCTCGACGGGTTCGGAAACGTCTGTGACAACTGTCCAGATCGCACTAACGCTCTGCAGGAAAACGCGGATTCCGACGCCCAAGGCGATGCCTGCGACGCTGACGATGACGGTGATGGAGTCGACGACGAAGAAGACAATTGCCCGCTGGTGGAGAACCCCGACCAAGCCGATTTCGACGGCGATGGGCTGGGCGACGCCTGCGATCCAGATTTCGACGGCGACGGGGTCGGCGACGACGGCGACCGCAGCGGGATGGCTGGAGACAATCCGTGTCGCGGCGGAAACCGCACGAACTGCGATGACAACTGCCCCGGCGTTCGCAATCCCGATCAGGCCGATGGCGACGAGGACGCCGTGGGCGACGTCTGCGACAATTGCCGCTTCACGGGCAACACGGACCAGTCCGACATGGATGGGGACGGAATCGGAGACGAGTGTGACAATTGCCCCATGCGGGTCAACGCCGCCCAGTTCGACGGCGATGCCGATGAAGTGGGCGATGACTGCGACAACTGTCCCGACGAGGCCAACGCCGAGCAAGCGGATTCGGACGAAGACGGCGTAGGAGATGCCTGCGATCCCGATATCGTCGTCGCGGGAGATCCTCTCGATCGCGACGGAGACGGAATTCCCGTGGGGCAGGACAACTGCCCGGAGGCTGCGAACCCCGATCAGAGCGACAGCGACGAGGATGGAGTGGGGGACGAGTGCGACAACTGCATGTTCGCTAATCCGAACCAATCCGACTTGGACGGCGACGGGCTTGGCGATGCCTGCGAAGTACTCATCGTGGCGCTGGGTCCCATGCCGCGCATGTGCGGGGCGTGCGGAATGGGAATGCACATCGGCCTGCTCATGAGCGTGTTGGGGCTGATGGGGATGCGTTGGCTCCTGCCTAAACCTCGTCACCGATAGCGAGCCGCGAACGAACGACTGCGTCGAGCATTGCTCGTCCGATGGACCAGTCCGACTGTGTCGGTCTTAAGTTCGCGCGGACATTTCCGGCCCAGTAAGCTCCGCGCTGACCTAAAGTCAGCGGCTCGCACCGCACGGTTACGCGTCCTGCCCTATGCCCGTCCCCAGAGATTGCCAGCATTGAAGGGAGTCGCGATTCGGCCTATCATGGCCCCCGGTGCGAAAGGAGTTTTGCGAATGCTAAATCTGGTCGGGCTTTTGTGGTTCGGTTCATCTTGCCTATCCGTTCAACCCATTGGAGACGAGGTCGCGTACCTTTCCAACATCACGCAACTGACAGATCAAGAGGTAGGTCTGTTCAACGCCGGTGAGGCCTATTTCTCGCCGGACGGTGAGTGGATCATCTTTCAAGCGACGCCCCACGGGCAGGGTACCTACCAGATTTACACGATGGAGCTCCGCACGAAGACCCTGCGCATGGTGAGCACCGGAAAGGGCGCCTGTACATGCGCCTATTTTCACCCCACCGGGCGAAAGATCATTTTTGCATCCAGTCACCTGGACCCGACGTTGGGGCAGCCCAAACCAAAAGAAGAAACCCAGGGCTACAAGTGGTTCTTCGACAAGTACATGGACATCTTTGAGGCCGACGTAGACGGCTCGAATCTCCGCCGGCTGACGGACACACCCGGCTATGACGCCGAGGGGTCATACTCGCCTGACGGAAAGCGAATCGTCTTTACCTCGGAGCGAGACGGGGACCTGGAAGTATACGTCATGGACGCGGACGGCGGCAATCCGCGGCGACTGACCTTCGCGCCAGGCTACGACGGCGGGCCGTTTTTCTGGCCGGACAATCGCCGCGTCATCTATCGCGGCGACCGTCGCAACGACGACAAGATGAATCTGCAACTGCGCTTGATCAACGCCGACGGCACGAACGACCATGCCATCACCGACAATCCGATTTTCAATTGGTGCCCGTTCCCGCACCCCAGCGGCCGATGCATGATCTTCACGCAAACGGATCATGAGGCTTGGTCCAAAGGACAGCGGCCTAATTACGACCTGTTTCTCATCGCTCCGGATGGAAGCAAGCTCACGCGGATCACTTTCGACTCGGCGTTCGACGGCCTGCCGGCATTCAGCCCGGACGGCAAGCGCGTGCTTTGGACCTCAAAACGCGGCGGCCTCCCCGAGCCTCAGGTTTTCCTTGCCGATTTCACTCTCCCGGAGGACTTTCGCTGATCCGCAACTTACGCCACCAGCGCCGCGGCGGCTGCACAGACGGCAATTGCGGCGGTTTCGGTTCGGAGAATCGTCGGGCCTAGTGTCACCGCCCTGGCACCTGCCTGGACGCCCAGGGCAAGCTCTTCGTCCGTCCAGCCGCCTTCCGGGCCGATGAAGGCCAACAAGGAAGCTCCGTCGCGAGACACGAGTTTTGGCCCGGGCGGAGCGACCGAAGCCGGTGAGGTGATCGAAATCCGTGAGTCCGCGCGACCTGAACGTCGCGGCTCGCCCTGACCACGCAAGAACGAGGCCTCCCTCAGGAAGTCCGCGAACGATTTGTGGTCAGCGCCTGGATGTGCCAGGCACAGCGCATCAAATTCCCTCGCGTCGCGAAGCGATTCCGCAAACGTCCGCGGCTCGGCGATCATCGGAACCCACGCTCGGCGCGATTGTTTGGCTGCTTCGATCGCCCTTCGCGACCACTTCTCGATCAGACCTCTGCCGGGCCGCACGACGCCGTGCTCGGTTAGAATCGGCCAAATCGAGGCGGCTCCCAGCTCGGTGCACTTTTCGATCAGGAAGCCCTGGCGCGGCCCCTTGGGCATGGCCACCGCCAGCGTTAATTTGAGAGGTAGTTCGAACGGTTTTTGAGCAACGGACTCGACCTCAACCCAAAGATGGCGCCGCCCAATGCCGGCAATGACCCCCTGCGCCTCCCGGCCCGCTCCGTCAAAAAGCACCACGGACTCGCCTTTTTTCAGACGCAGGACGTGGAGGGCGTGATGCGACTCGTCCGCGGAAAGTTCCAATTCGCCGGGCTCGAGGTTCTTGCAAAACAAGCGGTCGGATCGCACGGGGATTCATTATTCCCGACCCGCCTTCGACGGCAACCTCACGTGACGGCCTTGCCAGGCCGATAAACACCTGCCAACCGGTATTTTGCCGGCGGCGTTTACAAATCGAGGAGGTTTTTGAAGGGGAGTGTTTCGCCCTCATGGCTGAAGACCACGTTTCTGATTCCGGCGGCTTGGATCCATCACCCGCGGCCGATTCGATCGGCGTTTCCGAGGCGGAGCTCGATGGCGTGCTGGAGAAGGCCGCATCCAAGGCCGACGATCTTTCCCACGAGCTCGGCGCGTCGGACAGTAGTTCCCCCGCCATTCTCCGCGGTCCAGGAATCGAGGAGGCCGACGCCCTGGCCAGCGATATTGATCGCCAACTCAACGAAATCGACGGCCTGCTTACTTCCGCGCGGCATGAGCTCGGCCTGGCACCGGCCGCGCCCAATGGGGCCACAATGTCGCAGCGGACAGCAGGCGTACCGGATTTCATGAGAGAATTCACCGACGTTGGTGACGGCCTGGTGGCACCGGAGGCAGACAAGGGCAACTCGGCCACGCAAGTGCCGGGTTTCATGGCCGATTTGACGATGTCACAGGCAGCCCCCGGACAAAGCCCGCAGAGAGTAGGCACTCCTGGTTCCGCCCCGTCGCCCCGCACCGCGCTCCCTACGGCGCCCGAATCACGGGAAAAAAACCCGGTGCCCACTTCACCAAAAAGCGCGACCGCTTCGCCTGCAACGCCTTCTCAGATCGCTTCAAAAATCCGCAAGCACGGCTCGCGAGCGGTCGCCGGCCTCTGGGGGCTTGGACTCACCGTCCTGGAAACGCTCGATCGACCGGTTGAATGGCTCGGCAACGGCCCCCGGCGCGTGATTGGCTGGGTAGCGCTGGGAATGCTGGGATTGGCCGTGGTTGTCTTCCTGATCTCGCGCTTGTAGTATTCTGGACGTGGACGAGCGAGTGCAGGTTTCATCGTCATTCGAGCGTGATCCAAGTCGCAACGGCCGGGTCGTCCGGGCTTTCGGGCGCGCCGGGGCCTTGCTCGCCCTCGGGCTGCTTGCCGCCTATCAGGCTCTAGTACGTCCATTTTTGCTTGGTTCCTGCAAGTTCTTCCCAAGTTGTAGTCACTACGCCGCCGACGCAATTGCATTTCACGGCCCGCTTCGCGGCGCATGGCTCGTCTTGCGCCGTTTGGTCCGCTGCCATCCGTTCTCGCCCGGCGGCATTGATCTCGTGCCCCCCGCCGATGCTTGCAAGTGCCCTTCCCTAAGACACGTTTGACGAGGGCGTCTGCAACTTTTTACGTTTAGCTGATCCCTGTTGCGTTGAAGTTGTGGTAAACTACGGGCCGATCGAACCATCGGACTCCGACAAAAACGGTCGTAGGCCACGCCGGTCTCAACGCAATAAGGTCAAGCGTCCGGCGTTTGGATCGATGGCGGCGGCAGCGAGTTGCCCATGCGCGAACGACGCGGGTTTACTCTCATCGAACTCATGGTCGTGGTGGCCATCATCGGCGTGCTGATGAGTATTCTGCTGCCCGCAATCAACAAGGCCCGGGTTTCGTCGAGACGGGCCGTTTGCGCCAGCAACCTGAAGCAAATCGGCGTGGTCTTACAGCTTTATCTCGGGGAACACAGGGATCGCCTTCCACACGCTTCGGCGTTACCATCGGTACTTCCGTGGCCGGTGGAAGGCGAAAAGCCGATTTACATCGCCAAGGTCTTGAAGCCGGGTCCCGACGTGCACTCTGAAATCTACCGTTGTCCGGAAGACGAGTCGGATAACCTGCGCCTCGAACCCAACTCCGGCAAGAGCTACTTCGAATCGGAGAAGTCAAGTTACGAGTATCGAACCAGGCCCCGACTCGGAGGACGGACGACCCGCGAAATTGCGAGTCTGTATGATCAATTCACGGACCGCGTGATTGCGGAAAACACCATCTGGGTGATGCGCGACTACGATAATTTTCACGGCCCAGGAGGGAAACCGGGTGCCAGGCGTTATCTGTATGTGGACGGCCATGTGATGGACTTTGAAAACTGATCCACGGGCGGAGACGAGGGGCGTAACGCCCGCGTGGGAGACCGTTGATGTCTAGTGAACTGAAAGCGTGGATTCTCGCCGGATGCGGCGCGTTGGCCCTTGGGACGGGGGCCTGGGGAGTCTCCAGAATGTGGAAGGGTTCGGAACACCCTTCGGGCCTGCCCAAAGAGCTCTCCGCAAACGCCTTGAAGACTCAAGCCGCGGAGGACCCGGCCAAACTCATGGATACCATGCGCGAGACCATGCGCCGCGAGGACCTCACCGACGAGCAGCGCCGGCAAATTGCCGCCAACCTGCGCGATGTCTGGCAAACGCGGATTCGCGAGCACGTGGACGAGTACTACGACGCCTCCGAAGAGGAAAAGGAGGAAATCCTCGACCGGCACATTGATGAGTTCCAAAGTCAAATGCAAGCCTGGGAAGAGCGGCGAAAGGAATGGGAGAGGGAAACCGAAAACCGCTCCGAAGAGGAGCGCGAGCGCTGGCGGCGTTCGTTCGCACCTCAGACCCAGCAGGAGCGCAAGGCCCAATCTGAATCAGGCAACCCCGACCAAAGGGCTCGGATGTTCTCCTATTTCGGGGCCATGCAAAAGCGCGCCGCCGATCGCGGCATCAAGCTGCCGCAATGGGGACAGGGCCGTGGCCGCGGCCCCGGCGGCCGCGGACCGTAAACCGGCCGCGCCCGCCTGCCCTTTACGCGAAGCGTCAAGGGTCAGGAAGCCGTTTGTTGCCGCCCCTGGGTGCCAGCTAAGTCCCCTCTTAAGCGGAGCGCGGCCATAATCCAAAGCCGCTTGGTCCTGCCGCTCACATGCGCCTCGTCCAGCCGTCGCCGGCGTATTTGTCGAAGAGAGTGGCAGCGGTGCTCAATTCCGATGCCGACCAACACCCGGAACCAGCGCCGACACTCGCGAGGTGAACGAATTCGTTGACCAGTGCATCTCGCAGCCGATTGATCGCGTCTTCAAAAGGGATAGGTACCGTGGCAACGTGTTGTTGCGGAAAACGGCTGTCCAGGATGATTGAGCCGTGTTGAAGGACGGCCTTACGCGTTCGTCGCTGAGCGCTGCCGGCGATCTTGGCTTCACCGTAAAGAACATCAAAACGGTGGCGGCGCTCGAAACAGAAGAAGGGTTCCCCCGGGACAGCCGATCTCTCCAGCGAGCCGCGGACTTCAGGCCGCGCGGACTCTCGGAAGGCGACGGCCTCGCGTCGCAATTCCATACCCAGTTTTTGTACTCCCATACTCAGGGACATCCCCTCGCCCGAGAGAGCCACGCTTGAGCATGGTATCCCGGCCTCATGGCCCTGCGCCACTCGGCGGGTCCGGATCTGCAAGGCCGCCAGTGCCGCAATGATGATATCCTGCATAAGCTCGTAAAGCCTGTTGGGCGTTTGGTGGAGTAGAGGATCTTCACGCCTCAGGGCCAGCGAGTAGGTCAGCTCCAGGTCGTGCAGAATCGCTCCTCCGCCCGTCAGCCGCCGCACGACGGCCAAGGCATTGATCGGCGGCCCCAGGGCCTCAAAGTCCGCGTAATGCTGAAAGTAACCTACCGAGACGGCCGGCGGATCCCATTGGTACATCCGCAGGGTGGGTGGCGATTCACCCGTGCCGACCTGCGTGAGCAAGGCCTCGTCCCGGGCCATGTTGGCCGGACCCTCGAGTGCGGGATCTTGGATCACACGGATAGCGTTCATGAGGCCCGTGTGCCTACTGCTCTGGAGCTTGCGGTTTTGATTGTCCTTCCCGTCGTCCCATCAGGGACGCCGTGACAATAACCCAGCGAACCGGTCCCAGGGTAGCCCTTGACTCGCCACATCCGGCAGAGCCGGAGATCGCTCCGCGACCGCGTGCGAAGCACGCCGCGGCGTGTCAAAGGTGACTACCTGGCTCCGTCACTTCTTCGTGCCCTTCTCGTTTTGACGTTTCGGCGTTTCGACGTTTTGACGCTTACACCGCACATTTGGCTTCCGGCTGGCCGTGACTTCGTCGAGGCGCTTGACGGGCGTGGTGTGCGGAGCGGTTCTCACCGTTTGGGGGTCGCGTTCGATTTCGTCGGCGATCTCCAGAAGAGCCTCGACAAAAGAATCAAGCGTGGCCAGGGATTCGGTCTCCGTCGGCTCGACCATCAGGCAGTGCGCAATCGGCCAGCTCATGGTGGGCGGATGAATCCCGTGGTCGATGAGCCGCTTGGCAATGTCATTCTCTGTCACCTCGCTATCGCGAAACTGGGGAACGGTGATGAACTCGTGCGCGTACGGCGGGTGGAACGGCATCTTGTAACGATGTTTGAGACGGGCGGCCAGATAATTGGCCGAAAGCACCGCCTTCTCGGCTACGTCCCGCAGGCCGTCGCAGCCCAATCCGCGGACGTACGCGTAGGCCCGGACGAGCACGCCAATCTGACCCCAAAACGAGCGGACCTTGCCGATGCTTTGAGGGCGATCCTCCGACCAGGTAAAGGTGCCATCGTCGCGGCGAACGACCTGCGGAACAGGCAGAAACCCTCGCAACGCCTCGGCCACGGCGACCGGCCCGGCGCCCGGACCGCCGCCACCGTGCGGTGTGCTGAAAGTCTTGTGGGTATTGAAGTGCATGCAATCGACGCCGAAGTCCCCCGGGCGGGTGATGCCCAGAATGGCATTCATGTTGGCTCCGTCCAGGTACAGCAGTGCCCCCTGGGCGTGGACGATGTCGGCGATGTCGGCGATTTGATCGTCGAAAACGCCGACGGTGTTGGGGTTGGTAATCATCAGTGCGGCGGTGTCGGCATCGACCTGCCGACGCAAATCATCGAGGTCCACGCGGCCGTCGGGCCGCGACCGGACGGAGCACGACCGCCGCCCGCAAATCGTGCAAGTCGCAGGATTGGTCCCGTGGGCGCTGTCGGGCGAGAGCACTTTAGAGCGATTCTCGCCGCGGCTGCGATGATAGGCGTTGATGATCATCAGCCCGGTCATTTCGCCGTGGGCCCCGGCGGCGGGCTGGAGCGTGACTTCGGCGAGTCCGGCGATCTCGGCCAAGTCGCAACGTAGACGATAGAGCAATTCGAGGATGCCTTGCACATCGGACTCATCTTGGTAGGGGTGCAAGTCCACGATCCCCGGCAAGGCCGCGGCCCGTTCATTGACCCGCGGGTTGTACTTCATCGTGCAGCTTCCCAGCGGATAGAAGTTGCCGTCCACGCTAAATGTCCGATGAGCCAACCTCTTGTAATGCCGAACAACGTCCAGCTCACCGACTTCCGGCAGCGCCGGCGGCTCCACGGCCAGCAGCTCCGCGGGAATGGTCTGAGCGTATCTTCCGCGAGGGATGTCCGATGTGGGCAGGTTCACGCCGCAAAGGCCCGGCGATCCGATCTCAAACAGAAGTCGATGATCCTTCCGCTGGGATTTTGGGATATGGTCGGTCAACGGCTTTTTTCTCGTTCGGGACCGGCGGTTCTCATGGTCCACCGGAATGCATCCTTCCACCGGGTGCAGGCTGGCTGCGCCAAAGGTCATCGATTCGATACTCCGTGCCGCACTCCGGACATCGGCAGTGCGACAAGCCCGACAAGTCGTACGCACACTTCGGACAGCACGGCGGCTGGTCCCGCGCCGCCCGCCAGCCCCTTACATAACCGTTTCGCCACAGCAGCAAAAGGGCCAAGCCAACCAGAGCCAACGTGAGTAGGACCAAAAGCCCTACTCCCAATTCGATCCAAATCACTCGCGGCTCGCTACGCGGCCTGCAGTGCGCCGATCAACTCGTCAATTTCTTCCTTGGTGCGTTTCTCCGTGACGGCAACCAGGAAACAATCATCCAGTCCTTGGTGAAACTCCGTTAAAGGCACGCCGCCGAGGATGTTGCGTTCGCGGCAGGACGCCAGGGCACGCTTCACGCCTCGGCGGACTTTCACAACGAACTCCTTGAAAAACGGGGCCTGAAAACGAAGCTCGTAGCCGTCCAGGCGTGCGATCTGCTCCGCTGCGTAATGGGCCTTGTCAAAGCATTGCGAAGCCACCTCAGCGATGCCTTGTTTGCCCATCGCCGCCAGGTAGATCGAAGCCCGTACGGCCAACAGTCCCTGGTTTGTGCAAATGTTGCTCGTTGCCCGCTCGCGCTTGATGTGCTGCTCACGAGTTTGCAACACCAGGCAAAAGCCCCGGCGGCCCTCCCGGTCGGAAGCCTGGCCCACGATGCGGCCGGGAATCTTGCGAAGATATTTTTCCTTCGCCGCCAGCAGTCCCAAGTAAGGCCCACCATATTGCAAAGGGATGCCCAGGGCCTGCCCCTCGCCGACGACGATGTCGGCTCCGAAGGCACCCGGCGGTTTGAAAATGCCCGACGCAATCGGGTCGGTGACGATGATGGCCAGGGCTCCATGTTGCTGGATATTTGGAATCAGCCGATCCAATCGTTCCAGACAACCGAAGAAGTTCGGCGACTGAAGAATCACTGCGGCCGTCTGCTCGCCAACTCCTTGAAGGAGAGCATCGTCTAGGACACCATCCGGCGTGACAATCGTCGACACTTCGATATCTCGCTCGCGGGCGTAGGTACGTACAACCCGATGGGTGTCGTGATGCACGGATTCCGCGATGACGACCTGCCGCCGCCCGGTGATGGTGATGGCCATCATGGCCGCCTCCGCGGCGGCGCTGGCCACTTCGTACATGGAGGCATTGGCCACTTCCATGCCGGTCAGTTCGCTGATCATGCTCTGGAATTCAAAGAGCAACTGGAGCATGCCCTGAGACGCCTCCGCTTGATAGGGCGTGTAGGCGGTGAGGAATTCCGTCTGAGCAGCGAGAGCATCGACGACGGTAGGAATGAAGTGATCGTAAGCCCCAGCGCCAAGAAAACAGATCGCCCGGCCGCACCCGCGGTTTTTGGCCGCCAGTGCGCCGACGTCGTTTAGTAGTTCCGTTTCGCTAACGCCCTTGGGCAGATCGAGTAGCTTCTTCAGCCGCAGCGTTTGCGAAACCGGTGCAAACAACTCCTCGACCGAATTCACCTCGATCGCTTGCAGCATCTGCCCCACTTGGGCGTCGGTGATTTGCGTGTACTTCATGAACCGCCTTATTCGCCGAGGGCTGGCGCGCCCGGCGAGCGACGACGGACGCCCATGACATCCTGCTTGTATACCTTGGTTTGCAGAGCCTGGTTGAAGTTCGCCCAATGAGCGCCGGGGTCGCGATCTTGCTCAATCGCGTTCAGCAAGATGTTCACCTTCGCATCCAGATTGTCCAGGTGGTGAACCGCTACGGCCTCGGGGATGGCGGGCAGTTTCGGACTGCCAAACTCATACTGGCCGTGATGGCTCACCACAATGTGCTGAATCATCCAGCGAAGCTCCTCCGGGAAAGGTCTCCTCGTTCGATCGACTAAGCCTCGAATCTTCTGGTCGATCCAGGAACTGGCCAGCACAATGTGCCCAAGGAGTTGGCCCTCATCGGTGTAGCCCAGGGCGGTTTCATACGCCAATTCGTTGGCCTTGCCGATGTCGTGCAAGAAAAGACCGACGAGCACCAAGTCCAGACTCAACTTCGGGTACAGGGGAATGACACGGCGAGCGACCTCCAACAAGTGGAGCGTATGCTCCAATAGCCCTCCGATGAACGCGTGATGCATGCTCACCGCCGCGGGTGCCTTTCGAAACCGCTGCATGAGCGGCTCATCACGCAGGAACTCATCAATGAGGGCCTTTAGCTCCGGATGGCGTACTTCTGAGAGGATTTCCACCAATCGTGCCCACATTTCGGCGATGTTCTTGCTCGTAGCAGGGACGAATTCGCTTGGCTCGTACGAACCGGGCTCGGCCAGCCGCAGAGCTTCGATGATGAATTGTAAATGTCCCTTGTAATTCTCCGTTCTCCCCTTAAATCGCATAAAACCGCCATCGGGCAGATTTTGGAATATCTCTTGAGTTGCCTGCCACATTCGCGCAAGTAATTGCCCGGTTCGGTCCATGAGAACGGCGTGAATGTAGAGGGTTCCTTGCGATGTCGCGCGCAGTTCTTTGGATTTAATCAGAAAGACCTCGTCTTCCAGCCTTTCTCCCGGCCGAAGATCGCTGATAAAACGGCGTGCCATACAAGGTTGCTCCTACAAAAAACGCTACGTCACACCTTAGGGGCGGGCCAATTCTCAAGCAAGAAGCCTCATTTGCAGCCTTGTTAGTATTGGCCGACTTGACGCAAGCCGTAAGCGTTTCCGCCAGGACCTGAAGTGATAATTCAAAGTTCGCCGTCCCAGACGCGACAAATTGGAAGTAACTTCCATCCTGAGTCATAATCTCGCCCGATTATGAAATCCGCCGGGCAGATCGTCTCGCGGGTCGAGCAGCAGTCGGGTGATGAGCAAACCACCGCATCAACCCAGCTTAAGCATCTGCTGATTGGCAAACCCCGCGACTTGGCGGACCGTTCCATCTTCCACCAGCTCACGCTGATTCCCTTCCTGGCCTGGGTGGGGATGGGAGCCGATGGCTTGTCCTCCTCCGCCTATGGCCCGGCCGAAGCATTCGGAGCTCTGGGCCGACACACCTACCTAGCCGTGGCTGTGGCCGTGGCTATGGCATTGACAGTTTTCATCATCTCCGCCGCGTACAGCCGGATCATCGAGGCGTTTCCCTATGGAGGTGGCGGATACGTGGTGGCGACGAAGCTGCTCGGAAGCCGAGCGGGTGTGATCTCCGGCTCGGCGCTGTTGGTGGATTATGTTCTGACCATCACGACCTCGATCGCCGCCGCAGGCGATGCGATGTTCAGCACTTTGCCCCCAGCGTGGCAAATCTGGAAGTTGCCGGTTGAGTTTGCCGCCATCATCAGCCTGATCATTCTCAACCTCCGTGGCGTTCGGGAATCCGTTCTAGTGCTTACGCCCATCTTTGTGGTCTTTCTCGTGACCCATCTGGCCTTGATTGGCTATGCGATCGGCTCGCACGTCACCGAAGTTCCTGCTTTGGTGAAGAGCATGGGCGAGAACTTCGAGGCCGGCCGGCAGTCGTTGGGCCTCGGCGGGATGCTCCTACTGTTCCTTCATGCGTACTCACTCGGTGGCGGCACCTATACCGGAATTGAGGCCGTGTCCAACGGCCTACCTCTGCTTCGCGAACCTCGCGTCCAGACTGGGAAGCGGACCATGCTCTACATGGCCGTTTCACTGGCGGTGACCGCTTCGGGTTTGGTCCTTAGTTATCTGTTGCTGGCCGTCCAATACGATCCAGACCATCATCAGACCCTTAACGCGATTCTCGTCGAGAAGGCCGTGCAAGGCGTGCCGTTTGGGACCCTGCTGGCCATGATCACCCTGTTGGCCGAGGGCGCCTTGCTGGTGGTGGCGGCACAGACCGGATTCATCGACGGCCCGAGGGTGTTGGCCAACATGGCCGTGGATTCATGGATGCCCCGGCGGTTCGCGGCTCTTTCCGAGCGGCTGACGACGCAAAACGGCATCTTATTGATGGGCCTCGCCTCGCTGGCCGCGCTGTTCCATACCAAGGGAGACATTCGCCAGCTAGTTGTCATGTATAGCATCAACGTCTTTCTGACTTTCTCTCTCTCGATGGGGGGCATGTTGCTTTCGTGCTTGAGGTCGCCGAGGGAAACGGCGAAACGGGTGAGCGGCATCGGTATTTTCTCGGTCGGCTTGGTCCTGTGTGTCACTATTCTGGCAATCACGACTTATGAGAAATTCAGGGAAGGCGGCTGGATGACACTTGCGGTCACCGGCGGACTGGTCGGTCTGTGCTTTCTGATCCGGCGTCATTACGACAGCGTCGCTCGCTATTTGGCGGAACTGGACACGATCCTGGACAAAGTGCCCGACACCGGCCAGCAGCCGGGCAACGAAATCGACCCGACGAAGCCGACGGCGGCGGTTTTGGTGGGCGGCTACGGCGGGTTGGGCATCCACACCGTGCTGAATATCTTCCGGGCCTTTCCCGGCTACTTTCACAGCCTGACGTTTCTCTCCGTGGGCGTGATTGATTCCGGCCGGTTCAAAGGCGAGCAAGAGATCAAGGCTCTACAGAACTCGACCAAGCAACATCTGGAGAAGTATCTCGAGCTCGCCCGGCGTCTGGGCGTCCCGGCCACGTACCGCTGGGTCATTGGAACCGACGCCGTGGATGAGGCGGAACAACTGTGCGTGGCCTTTCAGAAGGAGTTCCCCAAGACGACGTTTTTCGCCGGGCAGGTCATCTTCCAGCTTGAAAACTGGTATCACCGGCTCTTGCACAACCAGACCGCGTTCGCCGTCCAGAAGCGCCTGCAGATGGATGGGATCACCGTGGTGATCCTGCCGGTGCGCGTGCGCTATTTTCCAAAGCGCCGGCAAAAGAAGAAGTGACTGGAAGGCGGGACCTGACCATCGCGCGAAGGTAGACTTCGCGCCAGCGTTTCCTGAGGATGCTCCAATCGAATAATGCGGCGCGGCGGCGGCCGCGGGTGGCGAGTTCGTTTCGGAATTCCGGCTGAGTCAGCAGACGATGCATGGCCTCCACGGTGGCGTCCGCGTTCTCGGGAGCCACGAGGATTCCCGCGTCACCGACGACTTCGGGCAACGAGGTGCATTGGGCGGCGATCACGGGGCAGCCGCTTGCGAAAGCCTCCAAGACCGGCAATCCAAAGCCCTCGGCCTTCGAGAGCATGAGCAAAAAGCTCGCCCCGGCATATTCGCGCTCGAGTGTCTTGTCGTCCGGTGAGCCCAGGAATTGAATCCGCTCTTTGAAGGGCCATGACTCGTAAGCGGACCGTGCCGCCGGGCAGAGGGCCTGGGGCGTACCCGTAAGGCGGAGGTCCAACGGTTCTGCGAACCGAGTCCAGAAGCGCTGCATCGCGGCAAAGACACCGGCGACGTTCTTGCGCGGTTCGTGGCCACCGATATAAAGAGCATAGGGACGAAGCGACGAAGGGATGAAGGGACGGAGGGAGGAAGTTTTTTCGACGTTTTCGCTTGGCCTTTTGCCTTCTTGAAGGCACATTCCATTCGGAACGGTCACGACGCGATTGGGGTCTGCACGCAACGTATGCAGTACATCGCGGCGGACGAGGTCGCTGACCGTAGTTATCACCCGAGCACGCCCGACGGCGGCTCGGGTCGCATAGCGATACCCCAAAGCATGCAGGCGACTTGGAAAGCAATGCGCGGGGTCGTGCCAGGGAATCAGGTCGTGAAGGCTGAGCACGGCCGGTACCCGGCACCGGAGTGGGATGCCGGAATTCCACGTGGCGTGGTACAAGTCGACGCCCGACTGCTTCACGATCGCCGGCAGCCGCGTTTCTTCCCACCACATGCGTCGAAGGAGGCTGCGGTCGCGGCGAGAAAAGCTTGAGGCCATCATTTCGATGTCCGTTCGTCCTTCCCACGCCGTGAACGGTTCGTCTCCACAGAGGGCGACGATTCGCAAATCAGGTTGCCCAGCCAAGGCCTCGACCAGTCCGGTCACGAACCGGGCGACGCCGGAAAACCGGCCCAACAACATGCGGGCGTCGATCATGACTCGAAGCGGAGGGGTCATGGGCTAAGGCTTCCGTGCGGCACAGCAGAGCGTTTGGCCCTTCCAGCGCCCGTGGGGTAGAGAGGAGATCCACGGCGCGCGGCCGATTACCAACCGGCGCATCCGCCACAAACCGGGAATGCCGCCGTATTCACGAAACCAGCCAAGCCCCAGCGTTCGCAAATCCAAGATATCCAATCCCGAGCCGCCGAGCAGGGCGGCAATTTCGCGAGGATCGAAAACGCGCGTGTGCGTCGGGTCTTGATGGACTCCGGGATCGCCGAAGTAAGCGTTGGGCGTAGCAAGAAGAAGCACGCCACCGGCTTGAAGTACGCGGTACCATTCACGGCAGGCGGCCGCGGCGTCGGGAAGGTGCTCGACGACGTGTTGGAGAGTGATGGCCGCCAGCGATCCGTCGGCGAAAGGCAATTCAGCGGCGTCGGAACAAATCAATGGCATGGTTGGGCAGCGCCGTCTTGTAAGTGCCAATCCCGCGGCATTCACGTCGACCCCGATCGCATGCCGTCCGTCCAAACAGGAAAGCAGGGCGCCGTTTCCACACCCGATGTCCAGGATCGGTCCGGAAGTTCGTAGGAGGTGGCGACGAAACCAATCGGCCTCCATTTCGAATTCGGGGCCACTGCCGCGATGAAGGAAGTGCTTTTCGATGAGTGCCGGACCGAGATTCGAAGATCGCGGACCTGAAGTCTCGAACTTCGATCCTCGAACTTCGGTCTTCCTAGGCCGACGAGCGACGAGTACCAGCGTAGCGCCCAACCAAGGGTCCAACATCGAACTTTTGGAAACCCAATCACGACCGCGGCCGAGGATTCGCTTGGCCAAGTGGTCTCCCACTGATTGCCAAAAGCCGAAACACGAGACCGACGGTCGCGAAAGACCGGCTAGTCGGCTCCGGCGGAGCAAATCGCCCCTCGCGAAAGGCACTTCCAAACCATACGGCCAGCATTGACGGAGCTCGCAATAGAGTTTCCACAGCCGGTAGGGCACGCACCAGGCGTGAGGCACGCTGATAACGGCCATGCCCCCCGGGGCGAGCACGTCATGGTGCGCCTTGATCGCTTGGGTGCGATCCGGCCCGCGGAAATGTTCCACGACCCCGGACGAAAGGGCCACATCATAACGGCTCCGAAGGGTGTCCAGTGTACCGAGAAAATCGTGTTTCACGAAGGAGGCGGGTAAGCCCAGGCGCCGGAAGCGGCGATGAGCCTGATCGAGCGCCTCGTCAGAGGCGTCCAAGAGCGTAACCTTCGCACCCCGTTCCGCCAACAGTGCGGAAAGGTCGCCCCGGCCCGCGCCCAGTTCAATCGTTTTCAGGCCAGCACAGGTGCCAAATGCAGACTCGATTTGCTCGACAATCCGCGCCCAACGGGGATTTCGTCGTTCACGGGCCAGCAGTTGGTCGTCTCGTTCGCTGCTCGGTGTGTGCAGCCACACTCGTTTCCAAACGCTTCGTCCGCTTGTTGCTCCCCGAGCCGGAGGCAGCCCACGCGAGCCGCGGACTTCAGTCCGCGCGGAGTTTACTGAGTCAGCGGAGTCATCAGCCTCCCAAGTCCTCGCCGACCGAAGTCGGCGGCTCGCTGGTGCTATGCCAGCCATTTCTTTGATCGGCGGGCGGAGAAGGGTATGCCTAATCCCATCCATGATCGCCCTGGCGCTTTCCATTGACGGATGGTAGCGAAAGGCCTCCATCCAATGTCGCGTGGCGGCGTCCCAATGCGCGTGACGCGCGGCGTTAAACCCCAGTTGGCGGCAGGTTCGGGCAAGCTGGCGGTTCAGCGATTTTCTTTGGCGTCGGGCCACAGCGAGAAAAGAACCTCGAATCGTCTGAAGCAAATCGTGCAGTTGCCGCGTGTTGCTTTGCTTGTCCGTTCGAGCAAGGCTGCCCGCCGTGGCGTGATGAACGCACAGGGCTTCGTCGACAAAACCCGCGGGGCAGGCCTTGGCCACCTTCAGATAAAACAACCACTCTTCGGCGTAAGCATGTTGAACAGGGAACCGGATGGTCGTTCCGAGCACGTCGCGTCGAACCATCCCGACAATCGTGGCGATAAAGTAGTCTTGCAGGAGCGAGTCGAAGAGGTCCCCCGTACAGATACAAAGCCCCGGCTCGATTTTGGCGTGCGGAACGCTACCCGCGAACGGCCATTTGGCTTTCATGGCACGGTCATAGCGCGAACCATCGATGTCAAGGAAAATGTAATCGCTATAGGCAAAACCCAGATCCGGCCGGATCTCAAACAATCGAAGTTGGCGCTCAAGCTTATTCGGAAGAAACTCATCATCAGAGTCCAGGAAGGCCACGAAACGACCACGCGCCGCATCAATGCCACGGTTGCGGGCGGCGCTGCTGCCCTGGTTGGTCTGCCGCAAATACGCGAATCGATCGTTCAATTCTCGAGCATAGTTCGCGGCGATCCGCGGCGTTTCGTCGGTCGAGCCGTCGTCGATCAACAGGAGTTCCCAGTCCCGTACGGACTGGGCCAGCACGGAGTCCAGCGCTCGCCGCACGTACTGGGCGCGGTTATATGTGGGAACCACGATGGATACGAGCGGGTCGGCCATCAATCCGTCAGTTGGCGCGCCGGCTCGGGACGGTTCACGCCGGTTCGGACTTGCCTTCCAGCCCCAGGCGTTCGGCCGCGTACTGAAGGGCGGCCGGGGGAAAACATGGATCCGCCCGCCACCGCCAGACGCTGAAAACAGTCGGCCAGTTGACTCGTCAACGAGATCCGGCTGTAACGACTCACGGCCGGATTCCGGCAGCCGGGAAGCGGCGTCCCCGCCGACCATGCGCTGAATAAATGCCACAAGGAATCAGCGATCGCACCAGCCTCCGGCCGTACGGCCAGACCGGCTTCGAGGCCCTGTACAATATTCTCGCATTCCCCGTCCGTGGGACCGATGATCAGGATCGGCTTGCCGGCGGCCAGATACTCGAACAACTTGGCGGCGATAATGGACTCGCCTCGCGGCCCGACGGGCAGAGGAAGCAGCAAAGCATTCGCTTGGGTCATTTCAAGAACGGCCTCGCGATGCGAGACGTACGGCACGAATGTGAATGGGACACCGGTTTGACCGACGCGAGCCAATGTATCCGCGGCGGCGTGGCCCACGATGCGAAACTCAAAGTCGGTACGCGCCGAACCCAAGCGAGCGGCAAAGCTCCGAAGCCCATCGAACAGGGCCTCGGTGGCACGCCATTTGTCTAGTCGCCCGACATGAGCCAGGACAAAAACCGGCCGGTCCGAGGCACGCTCTTTGGGCACGCTCTCGAAATCGGCGGGATCAAAGCCGTTGGTAATGGTCACGAATTTACTTCGCATGTGCGGCACATGCTGGGCCAGGATTCGCGTCTGGCTCGGCGTCACCCCCACGACGATGTCCGCGTTTTCCAGGACAAGCTGCTGAAACTCGCGATGCGCCCGGCGGCGCGCTCCTGACGATTCCGCGTACCGGCAGTCGTCGATCCAAAGATCACGAAAGTCGGCCACCCAAGGCAACCCCGTGCGTTCTTTGAGCATGAGTCCCAGCCAGTGATTCGAGGCCGGGCTGAAGGTCGAGTAGAGGACATCGATCCGGTGCGAGACCACCAGCCGGGAAAGCGGTGCCAAACTGGCCGACGCCCACGCCGAGAAATCGTCCAACAGTTGACCGAAATGCGCATCCGTGACGAAGCGCCAATTCAGCGCGCTAATGAACCGCGAGGCGAGCGAACCTCGGCCGGCGCATTGCCGCGCTGCACGAGTCAACGTCGAGTACGACCTTCCTTGCAGGTGGGGCGCATACGAAATCACTTGGGTCGGGAGATCCTCCAGGAGGCTGGGATCACGGGGCATTCCTTCGATGTGATCCAACGCCCACACGATCGGCTGCCAACCAAAGCCGGGAAGGTATTTGGCGAATTTGGCGGAACGCTGGACACCCGGGCCGCCCGTCGGCGGAAAGGCCGCGGCGATCATAAGAACTCGACGAGAACAATGCGGTTGCGGCGCGCAGTCATCAAGTTGGGTGGCCTTCATCATTAAGGATCATCGGCAGGCCTGATCGTCAGCTTAGGCGATTTGGTGATTTGGCGATGGGATGATTTCGTGATTTGGCCATCAAAGCCGTTGGCTGTCCGGCTATTCCCTATTGCCTTGGTCTACACACAAACGGAGACTCGGTCTTTGGCTTTTTCGAACACTTTTTCCCAATGACCGAGAACACGATGCCATTCGTATTGCTCTTGTACCCAGTCGCGTCCGGTCTTGCCCAACCGTTCGCGACGGTGATCGTCTTTCAAGAGCGAGACCACTGCCCCTGCCAAGGACTCGGGACATCCCGGAGGAACCAGTAGACCCGTGCGCTCATGCTGCACGGTATCGAGCACTCCGCCTACTTTCGATGCCACGACCGGAACTTGCATGGCCGACGACTCCAAAGCCGCCAAGCCGAAACTTTCACAGACCGAAGGCATCACCGTAAGGTCGCATTCATTTAACCAACATGGGACTTGGTCGTGCGGGCGCCGAGCGAGCCAACGAATTGCATGGGTCACCCCCAAGCGGGCTGCCAGATCTTGGCACGGTTCCAAGTCCGGCCCATCACCCATAAGTTCAAACTTGGTATTGGGCCTCTCGGCGAGAATGGCCGCAATCGACTGGACCAAGCAGCGAGCGCCATAAACCGGCCGGAAGCCCTTGAAGAAGCCAACTCGCTGTCCCTCGCGTACCGGTCCTTTACGGGGCCGAAACTGGTCCAGGTCAACGCCCAGGGGTAGCCGATCGATGCGATCGTAGGGCAACCCAGCGAAATCGGCCACGACTCGCGCGAAGCTTGGTCCGGCCACGCCGACCGAGGCCGCGCTCCGAAGAAGCTCTACGCGCTTGGCGACGAGTTCTGGCGACGGTGGACCCTCGCCGGGTGGCGGCACGAGGTCCGACCCGCGAGGGGAGGCGATCAGGCACCCATGTTGCAAGATGTCCGCTGTGAAGCCCCAATCGTGGAGAAAGTAGACAACGACGACGTCAAAGCGGCGGAATAAGGACTTTAGGTACTCACCCCATCGACGGTGCCAGCGGTATGGCATGGCCAGGCTCGGTGGCGGAATGGCGAAAACCTCCACGGCGACGTGGGGAATAACCATTGGCTTGACGCACACGACGTGTACGGAGTTTCCTCGAAGAGCCAGCCCGGTCGCTAATCGCTGAACATGGACGTTTCGTGCGTCGGCGAAAAAACAGACCTTCATCGGAGTCACCCGCTGCCAACGGCTCCGGCCGCCACCCTCTTGCCCCTTGCCTCTTCCCTCTTGCTTTTTTCTTCCCTTGAAACCTCCCAGTTGTGCTCGACCACGAACCGGCCCGTGGCCCGGCCGCCATCATCGACAACCATGGGGAACCGAAGGGGCGTATCGGCCAAAGTCGTGCCTCCGGCCATATCCCACATGCGAACGTTCCAGAAATACTGTCCGCCAGCTAAGGGTATTGCGGAAAGATGAAGCGTCACCACATGGTCACCCGCGGCTGCACGGACAAACTTGCCGTCACGCCCGGAATTGAAGCTGAGGAGTCCTTCCTGGGCGGCGGTACGCAGGTTCAATTCAACGATGAGGCGTTCCACGGGTCGCAAAAGCCGAAATCGCAGCTCGGCCCGCAGGGGTTGCCCGGCCCTTACGGCGGTAACCTCCTCATTTGCAAGATCACAGAACCGAAGATCGATCGCCTCGATCGGGCCGACGGGCGCATCTAGGGCGTCCTCTGACCAATCTGTCCCACGCGGCGCCAAACCTCGCGAAACCGCCTTCAGATAATGGCCGACGGCGTCGGTCGTGGGGCCGTCGAACGTCTTTCGACCCTCCTCCAGAACCAGCGTGCGGCCGCAGATCGACTGGAGTTGATCGAGGTGATGGGACACAAAGATCAGCGTCGTGCCCGCCTCCATCAACTGCCGCATTCGCTCCATACAACGAAGCCGGAATGCGGCGTCGCCGACCGAAAGAACCTCATCGACCAGCAAAACATCGGGGTCCACGTGCGCCGCGATGCTGAACCCCAGGCGGGCGTACATTCCCGAGCTGTAACGTTTGACCGGCATGTCCAGGAACCGCTCAAGTCCCGCGAACTCAACGATGGAATCCAGCTTGCATTGAATCTCCGGCCGGCTCATGCCCAGAATCGCTCCGTTCAAGAAAATGTTTTCGCGGCCGGTCAAGTCGCCGTGAAACCCCGCCCCTACCTCGATGAGGGCCGTCGGCCGGCCACGCACGGAGATTTCACCTCGGTCCGGATGGAGTATCCCGGCAAGGAGTTTCAAGGCGGTGCTCTTGCCGGCGCCGTTGGGGCCGATGATGCCCAGCGATTCGCCGGGCCGAACGGAAAAGTCGAGGTCGCGGAGTGCCCAAAAAGTCGTCGGCGCCTTGGATTGCCTTCGTCCGACCACGCGCCGAATTGCCGTGGAAACAAAGCGATACAGGGATTCGTGCCGCTCGCGCAATTGAAACTGTTTCCACACTCGTTTGAAACGAATGGCTTCGTCGGCCATTAGATCTGCTCCGCGAAACGACGCGACGCCCGCCGGAATCCCCACCAGCCGAGCAAAAAGACGCTCAGCGAAACGGCGGCCGCGTAAGCGAAATCGCCGACCTTTGGGCAGGTGCCGGCCAGCAAACAACTTCGATAGGCCGAGATCACCGGCAGCATCGGATTCCAGCCGAGTAGTTCGGCGGCCCACGAGCCATCCTTCGGCACGGGCACGACGACGCCCGACAGAAACATCCACAGTTGGATCACCACGCTGAACAACGGCCGCACATCGCGATAGTACAAATGGCCCGCCGAGAGAATCATGCCCAAACCGGCCGTGAAGAGAACTTGTACGAGCACGATCAGCGGCACAAAGAGCCAGGACGGGGCGGGTCGCAGCACAAACGCCCCCTCCCCATGACAGTAGAACATTAGGCCGAAAAGCACGGTGAGGGCAATGCAGAAATCCACCAGCGAACCCGCGATGCAGGACAGGGGAAGCACCTCGCGCGGAAAAGAGATTTTGGTCACGAGTGAGCGGTTGGCGGTCAGGGACAGAGTGCAGTTGTTCAAGCTCGTGGCGAAAAAAGTCCAGGGCACAAGTCCCGCGTACGCAAATAGCGCGTAGGGCATCCGCAAATCCCACAGTGCGGAGACGTTGATCGCCTTCGTGAAGACAAAGGTGAATACCAGCATCATCGCCAGCGGCAGGGCCAGTGCCCATACGAACCCCAACAGCGATTGCGCGTATCGAACCCGCAAGTCACGCCCGGTCAAAGCCAGCAGTAGCGATCGGTATCGATAAAGCTCGCGGATTCCGTCGATGGAACGCGTGGTAACCCCTACGGACATGATGGTCTTTGATCGCTTTGGAAAAGTAACACAGTGGGTTTACACCGCACGAACTTTTCCGCGTTCTTTGCCGCGGCATTGGCGTAACGCCGGCTTCACCTCCGGCATCCTGTTATCGGTCAATAATTTTCGCCTCTTTTTGTCGCGGATACCCACCACTCGCCATTCCCCTGGTGAACACATTTTTACCACTTGCGAGGCATCGCTTACCCAGCCAGAATGGCGTTTTTCCACGGAGGCAAGAGCTTTGGCCACGGATACGCAGAAGCCGGACGAATCGGACATCGTCGAACAGGTGGCTCATCGGCTGGACGAGCATCTGCGCCTGCGCCCCCACTTGGCCGAACGCATTTACCGCGAGCTCCTCATGGAGCTGCATAAGCGGGAGATCGTTTCCGTGGATAGCATCCACGACCAAGCCCTGACCCGCAGCGGTGTGGCCGCCGCCGGACGACGCGACGATCCCAACCAACCCGAGGGCGATCTGTTGGACGAGGAGACTCGCGCTCAAGTCGATCTCATCGCTCGCGAATACGCCTGCCGCCATTTCACCGAAGCTGACATCGACGATCTGGTCGATCTCGTGCTCAAGCGAGAAGAGGTCCATAACCTGGAAAAAGTCGCCAATTTAGCCAACGTTTCCTTCAAGGAGTTGGCCGAAAAGGTGCAGCGATTCGCGGATTCTCCCTTGGGCGAAGGCCGGCTCACCCCCGCGGACGTCGTCGGCACGCGCGTGGCCCTTATCCGCCATTTTTTAAGCGATCAACCGGAACTGATCGACATTGCCAAGAACCACCTGCAAATCCGGCATTTCGCGGATATCACCAGGCGGACCATCGGCAGCGACTCTGGGATGGGGCGCATCGGCGGCAAGGCGGGCGGAATGCTGCTGGCTTATCACATTCTCGAACCGGGCGAGAGGCATGGTGAATCGGAATTCCCCCTGGCCATTCCCGAATCCTATTTCTTGCGCAGCGACGCGGTCGAGGACTTCATCCGCCTCAACAAGCTGGAGGAGTATCAAAACCAAAAGTACAAGCCGGTCGATGACTTGGTTCGCGAGTACCCCCTCATTCGCGGCGTCTTCCGCAACAGCGAGTTCCCGCTCAAGACCGTACACAGCCTTCGTCAGTTTCTTGATCAGCTCGGGACGCCTCCTCTGATCGTGCGTTCCAGCAGCTTGTTGGAGGACAGGTTCGGCACAGCCTTCTGCGGGAAATATGCCAGCTTCTTCCTGGCCAACCAGGGCACGCTGGAGCAGCGGCTGCGAGCGTTGCTGGGGGCGATCGCCGAAGTGTATGCCAGCGTCCTGGCACCCGATCCGATCATCTACCGTCGCGAACACAACCTCATCCACTATGTCGAGGAGATGGCGGTCCTGATTCAGAAAGTCGTCGGTTTCCGCTTCGGCGATTACTTCCTGCCCGCCTTTGCCGGGGTGGCCTTTTCGCGCAACGAATACCGCTGGTCGCCGCGCATCCAACGGGAGGACGGCCTGGTTCGCATCGTCATGGGGTTGGGAACCCGAGCCGTGGACCGCAGCGGGCCGGACTACCCGCGGATGGTTGCTCTCGGAGCACCGACCCTGCGGCCGGAATCCTCGGTGCATGAAATCTTGCGTTGTGCCCAGCAGACGCTCGATGTGATCGACCTGAAAAAGAACCGGCTGGAGAACATCCGCCTTAAGGACCTGCTGGCCCAAGGAGCGGACTTTCCCTTCCTGGACAAGATTGTCTCCGTGCACCAAGAGGACGAGCTTTTTCCGCTTCCGGGAATGCGCGTCGATGCCGAGCCTTCGAGGCTATGTATCACCTTCGACAAGCTGTTCCGTTCCACGTCATTCGCCCGAACCGTGCGAGACCGGCTGAAACGCTTGGAATCCGCCTACGGCGTTCCCGTGGATATCGAATTCGCCTTCGACGGTCATACTTTTTACATCCTGCAATGCCGCATGCAGTCTCAAACGACCGATCGCGGGCCTGTATTCGTGCCCAGGGACGTTCCGGCTGATCGAGTTCTCTTCGATGCCCATCGATTCGTCCGCACGGGCTTGGTGGAGAACATCACCCATATCGTGTACGTCGCCCCGGCCGCCTACGATGCCATTGCTTCGCGCGAGCGGCGGATTCAAACCGCCCAGGTGATCGGCCGCATCAATCACAAACTCGAGCGGCGGTCGTTTGTTCTGATGGGCCCGGGCCGTTGGGGAAGCAACGACATTCGCCTGGGCGTGCCCGTGCGTTACGCCGATATCAGCCGTTGCCGGATGTTGATCGAAGTCGCCCGCCAAAAGGACGGATTCGTCCCTGAGGTGTCTTTCGGCACGCACTTTTTCCAGGACTTGGTGGAGGCCGGCGTCGATTATTTGCCGCTCTACCCGGATACCGAAGGGAACCGCTTTAACGAAACGTTTTTCAACCGATCTCCCAACAGCCTGGCACGGATCGTTCCGGACGACGCGGAGTTCGCCAACGAGATCCAAGTGATCGACGTGCCGGAGGTCAGCCGCGGCATGAAGCTCACCGTGGTCATGGACGGCGACAACGACGAAGCCTTGGCATACCTCAAGTAACCGAGAGGCAATAGGCAATAATAGGCAGCAGACGTTTTGTGTTTCGGCGTTGGGCGTTTGGGCGATCAGCGTTTTCAAAAGAAGGAGCGCTTACGGCTTCGGGCCGATTTTGAGCGCGTCTTTGCCGCGAAGTGTAGCCACGGCGACGGGGTGATGGTCGTCTATGTGGCCGGCAACGGCCTGGACTGGTCGCGATTGGGCATCGTGACCGGTAAGCGGGTCGGCAACGCGGTGCGGCGGAACTACGCCCGGCGGCGAGTCCGCGAAGCCTTTCGCACATTGAAAGACGGGCTCCCCAAGGGTTTCGACATCATCTGCATCGCTAACCCCCCCGCGGCGAAAAAAGCGACCGACGTGCGCCAAACCCTAACCCGGCTGGTGACCAAGGCCGTCCAGCGTTGGGCGAAGGTCGCCAAGAAAACATGAAGGTGCAGGCCCTCCTCCAACACCCGTGCATCGGGTTCGATTACCCGTTCCAAGCGCCAACACAGGCGTGAAAGAATCCGCCCAACCCCCATCGGTGGTCGCACAAACTAATCTCTGGCCAAAGGCAATCACAAACGCTCGAGCACGGCGCGAAACTTCGGCGCGTCGACGGTCATTTCGCGTCCGTCGATCCGGTACTGGGCGTTTACGAGGTAGCCGGGTTTGTTGACAATGAGCGTGTTTCCCACAACGCGGTACGCTTCGTCCCATCGTTCCACCCGTTCGTCGGGAAGCGTCCGCGTGGTAATAACCCGGCCGTCATTGCGAAATTCCACTATGATGGAACGATGGGGCAGCGGCTCGTCTCGGACGAGACTCGTGACCCGCCAACTGGTTCCGGCCAGGGGCGCGTTGTTCGGGACGGACTTTTGAGCCTCCAACGCCTTTGCCTCCTTCTTGTCCATCTCGTTCCCAATGATGTAGCCGACTCCAGTTCCAACGGCCGCGCCGATCAGGGTGGCTTCGGTGTCGCGGCCCACCGCCTGCCCGATGAGCGCCCCGACCCCGCTTCCTGCCAAGGCGCCTGTACGGCCCTTTGTCGCACAACCACCCGCGGCAATGACCACGAGGGACCACGCGATCAAGACGGCCACGAGCGGGCGAAGCTTGCCGATCCGTATGAACGTCATGCACCTTCGTTGACGGCCCGTCATTCAACCCTCCATCGAGAATCGGGATCGAACACCGACATCGAACTCGCCACCCGGTCGGTATTTCGGCCGAGGTCCTGCTCATACACGACGCCATGATGGCTCACGAGAAAGGTCATCACCCCAGAGTTTCCGTACTCCGCCGGCCAGGCCACGACGGCGAAGCCTTCGCTCATTCTTCCGTTGGTAATGTAATCACGATCGCCGCCAGGAGCGTTGGGACCCTGCGATTTCAAAAGCTTGAAGTAGTAGCCGTGGAAGGGGCGGCGTGACCCTCGTTCATCCTTCGCGGCCCCGTAGCCTTCCTCGGCCGCTTCGGCGACCTGCGGGCCCATCGGGCTTGGCGGTTCATTTGCGGCCGTTTCCCAATACAACCCGTTCTTTTGGCCGGGGTCGCTGATGACCTTCTGGGCGTACTCGGGCACACCGTCACCATTACGGTCAACCGCTGCGTATTCTCGCTGGGCGTCCACAAGGGCCAGACAAACTTGCTGAATGGAAAGCTCGTTGCGACCGATGCGGCGGTTGAGTATCTCCTCCTTGCCGCGCCGCGTGTCGAAACGCCAGGAGCCCATACGCTTCACCAGCGGAATGGGCATCGGCCAGTCGTCGCGGCCGATCTCTAAGGTCATACTCCCGTCGGGCTCTGCAACCAGCGCATTCTTTTCGTCATAGGCCTTGAGGAACTTCTCACGCATCTGCCGATCCGCAACTTCATCTCCCGAAGAGACGATCTCCTCGGCGCCTCGACCCAGGACCCTGTGTATTTCTTCGGGATTCTCCGACCGGACTGCCAGAACGAATGCCTGGGCGGCCTCATCCGGAGTAGAAAACTTCTCCTGCCGCAAACTGCATCCCGAGGACCCAAAGGAGATGGCAGCCATCAGTAAGCCAGCACCCCATTTGCGGTTGTGTTTCGACGCGCTGGGAAAGGAAATCGGCCCGGCGGTTTTGTCCAGTTCAGCGTATTTCATCAAAACACCTCCTGCTCCTTGACCCCCGCTCCGCGACCGCCGCCACGACCACCACCGCCGCCGCCGCGCGCTCCGCCGCCTCCCCCGCGTGAACCGCCGCCACCGCGCGAAGCGCTGCCCCCGCCGCCGCGTGAGGCAGAACCCCCGCCACCGGACGAAGAACGGCTGGCTTGACCGCGCTGGCTCGCGCTTCTCGCGTTTCTACCCTGACCGACGCCGTCCAGAGCTCCGCCGCGGCTACCCTGGGCTTGGCCACTGCGATTACTCGCCCTCCCACGGTTCTGGGATGCGGAACCCGAGGGACTCGTGGATTGTCGACTCGTGCTTGCAGGCCGGTTCGCGGCGGCGCCGCGATCACCTTGGGTGCGCCCGGCGCCGGGTTGCGCTCCCTTGAACGGATCGGCACCTCCGCGGGCGATATCTTGGCGCCCAGCCTCGGCTCGCCCGCGGAACGAGTCCCGCGACCGCGCGGCATCGGCCGACGAGCTGCCGCCGAACTTCCGCGCCGTGTTCCCGTCACGGTAGGGATGCGCCTTTACGGTGAGAAGGGGTCGTGTTGCCACGAGCCTCGCCCGTTCTGAACGTTGCGGTTGCGGCTCCCGATCTCCGCTTTGTGCCTCGACCGATCGATTTTGTTGTTAACAAACGTGTTTCGGTCGCAATCGATATCCACATCGCCCTGACCCCAGTTGCAGCCACCCCACGCGTACCCCCAGGCCGCGCCGCAGGCAAAGCCGACACCGAAGGAAATCGCGGCACCAGTGGCGACGTAGTTTGGCGGATAGTAAGTAGGGGGGATAAGCCGGGTACGGCCAGGCCCCGTAGACCACGGTGGGGTTGTATGAGGGGACGTAAATGACCTCAGGATCAGCCGATTGAATCACAATCACCTGACTCTGGGCTTCCTCTTTCACGATTACGGTTTGCTCCTGCGTTGACTCCAGATTCCCCTCGGCCTTGGCTTTGGCCCGGAGTTTCTGAATCGCGTCCATCACCTGCTTCTGCTGGGCCAGGAAAGCATCGCCGAGCTTGGTGGTCCAGTCGAGCTTCTCGCTCATCATGGAGAGCACCTGTTCAAGCGATGAAGCCGTAAGGAACGTTGAACGTCAGAACGTCGAAACCGATCAGAACCAACTGTCAAAACGGCAAAGCGGATAAAATACGACAGCGAATAATTACCGGCTTCGACGGATACGCGCTGCCGCCACTGAGCTTAACAGGACACCCAGCGCGAACAGGCCACAGGAAGAGACCGCCGGCGCCGGTTGGCCGGGGACGAAGCTGTCCACCTCGCTGGTGGGGGCCAAACCCTGAACCGTTCCGCCGGCTGGTGTTAGAATTCTGTCATCCAGCGGCACCGCCGCGATGCCATGGCGAGGAATGGGCATGGGCTTGCTCGTGCTCCAACTGTCGCCGTCGGGATCGTAAACTTCATGTACGTCAAAAAGCATGGGTGTCTCGCCACCCGCGACATAGATTTTCCCGCCGAAAGCGGCCGTGGCCGTGGCGCTTCGGGCCGTTGGCATGGGAGCTAGCGTGGCCCATTGATTGTCGACCGGGTCATAACGTTCGTTGAGATTGTTGGAGGGTCCGTTGCGGCCACCAATCACGTAGACAAAACCACCCAGCGCCGCGGCGGTCAAATGCTCGCGGGCCGTGGGCATGTCCGCGCCGGTGGACCACATGTTAGAGCTTGGATCAAAAATGAACGTCGTGCGACGGGTCACACCGGCTGCGTCCCTGCCGCCGAAGAGATAGATCCTACCCTGATGCGCGACGGCCCAGCAGGCCCCGCGAGCCGAGGGCAGCGCCGGGCCGTCGGACCAACTGTTCTGCACGGGGTCGTAGACGCGAACCTCGCTTCGGGCCTGGAAGCTGCCGGTCAGGTAGCCGCCCATCACGTAGAGCTTTCCGTCCAGGGCGGCCACGCCCATGTGATGAAGCGCGACCGGCAATGGCGCCACGAAGGACCATGTATTTTGGATGATGTCGTAGGCCTCGACGGTTGCCGTGGCGGTAAACCCGGGGCCGCTAACCAGGCCCCCGACGACATAGACGGTATTCCCGATTCGCGCCGCCCCGACCTCTTGCCGGGCCATGTTCATCGAGGCCAACGGCACCCACTCGCCGCCGTCCACGGCAATAGCAGCGCCCGGGCCGAAGCATTTCACCCCGGCCAGCACGCCGACGGCCGACAAGACCAGCTTTCGCAAAACCGATCGCATCGTGTTGTGCAAATTGTACCCGACTCTTAGCCAATCCACAAACGCCAACGGGGCAGGGGGTGCATGACCGTCCTTGCAGACGGTGAAAAACAAGGCGTATCCGTCTCTCGGAACCGGCCGGTCCCGGAAACTGGCTCGGTTTTTGCTGCCAAAAACGCGGTTTTCGCGCGCAACGAC
>Ga0187892_10000231_pt1 | contig 147325 bp, 129 predicted proteins | sample MA1701073metaG_FD_139345 | JGI IMG/M metagenome (GOLD analysis project Ga0187892, IMG submission 139345) | Bio-ooze microbial communities from a basaltic lava cave in the Kipuka Kanohina Cave System on the Island of Hawaii, USA - MA170107-3 metaG ...
ACGCCGGGCGTCTCGATAATGCCGATTCTGTAAGAGACGCAAGGGCGATGACGCGCGACGCTTTATCAGCGCGGCGGCGCCCTTTGCCTGATTACAGAATCACGCATTATCGGATGACCGTCCCTATTGACCTCCACGTTCGCTGCCACTCGAGTTACGAGTAACGAGTCGCTCTGGCAGTCACTCAAGTGAGCCGGCAACCGAGTTCGTAGCGGTGGCGTCCCCTCAACCCTGAGGACCTTGAGGTGAAAACGAGGGGGTTGTGGTGGGGTTGTGGTGACGTGACCACAAGGTCTTACTGAAACCGAGTCAACGCTTTAAGTGCAACCTTGTGGGGTTGCGGCGAAAAGCAGGTCGAGCCCTTTTTCAAAACTGATCTGATCTTCTTCTTACTCGAGATCTCTATCTCGAGCTGTCCGTGCTGGCCTTCAATGAATCAATCGCAACAACAGCGGCTAAAAATAATGGCCAAGCGCTTCAGTGAGTGGCTCGAAGCCATCAACTACTCGCCCAAGACCCGAGTCAACTACACCCGCGACGTAAAACTCTTCCTCGCCTGGCTCAGTGAGAACACCTCGATCAACTCCATCGTTGAAGTCACGCCGGCGCACCTGCAGCAATACCAGATCGCGCTCTACAACTTCGAGCGCCCTGAGAACAACGGGGACGACAGCGATCGAGGCAGTAGCCCGACCGTCAGGGAGGGCTTCCACACCAAAGCAGCAACTAAAGAAAAAACCGAACCCTCGGAACCGAAGCGGCTCTCAGTCGGCACGCAGGCGAATCGATTGGCGGCGGTGCGCAAGTTCTTCTCCTGGCTCTTGAGTGAACAGCAGATCGCCTACAACCCAGCTTCGACATTGCAGCTGCCGAAACAACCGCATCGCTTGCCGCGCGGTGTGCTCACAAAGTCAGAGGCGCGCCGACTCATCGAAGCCACGCCGACAACGAAGCCGCGTGACATTCGTGACCGCACGATCATGGAAGTGCTTTACGCCACCGGCATTCGTCGCGCTGAGTTGCTCGGGCTAACGATCTACGACGCGGACCTGCAAACCGCAACCCTGCGCGTCGACGGCAAAGGCAACAGAACCCGCATCGTGCCACTGACCCAAAGCGCGATCGCCGCGCTCAAGCTGTACCTGGAAGACGCCCGCGGCATCTTTGCGCGGGAAGCCGGCCAGGTGCGCTTGTTTGTCTCGACGCGCTCCGGCGGTCCACTCGATGACGACGACGTCGTGCGCATCGTGCGCAAGGCAGCCACGCGCGCGGGCATCAAGAAGCACGTGACGCCGCACACGCTGCGCCACACCTGTGCGACCCACTTGCTCAAAGGCCGCGCCGACATCCGCCAAATACAAAAGCTCCTGGGCCATCGCCGCCTCTCATCGACGGAAGTCTACACACGCGTGGAGCTATCCGACCTGGCCGAAGTGATTGCCCGCTGCCATCCGCGTGAAAAGCGAAAGCGAAAGTGAAAAGCGCAAATGAATCGGGCCATCGATGCTTACCTGGCCGAGTTGGAAGCGCGCCGCTTCTCTCACTCTAGGCGCTATCATTCAGCGCGCATGCTTGAACGCTTACTGCTCTACCTGCGCGAAGCGCATCAAGTGACTGACTGGCGCGCCGTCAACGAAACTCATCTGCGCGACTTCGCCGTCTACGCCGCCACACACCATCGCACGCCCAAAGGCAAACTAATCTCAGCAGCAACACTGCGCCAGTGGCTGGCCATCATCCGCTCGTTCTTCGTCTGGCTGAACCGCAACGGCCGCTTGCTGCACAATCCGGCTGAGCGCTTGGCCTTCCCACGCAAAGAGCAACCATTGCCGCACGTGCTCAACGAATCAGACATTGCTCGTCTCATCGAAGCTCCTGACACTACAACCGCACTCGGCATCCGCGATCGCGCCTTGATGGAAACTCTCTACGCCACCGGCATCCGTCACAGTGAAGCGCACAAGCTCGACCTCTATGACATCGACACTACCGCTCACCGTCTCACTGCGCGTCTGGGCAAAGGCCAGCGCGGTCGCCTGGTCCCACTCACCGAAACCGCCGCTCACTGGCTCTCTCGTTACATCACAGCCGCGCGTCCGGAGCTGGCTGCCGGCAAGCTCTGGGGCAAAGGCCGAAGACGTGGCCAGCCAAAACTCATTCCGCCAACTTCGGCCTTGTGGCTCGCCGTCACCGGCCGCCGTCTCTCGTATCAAATGATCGCCGAGCGCATCTATGACTGTGCTCTGCAAGCGGAACTCAAAGCCACGGTCCACACCTTCCGCCACTCGTGCGCGACTCATCTCCTGCGTGGCGGCGCCAGCGTCCGCCACGTGCAACAACTCCTCGGCCACCGTGACCTCAACACCACCGAGATCTACACCCACATCGAACTCCAGGACCTCCAGCAAGCCATAGAATCCGCAGCCAACAAAGCATAGGCTTGCTTCACGACCACGCGTTATAATGCCGCTTCGCTTAGCCGGCTTTTTCTCTTAGCTGCTGACGGTTCTTTGACAACTTGCACTCGCGCGGATGCGGGCGCGTGGTTCAACTACCCGTTCTTAACCTCCAAAGAACGGGACATTGAAACCGGACTCGATTACTTCCTGGCCAGATACTACTCATCAACACAAGGACGCTTTACTTCTCCCGATGAGTTCAGCGGTGGCCCGGATGAGTTGTATTACTTTGTTGATGATGGTTCTGCGAATCCCACCTTCTACGCTGATCTAACTAACCCTCACTCTCTGAACAAGTACCAGTATGCTTATAACAATCCTACTCGCTGGGTTGATCCCGACGGCCACGATCCGAATGAAGCGGTAGAGCAGAATCCAGTAGTTCCTGTGCCTTTACCCGCGCCGTTTCCACCAGTTCCGATTCGCTTACCGACTCAGGCGGAGTCCCAGCAGCTCATTAATGCTGTCGACAGGGCATTGGACAGCGCCGCGAGAGAACTGAGACAAGCAGCCTTGAACGTCACGCTTCAGGCCGCGCTCAATACGGCTCAAACCGCGCAGATTGTTAACCAAGTTGCACCTGGAGCTGTGAATCCGAATTCAATTCCAGCAATTCCTGGAACCGCGCCAGCTAGCCAGGCATTACCGATACCAATACCTATACCTGTGCAAATGTCGCCGCGTCCGATAGATAAGCCAAATCCGCGAAGTCATAAGAACAAGAGAGGGAAAAAGAGCCGGGATAAAGACACCAGACCGAGGTCAGGCGATAAAAAGCCTCCTAATTTTAAGCCGCGTGTTCCAAAGCGCCCGCAAGATATGCAACCCAAACCACCCAAGCCCCCCAAACCGCCGAAGGACAATTTTTGAAATCATAGAATGAAGCGATTTGCTGGGCTAGCCTTCACACGTGGCCTTAGAAAAGGAAAAGGTAGGTTTATCGTGAGAGCAGAAAATTCATCCGAAGTGGGACAGCAGTTCTTTTACGGCGAAGGCAGAGGGAAGAGTTACAAAAATGCTTTTCCGTACTTGCTCGATGCCGCTTATGCCGGGGACGCGCATTGTCAAAACCTAGTCGGCTATGCCTACGAGCGCGGACTAGGTACAAAACAAGACCTGAAAGCTGCCTTCTCCTGGTATCAGTATGCGGCCCGCAATGACGACATAGAGGGCTTGTGGAATCTTGCACTCTGCTACGAAAAGGGGAAGGGCGCAAAGATCAATAAGAAGAGAGCCTTCTCTTTGTATCGAAAAGCCGCTGAAATGGGAGACGCCAAAGCTCAATGCAGCTTGGGCATTGCATACCTTGATGGCTTAGGAACAAAGCCAAACCTGCTGGAAGGACTTAAGTGGCTAAAAAGAGCGGCACGCAATGGAGACGCTAAAGCACAATACAACCTTGGCATGGCATACCTTGATGGTGAAGGTGTACGACAGAATCTTAAGCGTGCGCGTAGCTGGCTACATAAAGCAGCCAAACAAAGTCACAAGAAAGCTCTTGTCAAACTGAAGGCTCTGGAACGCACAATCTGACTAAATCGATAACATCGAACGGTAGTCTTCGTAGCCCCCTGTTTACTGCTGCTGGTTCTTTGACAGCTTGAGCTCGCCGGCCGGGGCGCGGTCTTCAACTACCCGTTCTTAACCCTCAAAGAACGGGACAACGAGACAGGGCTCGATTACTTCGGAGCGAGATACTACGCGAGCGGACAGGGGAGATTTACTTCGCCAGACCAACCGTTTCTGGATCAGGAGGAGCAAGATCCGCAATCGTGGAACCTCTACTCCTACGTTCGAAATAATCCTCTCAGATTCATCGATCCAACGGGTGAGGCTCGTGATGTGGTAATTAACGGTGAGAGGCATTGGGTTGGCGACGAGGATGGTGAATACGATGCAGGACTCGATGCGATATGGGTAGCCGACGCGAATAACCCTTTAGGCGGCTCCTGGGATTTCGGAGGAGATCAATCTCCCGTAGAAGTTCTAGGCAATGCGTGCTGCTTCATGACTATGACTAGAAACGGTGAGTTTGCCGGCGTCTTCGAATACCAGATACCTGAACCAGCGATGGGAGGGGGAGTAAAGAACGTCGCACGAAAGGCGGGATCTCGACTCCTTACAAGAATTGCTCGTTGGTTTGGTTTTGGCGGTAAACGTACAATAAAGGAGATTGCTGAGGAGCTAGGGTATCATCCTACAAACGCGGTAAAGGCGGCCTTAAAGGGAACTGTGTCGCGTGAAAACATCCCTGTCGCGGAGAGAGAACTCGCCGCAAAGTTCTATGAACGCGTCGCTAACGAGGTAGTTTCAGGTCCGAAAGAGGCAGCCGCGAAGGCTCTCAACTTAGAACGTGCGAAGTTTCTTAGAGAAGGAGGAAAGCCTCCTGTGGACATACACCCATTTGAACCGTGAGGAAGGCTAACTTCGTTATTTGTAACTTCAAAGAGCCGCAAAAATTAGGTTCCAAGACTGCCTCTGTTTGTCAGCGGGCTGACATAAGTTCAGGAGTGCCGGAAAGGTCGTAAACTTATGACGAATATCCATGAAGAAGTTTTGGCAGCTATAGCTGAGGGTAAGTTTGAGGAAGCAAAGCACCTAATCCGAACAGGCATTGATCTAAACCTTCCATGCGCTCAAGGCGCCACGTTGTTGTACCCAACGATCTTGAGCGGTGAAGTTACATTAGTTCGTTTGATGCTTGAATGCGGCGCCGATCCCAACTTTGTAGCGGAGGAACCCGGTGCAACAATTTATGCGGAGAAGCCGCTTGAATTGGCGAAGCAAGCTCGTTTCCTCATGGATTGGAATAAGTATCATCCAATTGCAAAGTTGCTAGAGGAGTTTGGGGCAACCGATACTGAGCAGCCAGTAACGCATACCGGAGATCAGTAGGTCTCTGTTCATTCGCGCGGATGCGGGCGCGTGGTTCAACTACCCGTTCTTAACCTCCAAAGAACGGGACATTGAAACCGGCCTCGATTACTTCGGCGCGAGATATTACGCCAGTACGCAAGGACGGTTCACAAGCGTTGATCCAATGGGAACAAACTTCTCTCGGCAAATTGATCCACAGCAGCTTAATCGTTATTCCCATGTACGCAACAATCCTCTGAAATACACTGACCCAGATGGAAGAGACTTAAAACTCGCACCCGGGCTGAAGAAGGCTGATCAGGACCTAATACAGTAGTAGAATCCGTAGCCAACAGACCATTAGTGTTTGAATTGAAAATTCTCGTGCAAAACTGACCTCCTAATTCTCATCAAGAATTGACCCCCTTAGGGACGAATCTGAGAAATAAAAGTGGATGTCTTGGTCCCAGGCGGAGCAAGAAAATCGTTTGGAGGGCAAATATGCTTCAGTTTTTGGCGGCGCGACTGACGCGGTCGGGCCAGAGCGACCGTCGTCCGTAGGGTGGCGGAAGACGTCGACCTGCGTCAGCGGCAGACAAGCTGCGCTTTTGTTGATGCAATACTACGGTTATCTGCGTCGCAATCCTGACGACCCGCAGGACACAGACTTTCGCGGATGGGAATTCTGGCTGAACAAGCTCAATCAGTTCAATGGCAACTTCGTAGCCGCTGAAATGGTGAAGGCCTTCATCGTCTCGATTGAGTATCGCCAACGATTCGGACAATAACTCCACCAGCGCGTTTGCAAGCCAGGATAGCTTAGCGAGGGAGCGCGAAACGCGGCGCTCCCTGATTAAGAACTATTGGATACGACGGGAATGCTACAGCTGCTGATGAAGGACTGACTTCCTTCAAAACATCATTGTCGGGATCCAGGATTACATTGAGTGGAGCATCGTTGAGCCGTATTTCGCTAATCGTCTGCTTGCTCGTCGGTCGGATGATGAATCGGCGTTTGCCTTGCGACGTTGTGATATCAATTGAGATTGGGTTGGGGAAGAAGGATTGTGGTTGAAGCTGCTTCAGTATCACTCTGGCGGTCCGGTTGCTTGGATTCCATCGCCATGAAAGCCCGTACCGCGGATGCCCAGCGCCGTAAATCCAGCGTTGGAAAAAAGCGCGGAGGCTTGATCGTGATGCTCTCTCGAGGGCAATGCGAAGGTCGTCTGAGCTAGCTGTTGAGTTCTTGTGACGGCGATAGTAGTTGCGAACGCCCTGAAAGAATGCCTTATCGCCTAACTGTGTGCGTAGCATGTGGAGAACCCACGCGCCTTTCTGATAGTTGTTGGCGTTGAGTAGCTTCGACAAATTCTCAGTTTGGGTATCGAAAATTGGGGTGCGTGTACCCCTCGCGTAGGCAAAGTAGGTCTCCGCCGATTGCTTCATGTAATCCCGAAAGGCTTCTTCACCTTCGTGCTTCTGGATAAAGAGACCTGCGAAATAAGTAGCGAAGCCCTCACTCAGCCAGAGATCCGACCAGGTAGATTCGGTTACTGAATCACCAAACCATTGGTGCGCAATCTCGTGTGCGATAAGGCTCACGAGGCCACGGCGAATGTTGAATACCGGGCTGATTGGCGCGTTGCTCCTGGGGTTGAACAAAGTACTGGTGAAAACTATGGCGCCGGAGTTTTCCATCCCGCCGAAGCGAGTCGAACCAACAATCAACGCCAGCTTTTCGTAGGGATAGGGCGCCACCGTTTGGGAGAAGTATTTGAGCGATGGAATTGCCGGCGCGAAACCTTGCATGGCGAATTCCGCGTCAGACTTAGGAACATAGTATGAAAGTGATGTGATTCCCGAATCTGTCGGATGTAGTTTCTGAAACTGACCGACGGCTATAATCATGCAGTAGGGCGGTATAGGAACGGCTTCCGTGTAGGTCCAGGTTCGGGTAGCGTCGGACGTGTTTTCAACTCGATCAAGTCGTCCGTTGGCAACCACAAGGTTACGATCTGGCGCGGTGACTGTAAAAGTGATGGTAGCCTTGGCCGAGGGATGATCGAAGCAGGGAATCCAATTGTGCAATCTATCAGGCCAGTTGTCTCCAACTGCTGAAGGTTTTCCGTCCTTGTCTGAAGTCAGTATCAACCCATCCTTGGGTTTGCCGTGATAAGAAATCGAGACAATCACCCGCACGCCTTTCTTGAATGGTTTTGGCAACTCTACGTTGAGCTTGCCGGATGGGCGTTTGAACTCTGCAGGAATGTTGTTTACTTTCGCAGAGTCGACTGTCATATCACCGAAATCAAGATCGATTACCGTCAGGTTGTCTTTGAGGATCAAGAGCGTGAGATCCGCTTGAGCTCTGGTGATGAAGGTCAACTGGTCGTCGAGCGTAATCCTTATCGAATAGTGTAGCGGCCGCCACCCATCGATCAGGCGTTCCTGACGAGCGCCCATCGCTAAGACCGGAACCTCAAACAAAAGGAGCGTGATAAGCGAGGCTCGCAAGCTTATTCTCAAATATCGATCGATTTCAGATAAGTTCATTTTTCGGCTTCGGATTGCTTCGAGTTACTAACGAATGCCAAGCATTAACAATGCCGATCGATCTGAAACCAGCTTAGATTCTGACGTGACCCATTCACGATAGGGAGCGAGTTCTTCGTCGGTAGGTGGTCGGTTTCCCAACAACGCAGCAGGTGTTCGTTCGAAGGCTCGGTTAGTTAAAGCCATGTGTGGGTTACGCACGCTGAGTGACTCGGGATTGGCCAGGGCCCCTTCTGCTGATTCCACGTCCGGGAAAAACTCCTCGTACGCCATCAGATGCCAGATCGACTCGCTTCCGGCACCATCCACAGCTAGCACGCGCAGCAATCCGAAACCACTTTCAAGTTGGAATACCAGATCATCACCAGGTTGGAATGATTGTGCCATCAGGTCGGAGGTTCTTTAGCGAATGTCGCTCTAGATTAACACAATTCAAGGATGATGAAGTTCGCAAGGTAGTGCAAGAATTGCAAATGCCAAAGTGCAAACCTAGAATCGGAAGCCACCGATGAATGAGTTTGATTCAAACAAGGACTATTACGGAGTGTTGGGCGCAGCAGAAGGAGCGTCGCGCTCCGACATCGACAGGCTCTACAAACGCCTCGCTGCGAAACGTCATCCCGATCGAGGCGGTAGTGAAGAAGACATGAAGTCGCTCAATGAGGCATATGGCATATTGAAGGATGAACACAAGCGCCGAGAGTATGACGAGCTGCGATTTCGCCCTGCGGGAGTGACGTTTCGGCCGGTGTCTGCGCCACCGGCTCAGGACGTGGGTCTCTTCGGACATTTTCTGAGCGCCTTTCTGTGCCTTCTGCTGGGCCTTTTCCTCCTTTTTCTTGTTCGGATTCAGTGGTTTTGGTTTTTATGGCCTTTGGTGATTCTGGCCGTGTTGGTGATCCTCTTCGGCGTGATTATGGCTCGTAGCGCCATGGTGGCGGCGAATGCCTCTTTAGCGGTGACCAATCCAATTCGGCGGCACACGCGCGTACAGGAGATAATGTTTTGGACTGCTGTGTTGATGGGAGGATATGGAGTCTACCGTCTGCTCACCAGCATAGGGTAATTAACCTGTTCAGTCACTTCGAATGAAAGTCACAGGTCTCGAACTACTCTTTCTAGAGGTCAACAATTTGGAAGACTCGCTGTTGTTTTACAGCGACGAGCTGGGTTTTGAGATTGAGTCGGACAATTCCACCCACGAACCTCCAATGGCCACAGTTGTAGCCGGCAATCTCAAAATAAAGCTGGCTCAGAACCTTAACACAATGGTAACGCGCGGACGCGGCGCCCATTTCTTCATTGGCGTAGACGACGTCGATACCTATTACCAGCAGCTGAGGGAGCGCGGAGTGGTCGTGAATTCGCCGATTGACGAAGGCTGGGGAGGCAGGTTTATTACCTTGCGGGACCCGGACAAGTATCGCTTTTTCTTTGTAACCTGGGGGAAAGCTGACGACTCTAGTTCCTAAGCGGGGACACCTTCTCCGTTTTCTTTTTCACCGGTCTCTCATTCTTTCTAAATGAGCCAGTTATCATAAGGCTCTCATTAGCACCGTCGCTTTAGCGCGGTGAACAGTATCGGCTAAAGCCACGGTGCTAATGAGAAGACGAAAAAATTCAAGCCTTACCCACTAACCGCTTTTTACCCACTCGCCAAACATTTTCGTTTCTGCTAAGCTCTGTTGCATCGATGGGACAGGCTTGCAGTCATGCATTTCATCAAGAACCCACCCAATCCCTGGCTGACTCACTCCGTTGAATGGCTTGGCGAACCGCCGGAAGCGAAGCTCGAAGTCTTTGAAGAAACCGAAACTCGCCACCTCATCACGCACAACGACAGTCCAGACGTAGGTTTTGACTACACGATCAATTGTTACCGTGGCTGCATCCACGGTTGCACCTACTGCTTTAGTCGTCCGACACATGAATACCTTGGCTTCGGCGCGGGTACTGATTTCGATCGAAAAATTATTGTTAAAGTAAAAGCGCCAGAATTGCTGCGCAAAGAATTCATGAAGCCGTCATGGAAGGGCGAAGAGATAGTCTTCTCGTTCACCTCCGATCCCTATATCCCTCTGGAAGCGCACTACAAGTTAACGCGTCAGTGTTTGGAAATTTGCGCGGAGTTTCGAAATCCAATTGGCATTATCACCAAGTCCGCATTGATTCGACGCGACATCGACGTGCTTCAGCAGCTTACGCGTGATGCTCGCGTTGGTGTGTTTTTTACAATCCCATTCACTAAACGTGAGGCGGCTCGAGCCGTAGAACCCTACGCTCCATTGCCGGCGGCCCGTTTTCACGCGATGGCTGATCTCGCGGCGGCCGGCATTTCCGTCGGTATCGGCATTGCGCCAGTTATACCCGGCCTGACGACAGACATTCCCGAGTTGCTGGAACGCGCCAAAGAAGCCGGCGCCACTCAGGCGTTCGTAAATATGTTGCGGCTTCCTGGCAGTGTGGCTCCTTACTTCGAGCAACAATTGCGCGAAAAACTGCCGACCAAGGCGGGACGCATCATGAACCGCGTCCGCGACGCGCGGGAAGGAAAGGTAAATTCGTCGGTCTTCGGAGAACGGATGCGTGGGAAGGGTCAATATTGGGAAGCGATTCACAACCTCTTCAAGATTCACTCCGAGCGCCTCGGCTTCAATAAAAAACCACGCCATCCAGATCCGAAGGAAACTACATTCCGACGACCCTCCGCTCAAGGAACGCTATTTGGTTAATGAGTAAAACTTAGGAAAGTAGAGACAGAACAGCCGGCTTCTTTTATAATACCCACCACCAGCTAACCACACATCACGCACAGGAAGCAGTCAGGAGGCACTAGGATGTTGATTCGAGATGTCATTCGCGACCGCGAGCCCTATTCAATGAAGCCTTCGGCAAGTGTCCAGGACGCCGCTGAATTCATGGCGGCCAGGAACGTAGGTGCTATCTGCGTGGTTGATGAGCAAGGGAAGTTGCTGGGAGTATTCTCTGAACGAGACGTGGTGAGAAGGGTCATTGTGCAAAAACGCGACCCGGTAGGATTACAGGTCGGCGAGGTCACCAGCGAACTCCGCGCAGTCATTCAGTGTGATGAAACGCCGCATCAGGCGCTCGAAAGGATGGAATTGATCGGAACCCGGCATCTGCCCGTGGTAGATGGTGAACGGTGGGTGGGTATGCTCTCGATGCGAGATCTTATGCGCGTCGAGTTGAGCGAACAAGGTGACGAGATCAAGTTATTGCATGAGTACATACAGCACTAACTAGCACTTGGTCTGTGGTTGACCGTCAAGAACACAAATACCTCCAAAGCTTTGGTTCGATGCATCGGCAGCCCTCAAGATGGCCTCGCAGATTACACAAATTCCGCAGATTGACTAGACAGTTTCCGCACATCAATCTCTGAGAGTGGCAGTAGTCCCCCCAATAGACCAATGAAACAAACCATTCTTTCAGGTACAGCTCTGTTTGTGCTTTTCGTACTTTCGTGCGGCCAGCCACCTCCTGGTAGAGGCGCCGGCGAAGTGGAAACGACTCAGGCCCAAACCTCAGATCAGACAAAGACTGAGGTGAGTTTTCGAGTTGAGACCGTGGTGAGTGGATTAGAGGTGCCCTGGTCCATCGTGTGGGCGCCGGACGGTCGAATGTTTTTCACTGAACGACCCGGACGAATACGAGTATTTGCCAATGGGAAGTTGCAAGCTCAGCCACTGTTCACAGTTCCCGACGTGGAGCCGTCAGGTGAAAGCGGGCTAATGAGTCTTGCTTTACACCCGCAGTTTGCAACGAATCATCTTCTTTACACTTCGTATGCCTACAAGGACGGTGAACAATTCGTTCGAGTGGTCCGCTATCGCGAAGGTGAAAGCGGGCTCACAGACCGCAAGGTCATCGTTGATCGCGTTCCGGCGGCACAGTTTCACGCCGGTTGCAGACTTCGGTTTGGGCCGGATACCAAGCTGTATATTACGACTGGAGACGCTACTGAGCGCGGGTTAGCGCAACGACTTGATTCGCTTGCGGGTAAGACGCTTCGTTTGAATGATGACGGCTCCATCCCAGCCGACAATCCCTTTGTCGGACAGCCGAACAAAAGGCCGGAGATCTGGTCATTGGGCCACCGCAATGCTCAGGGCCTGGACTGGCAGCCGGGAACTAGTCTGATGTTTCAAACCGAGCACGGTCCATCAGGATTCGACGGGCCCGGAGGAGGCGACGAAGTAAACATTGTGGAGCGCGGGAAGAACTACGGTTGGCCACTGATCCATCACCGGGAGAGTCGGGCGGGCCTTGAATCGCCGCTGCTCGAATACACGCCCGCAGTCGCTCCGGCCAGCGCGTTGTTTTATCGCAGTTCGGTGTTTCGTGATTTTCAGGGCAACTTCTTTTTTGGTTGCTTGCGTGGGGAACGCATCATTCGAGTTGTGCTCGACGAGCGGCGAGTAACGAGTCAAGAAAACCTATTGCAGGGAAAGTATGGTCGTATTCGCGACGTTGCCGAAGGACCTGACGGTGCAATCTACTTCTCTACCTCAAACCGCGATGGTCGCGGCAAGCCTGCTCAGGACGACGATCGGATTATTCGATTGGTGCCTCTAAAGTGATCTAAGTCTTCTGGGCCAGAATTGCCGTCTTACTCCAGCCTATTATTTCCACTGGCGAAAAGCGATATTGATGAACAACTCGGAAGTGTTGTTCCGTGTTCTGCAAGACTTCACGAGGCGAGTAGGACTTGAAGCGAAAGAGGATTTCCAGAAACGTACTTGCCGGAGAGGGCCGGCAGGGGAGGTGTAGAAGGTGTCCGTCGGTGGCAATCACGCGAGCCAGTTCATTCATTCCATCCTTGAGCGGAACATACTCGAGAGCCCCACTCGTGACCACCAGGTCGAAAGATTGATCAGCGAACGGAAGCGAGAGAAGGTTCCCCTGCGCGTAGCTGACGTCACGTGGGCGCCCGGGACTTTGCGCCACCGCTTTCTTTGCTTTCAAGATTGACGTGGCCGAAAGGTCTAAGGCGGTGATGTCGAGGGGAAATCTGAAAGCGCGGAGGAGTGCCAGGCTAAGTAATCCGGTGCCGCAACCGGCGTCGAGAATTCTGGCGCCGCGCGACAGCGGTAGCGGGTATCTCGCAAAATACTGGTCGAGAGACCGTCCGTAACCATTCAGTTTGAATGTCAGATCATAAAGTTTCGCTATCTTGTCGTAATACGACCCGGCTCTCGCCTCAGTTTTGGTAGCGGTCAGCACATACTCCATTAGTCTCTGACACCTTTCCTGTTCCGGATCGTGGAAAACATGAGGGAAGCAATCAATTACAATACTTGGGGCGGTTCATTGTAGCTGTCTCGCCTTTTTTACTCAATCTCCCAAAAACGATAACCTAATTTGACGCGAACCGGATTAGGGCAATGGGGGTTTTTTCTAACCAGCCCCCACACAACGCAAGAATCGACCGCTACGCCCGTTCCTGAATAGGCAGAGCTGCATTTTCGATTGGTGGGGAGGAATCCATGAGAAAAACTCTAGTAAGAACCTGTTGCGCCGGACTTGGCCTGGTCGGCGTGGTTGTCATGGCCGCCGTTTTGCTGTCCGGTATCCGCAGCGTGTCAGCTGTTGGGGACGACACGTCAGCATCGACGGCATATGTTCAGCAACGTCAGATGGTTGCTGAGAACCGCTTTGATCTCGATGTTCTGGTCGATGGGCGTCCGGTGGAGGAATACTACGGACGGGGGCGTGCCTACGTCGAAGCTGTCGATGGAGCTGAATACGAATTGCGGATACGGAATCCACTGCCATATCGGGTTGCGGTTGCGTTATCGGTTGACGGACTCAACTCGATCGATGCCCGTAGAACGTCGGCCTGGAATGCAAGTAAGTGGGTTATTGAGCCCTACGGCACGATTCACGTAGGTGGCTGGCAGATGAGCTCAGATCGGGCGCGGCGCTTCTACTTTACACGGGAGCGAGATTCCTACGCCGCGAAGCTGGGCCAGACTTCAAATCTGGGTGTCATCTCTGCGGTATTCTTCCGCGAGATAAGGTCAACGCCAATTCCGATAACTCCGCCACCCCGCCCGAGGCCGATGCGCGACAAGGATGGAGCCCGCGATGATGGACGCTCAGAAAAGTCCGCCGGGGGCCGAGCTTCCTCCGAATCTCAACGCGCACCGTCGACCCAGCAGGGAGAATCGATTGCGCGAATACCAGATGATGACTATGCAGCGACCGGGATTGGTCGCTCGGTTCGGAATGACGTTCGCTGGGTGAATATGGACCTTGATTCACGTCCCGCAGGCGAGGTAACTATTCGTTACGAGTATTATGATGCGTTGGTAAGGCTGGGTATCATGCCAAGACCGTACTACCGGCCCGATCCACTTAGGAGACGTGAGGGCGCGAGCGGTTTTGAGAATCGAAGGTTCAGTCCGGAGCCTTAAGTTTTTGTCGCGGCCGTCAGAACCGAGGTGACGTGACTATCTTCGCCCCAGCTCAGTTGTGTATAGGTGCTGGTAGGCACGGTAGTTTGTCATAACTTTTTGTACGTATCCCTTTGTTTCTTCAAAGCCAATTTCGGCGGTGAAAACACCTGGGTCCTTGTGCCGAGCCCGCTTGACCCAACGCGCAACGTTGTCTTCGCCACCATTGTAGGATGCCGCTACCGGTTCGATTCCTTGAGGAAACATGCGGGCAAGCTCGGCTATATATTCGCCGCCCAGAAGAATAGAGGTCTCGGGACGATATAGTTCGTTCTCTCTTAGCGAATTGAGTCCCGCTAACGGAGCATACTTCTGAGCTGCGTCAATCGTAAGTTGGAGGAGTCCGCGCGCACCCGCGGGAGACTTCGCAAATGGTCGAAAAACGCTCTCCTGACGAATGATCGCGAGCATGAAACGCGGGTCGATCTTGCGGGTTCTTGCTGTTCGCAGAATAGCCTGTTGGTATGGCGCCGGATACTGGGAGGCGCCGCCTTCAATTTGAGACGCGACTCGTTCAAGCCTTTCTCTTACCAAACTCTGGTCGGAGCTGTCGGCGAGTTTGCGGAGACGCTCGGTGGCCAGCCATCCATAGTAGGAACCGACCGAATCTGGGATTGCAAGATATGCAGTGAACGCCGCACGGCGATTTCCAGCTCGTTCGAGACTATAAGCTCTCAAGTAAGCTACCTCAGCGGTAGACGTCAGCACTCCCTTTTGAAAACTAGCCCGGCCGAGGTCATCCGCAGTCGAGACTGCCTGTTTCCAATTGCTCTCCGCAACCTCCAATCGCAGCCGAGCAAATAAGGCATTCGTTTCTGTGGTGGTGCCGGCAAATCTTTGTCTGGTGCGTTCGACCCAGACAGTGGCATCCTGTGGTCTGCCTGCTTCGCGAAGCGTGTCGATCACATTCAAGTGGGCCGTATCGATGCGCTCGCCGTTGGGAAAGCGGCTGATGTATTCAACGTATCTATCTACGGCCTCTGCCGGCTTGCCCATGCGAAGCAATGCGGCCGCGCTGAAGTTCAATCCCTCACGGCCCTCTTTGGTTGAGCCGTGATCAGCAACAAGTCGAGAAAAAACTGTATAGGCTTCGGAATAGCGTCGAGATTGGGAGTAGGATCTGCCGATTCCCAGCAGAGCTTCCGGCACTCTCGGGTCTTGTGGATAGTAATCAAGGAGGGCCTGCCAGTGAGCGCGTGCTTCCTCAAAAGCCCTATTCGACATGTAGACATTAGCGCGCCGAATGTGTTCTGCAGGGCTTAAACGAAGAAGTCTATTGTCGGCTCCTCGGGAGCTCCGATCGCTGCGCCGAACCGAGGCAAGTGTGCCTTCGTTTTGAACCGCCGTCAGAGCTGCAGCAGTTCGGACAACACTTGTTGCGAAAGTCACCAGGTTCGGTTGAACGCCGAAAACGACTGCGATGGTTAAGATTGAAGCAGTCTGGAATTTCCTACTAGCCATAAATCAGTCTCTCCGGAATCCTCTACTCTTCGATGATCTCAAACGTCGAAACGATTTCTGCCGTGGGTTTCAATGTGGCCGCGACACTGCAATATTTCGTCTCTGAGAGTTCAATCGCCTGTGCCACCGATTTTGGTGAGACGTTCTTGCCGGAGATGATATGGTGCACCGCCAGTTTCGAATAGCTCCGGGGGTGTTCTGTACGCCGTTCTCCACGCACTTCGACGCGATAGCTCTTAACCTGCTCCCTTTTCTTTTCCAGGATTCCGACGACGTCCACAGCCGTACAGCTGCCAAGAGCAACCAGGAGTAGTTCCATCGGCGTGGCGCAATCGAACGTTCGTGGTTTGTATCCAGCGTCAGCGCGTGTTTTGAGGGAGTGATCCCGATGAACAGGTCCGCTCCCGCAAACTTTATCGTGGCTTTCGGATCTTCCAAACTCATACACGCCCTCTTTCGAGGTCAGGATAGCACACCACACTTCTCACGGATCGATAGCCTCGAACCGTTCGATTCGCTGTGTCTGAACTATTGTGGGAAAGGTGGTAGGAGGCGGATTGATTAGGGCAGGGAAGCAATCAAGCTGCAACGATTGAAAATGACGCCCGTTTCAGTGCGACCTCTCGCTCGCGGTGGAGCTCCTGGACGAGTTCGCTGATACGATCCGCAGTAAACGGTTTCGTGACTACCCAATTGACGCCCGCTTCTTTCTGTTCGTTCGAGCCGACGGCCTCACCCCAACCAGTGATCACCGCGATGGGGACTTTCTCGTTTCGTTGGCGTATCGCACTGGCCAACTCCCAGCCGCTCATGCCAGGCATCCCAACGTCCGTAAACACGCCGTCAAACCTTTGCGACTCAAACAAAGCCAGGCCTTCGGGGCCCCCGGCAGCCATTTGCACGCGGCATTGCTCGGATTCAAGCAAGTCCCGCAGCAGCTCGCGAACACATTCTTCGTCGTCCACAACGAGCAGTTTCAGCTTATTGTCATCCGCTAACTCTCGTATTCCGGCCGGTGACTCGGCCTGGGCCACATTCTCTGAAGAAGACGCAGCGGCGATAGGCGCCTCTTCGATTTTTGCGCACGGCAGCGAGATGCGGAAGGTCGTGCCCTTACCGACTTCTGATTCAACGGTGATGGAGCCTTCATGACGCCTGATGATACCGAAGCTGACGGCCAGACCCAGGCCCATGCCGGTTTTGCCCTTTGTGGTAAAGAACGGATCGAAGATTCGTGAGCGGACCTCCGGGCCCATTCCAGAGCCAGTGTCGGTTATGGAAACCACCACTGTGTCGCCAGCATCCTCGGAAGAGAGCGTCAACTGGCCGCCTGTGGGCATAGCATCTACCGCATTAAATACCATGTTGACGAGCACCTCGCGGAGTTCCGACTCGTCGCCCATGACGCTCGACTTGGATCTGATTTGCAAGTCAAGACTGATGTGGATGTTGGCCGCCTCTGCCCGATCTTTCCACCGCGGGCGAGTGATTTCGCTAACGTCGAACAGGATTTGGTCAATCGACACCGGTTCAAAGTCGTGATCCCGACGTTGGCGCGCGAAGTCTTGAATGCGCTTAACTGTCTTGGCGCCATCTTCGGCAGCTTTAATTATGATCCCGAGACCACGTTGAACCTTTTCAGGATCATTTGTGCGGAGAAGCAACTGGGCTCGTCCCAAAATGCCTGCCAGAGTGTTATTAAAGTCATGCGCTACGCCCGAAGCCAATTCTCCTAGTGCCGAAAGTTTTTCCATCTGCGAGAACTGTTCCTGAATGCGGTTTTGTTCCGCGATGTAGTGTGACAGTTCCTGCACGTGACGTTCGGCCTGTTCAGCCTGAGCTGCCGACGCTTCGATATTCCTCAGGTAGGTTCGATAGGTAATAAAGACGGTTACAATTACGGGCAGCGTAATAACGAAAGCTAGAGGCCCCACCTTCCCCAGCAGTTCCGCAATCACCGCGGCTGCAAAAGCGCCCGCAAAGTAGGTGATTGAGGTCCAGAGGTAATACTTCTTCCAGGTTTGCCAAACTGGTTGATTGGCCTTCAGTGCGCCGCAAATAGCTACAATTCCGGAATTGGCGGCGTATTGCACGAACGCCATAACCGAAACTGCAGCTATGAATCGCAACGACAAAGCCTCAGCTCGGATTGGAATAACATCCGAGAAGAAACCAGACACCACGTGCGCCGTGATATATGTCGAGCACGCGGCGCAGCTCCAATTAAATAGAATCGTGTTTGGTTTTCTGCTGAAACGTAAGGATGAAAGAAAGGCTTCAGTTGCGGCCAGGAGGATTGCAGCCTCGCCTCCGTAAAGCAACAGAGTGAGAAAAATGAATGTATCGGAAACTGAGATCTGAGAGCAGAATCGTGGAATCGGGACAATGATGCGTGCGCTCAATAAGAGCGTAAGCGCAACCAGCACCAGCAGAGTCAAATCAAACAGCCGTAGATCAATTTGATAGGCTGAGAGCGAAAACAATATCGCCCCGACACAGACCGTTCCCCAAATGTAGATTTTGGAACGCTTCTTGATGCCGAGAGCGGTATTTAGCATTGCCTTGGCCTTTTCGAACCAGCCGGCTTTTCGCTTAGATCAGCGCAAGCGCAGCCGCCTGGAAGGGGTCTGGTGGCAAGCTAGAGAGCAATGGGCGGGCCGAAATTCTCGGCGAGTGGTGAGGGCACTACGAGGTTGGATTGCGAATCTACCGACCGTTCTTTGCAGAGAAGACTCATAGCCAAATCCGCCAAACAGATTGGATCCGGCTCCCTGAAGGCTCAGCCGTATCGCCCTAAAGTTAAACGAGGAAAATAGTGTCATAGCAAGCAACTGGTTTAAAGCCAGCCTTCTGATAGAAGTTTTTCGCCTCTTTGTTCTCGTCATTTACAAAAAGGGCGATCGACTTACCGTCGGCCATCAGGGTTCGGGCCAACTGCGACATACAGCGCAGACCATAACCTGAGCCGCGTTTCTCCGGAGAGACCCAAACTCCTTCGAGGTAAACCACCTCGGCCGTCTCAGCAATGATGTCGGCTTTGAATACGAGCTTGTCGTCCTCAACCAGCACCCAGCTTCGACCTTGATCTATTCGGCGGGCGTAGCGTTGGCGAAATCCCTCGGCGTCTGTTTCAAGCGGGTTCACACCGCTTTCGTCAAATGCCATCTGAGCATGCACGGGCATGACCAAATCAAGGTGCGCGAGAGTCGCACGGCAGAGTTCGCGGACTCCTTCTCGAACCTGGAGTGGCCAGGTAAGCTCCATCATCAGTTCGCGACACGCCAGACGCATTTCTTGCCCGTGCTCGCGATAGTGAGACCAGAATTCATCGATGCGCTCTTTCTCACCCATGATCATATGAGTGGATTTGCATTCGCGAGCTATTTCGGCAAATGCCTGGAGTGCTCGATCGGTTCTGGTTTCCATCAGCGTTGCGTGGCCGATTAAGGCAACTCCTTCGAGTTCACCTCGCCGATTTCGACAACCATAGAATGTGCCCCGATTAAGTGGACTCACAATCCCGTGGTCCTTGATGAATCCGGCCAGGGCCACAGTGTGGAGTGGACGATTTGCAAGAAACTCAAGCGCCTCTGCCTTGGATCCTTCGGTTAACCTGAAAGTGACGACATCGTTCACCCTCAAAGGCACCGCGGGGGGCGCTGAACTGATTCTTGCTGTTGCAGTTTGTCGGTACATTCTAGTTTCCTTGTCTTCGAATCTGCTTATTGGTAACAGTCAAGTTTCACAGGATTAGTAACCTGAGTAATCAGTTCCCAGATCGTCTTCAGTTTCCATTGTCTCGGTCGGATCTCCGCCGACCAGCGCTGAATTGGCTTGAATAATCGCATCACCCAGGAGAACGCCGTTCGACAGAAGCGTGCTGTCACTTAGAAGCACGCCATCTCCCAATAGAACTCCGTCTCCCAGCAGCACTCCATCACCAAGCAACACACCATTGTCTAAAAAGAAATCCCCTCCATGCATAGTCGTGCCGTTGCTGACTTTAATGCTGTCACCAAGTAAGACGCCCAGTGACATCTTGGTGACATCTCCAAGCAGTACTCCATCTCCCAACAGCACTCCATCGCCCAGTAACACACCGTGTCCGTATATCTTCTGGTACTTAGTGATTAACTCGGAGCCGGTAGCGTATGTGCGACCCATGATGATTCCCTGGGCCCATGAAAATGAGTAGTTGTCGATCGTCGAGAGCGGGTTTGGCGACGCACTCGTCAAGAATGAGGCTCCGAGCAGGGAGTTCAGAATGTTGAAGTCTGTTCTTACGACTTTTGCCACTCGAACCGCGCCGTCCACGTTCAGCGAGCCGGCACCCTGTTCGAACATGTTGTAGTTCGGAAGCTGCTGCGAGGTGTACATCAAAATCATCTTCACCATGTTTGGAGTCAGCTTCGTGTTGGCCTGAAGCAAGAGAGCGGCAGCACCCGCGGCAAGTGGTGAAGCCATTGAAGTGCCACTAAGTTTCATTTGAGCGCGGGTCGGATTTGAACTGACTGACGTGCCCAGCGCAGGGTTCTGCTGCTTCAGCTTGTTGTTTGGTGATTCCGCAAACACCAGCTTGTTACCTGGGGCAGCGATGTCTGGTTTGATTATATTATCGAAGTGCCTTAGTCCGTTTTGATCGGTCCATGAGCCCCGTGTCGGACCGCGTGAACTGTAACTGGCGATGCTGTCGTCACCCCGACCATTGGTTCCTTTCGTATCCACCGCGCCGACGGTCAGCACGGAAGGCTCGATGCCTGGTGAGTGAACATGGCCGTATACCTTTTGACCAGTACTGTTCTTACCGTTGTTGCCCGAAGCAGCTACCACAACCACGCCCGCATCAACTAGTTTTCGCGAGGCAATGCAAATCGGATCATTCAAGTAAGAGTTAACGGCGGGCATTCCCAAACTCATGTTCACTACTCGAATGTTGTAGGTCGTTCTGTTCGTCAGCACCCAGTCGAGTGCCGCGAGCAGACCGGAGACCGAACCTATGCCCTGCGAGTTCAACACGCGCAGGTTAACGATATTTGCTTTCGGGGCCACGCCGATGTACTTGCCGTGGGATACCATGCCATTGCCGGCAGCGGCAGAAGCTACGTGCGTACCGTGTCCGTAAGGATCGTCAGTCCGACCTTCGCCTGTGAAATCCACACTCTTCACAATGCGTGAATTAGAGGTTCCAGATGCTAAGAAAGAAACGTGCTGAGCATAGATACCCGAATCTAGAATCGCTATGCCAACGCCCGAACCGTCAAGTGAGCCAGAAGTGGCCATTGAACGGACGTTATCCGTGCCTGAGGTCCTGGCCACGTGGCCGCCGAACGACCGCACTTCACTATCGACCGAAAGGAACTCGATTTCGGGGAAGTCCTCGAGTGAGTCAACGACGTGGGCCGGCAGTTCGACTGCGAGCGTACCAAGGTTTCTGAACTGTCTCTTCACCTTTACGTCATTGCTTCTGAGCAAGGCGGCAAGTTCTTTGCTGATCGTGTCATTCAACTGGAGAATGACTTTCACCTGGTCGCCACGTTTTCGGCTGGTTCGCTCTCGAAGGTCTGAGGCGACCTTCAGGCGTCTGGCGGACCTATCGCCCCTATCGCGCCGGGGAGCCGCACTGGCGTTGGTAAGGATCAGGATGCCACTGCACAACGACAGTACCAGCGACAGGGAGGTCAGCCATGTTATCGCCAGCGACCGTTTTGATCTTTTCATCTCTGCTTCCTTTATCTTCGTTTTCTAAAAAGTGCTTCACCCAGCCACACGGTTGGGGCACATCCCGTTTTGCAATGACCATGCCAATATGTTGCGATTTCCATAAACCCCATTAACACCGGAGCTTGCGGGTTCTCTCGGTCGTGTGGGTGCGGTCACTGATGAGGCAATCGGTCAGGTTGAGGGAGGCGATCCATCAATTTGATAGGATGAGATTGAAGAATGGCACTAGCTTGGTCAGTTCCCGAAGCCATAGAAATCTATCGCGACGCAGTCTGGCGCCGAGAGCCGGAAAATCGCGTGGAGGATGCTCGCTCTGCTGAGAATTTTGTCGAAGGGGTAGGGTTCTGCAGCGCCCTCACAGACTGCCGGCGGCCGGGTCCATCGCTTTACATAGCGGTCTGCGGGCGCCGCGACGCGTTCATGCCTCGCAACGTCCAAAAAGATCCTGAGAGCCATTTGGCGTGGACGATTAAGGACGAAGTGATGAGACGCGGTCGCGTTTATTACGGTAAGTTGTTGAGGAACCGGTCTACCTTCATTTCGCGAGCTCTAGTTCCTCATTTTCACGCGGTTAGCGGAGTGCCTGAAGATAAGGAAGAGCAGTCGTTGTCAGCCGACGCGAGGAAGGTGTTAAGAGTCTTGCGTATTGAATGGGAGTTAGCGTCTCGAGATCTGCGTGAAGCAAGTCGCATTAAGGAACGGACTAGCTTCAACAAAGCGATTGACGAGCTGCAGAAGAAGTTCAAAGTTATTCCCACCGACGTGATCTACAAACCGATCTTCACTTACGTTTGGTCTCTGGTGGAAACGAGATTTCAAGACGAGTTGCAAATCAAAGTCAGTCGGGAAGAGAGTCTAAAAGAGATTGCCGGTGCATATCTAAAAGCAGCCGGTATGACGAATCGTGGTGAACTAGCAAGCGTCATCGGTATCTCCAGAACTGACGCGGGATCTGCAAACTGGTCACTTGTTGATGACGGAGCGGCCGTGAGGCTGGCTCCCGGCGTCTATCAGTGGCGCAAGGCCGGTGACTAATTCTTAGATGATGGGAGCTTGGGTATTTCGGAACCGATGTCGCGCTCGCTTATTTCGTTTTGAGCCTCTTGAAGACTCTTTCGCTCAAGTTGTTCCATCTCGATGATTAGCGGCGCCTGCTCTTGAGTAGCGGCCAACCGTCGAAGCATAGCGGAGCTTTCAGCTTGATTAAGAAACCTGCTGGCCGCGGCCTCAATTGTTTGCAGACGAGCTTTAGTTCGTGAGAGACGAAGGCTTGCTTCGCCCTTGAGCATTTGCAGTTCCTGCTGGTCCGCTTCCAAGTCTTTCAACAAGCTAGAGGTGTCGGCATCTTTTAGCGTGCGGGCGCGCTGAATCCTGGCCCTAACTCGAGCCAATTCTTTGTCGGTTCTGACGATGATCCGGCTAGCAGTGAGTCGTGCCGCGAGTGTTTCGCGATAGGCGTCACCCAGTAGCGGGTTTTGATCGGTTGTTTCGCGAAGAGATTTACGTTCGGCGCCGGTTAACTCCCTGGTAAACCAATTAACCTCTCTGGCCGTGATGCCGTCCGCCGCGAGTCGATCCCGTAAACGGCCCAGCCATCGCCCTCGGTAAATAAGTAGTGCCGCCACGACCAGTAGGCCCGCGATTGACCCCAAACCAAGACTGACACCTGCGAGCAGGAAATAGATTGCTGCAGACTCACTAGTCGAAGCAGTCAGAAATAGCCCGAAAAAGGCAATTGGAATAGGAAGGGTTACCAGGAGGAATGAAAGCCAGGGAAGCCAATTGAGGACTCTGGCAAATTTCTCATCTTTGGCGGTAAGCTTTCGGGCCTTTTCCTGAATCATAGTAACGGTTGAGAATTCCCGGATTGGCTGACCACAATGAACCGTTTGTCGCCCAATCGTCGGCTGCTTTTATCTGGCGCCCTAAAATCCTAGCCTGTCTGACAAGGGCCCGCTAGTCAAGAACCAAATACAACCCGAGACGCTTTGATTTCGAATGTCTGTATAATGAGCTAAGCGTTGGGTTAGCCAGGAGCAAGCAATGAGGAAAATCACAATAATACTGACGGCGGCTGCTATTGGATCAATGTCAGTCGCAGGCCACAGTCTTACTACTCAGCCCCGTCACTTACAGTCGCCAACCGTTACGTCAGCGACCAGGCCTTCTGGCGACGCGAGGCCGATGACCATCCCGCTTAGTATCAGAGTCAAGGGTGTAATCAAACCGGAATCGGAACTGCAGATGATTGACCTGACAGTAACTGAGGACGGTGATCCCCAGACAATCCTTTCGATTCGGGCTATGGGAAACAACTCGCCTTTAACACTTGCAGTTCTAATTCAGGATGATCTTGTTTCTTCGATTGCCAACGAAATCAAGCCCATGTCGAGCTTCATAAGAAAGCTTCCGCGGGGCTCGCGGGTGATGGTGGGTTACGTGCGAAGCGGGTCGCTTCAGGTTCGCCAAAAGTTCACGACGGATTTGGAAAAGGCAGCCAAAGCATTGCGACCGCCACTGGGATTTGCCAGTGCGGCGCCTTTTAATCCGTATGTTGAGGTGGTTGAGGCGATCAATCGCTTCGACGCTCAACCATCAGGCCGGCGGGCGATCCTGCTGGTTTCTGATGGCCTGGACACCTCGCGTGGGTCTGACGCAAGTACAGTTACACAAAGCATTGACCTGCAGCGTGCAATCAACGAATCTCAAAGACGAAGCATTGCGGTATATGCTTTTTACGCTCCCTCGGTCATTCCCCAGAGCCAGGTGCTCCTCGCCGCGGCTCAGAGTGCGTTGAAGCGACTGGGTGACGAAACCGGTGGTCGGGCATTCTTCCAGGGCACGGGTGCGCCGGTTAGTTTCGATCCCTTTATCACCGAATTGGGTTCGTCACTCGACAAGCAAATAGCGCTTACCTATCTTTCAACCCATCCAGAAAAGGGGTTCCATCGGGTTCGCATACGTTCATCGTCTCCGGGTGTTGAGATTGATCATCCGGCAGGATATACGCGTAACTAAGCGGTGGCGTGTGGAGGATAGCCTACTGAACAGTTGCGGCAAGTAGAGAGCCTCGGCGATCGCTTGCGGTGGCCCAGCCCTCAGCCAAGCTTCCAATCAATCCATGAAAGTGGACATCGCTTCCGGAAAGAACCAGCAGAACATCGCCAGCCTGATAACGTGGATCCGTTAGCGGAAAGCGCACCACTGTCGCTTGTCCATTCTCTTGTTCGAGCGCCTCGAAGACAAAATCGTTGGCATCGACTACATAGGTTTGTGAATTGTTAGCGACTCTCTGCTCGTCTGGCATTACTTGCACCCCAAATCTTGATACGTGTTGGAAGGTTGTGATTTTGATGGGGCGGCTAGTGGGGCTCGAACCCACGACCTCTTGATCCACAATCAAGCGTTCTAACCAACTGAACTATAGCCGCCACAACGCTGCGTTGATGAGAAAAATGCCCCCGGCAGGACTCGAACCTGCGGCCCTCTGCTTAGCTTCCAGCATCAGGTTTCCCTGACCGCCCGTGAACTGGGTTTGCTGGCTGGACTATATCTTGGACATCACAGTCCCGACCCGTATAGTCTCTGAGGAACCCCTCCTGGACCGTTGGGTTTCCTGCGGATTACCCAATCCTCTTGGATTTTTACTCAGGCAATTGCACCGAGTACCAGAGGCTCTAAGGGCGTCCCCGCATATGGGGTCGTCCACTTAATGAGTTCCCTATTTAGATCTTCCCCATTAAGGCTCCTACAAGGCAGATGCTCTATCCGCTGAGCTACAGGGGCTCACTCGTCGATCGATCGGGGATGTTAACTGCCGATGGTTCTAGGGGTCAACTGCCTTGCGATTGAGATTGCGCGAGATCATCGATTAAGGCTGCCAGAATAAAAAGAGACCGACCTTATACGGGACGGTCTCTCTGGATTGCAGTTAGGAAACCAGTTAAGCGGCGCGCGGGTGTTCGGTAGTTTCGGCAAAAACCCGGCGTCCGTTCAATGCGTCGTCGATTATCTCTCGAACCGCAGACGTGTCTGGATTCACATCCATCCGATCGCAGGCCCGCAGGTGGCGCAGAATTCCCTCGGTCGCGATTTCCAGTGCCACCCCTGTTAGCTTTGAGTATCTGCGCGCTTGAATATGGTCGATTCGCAGAATCCGCTCGTCTAGAGGTAAATGTCGATCAAAGGTCACGATTGCTTTCACTCCTCAGATGCCCGATTGCTCGGGGTAATATGATTACTAGTGTAGATGCGCTGTTCAACAGTTGGGATGCAAAATCCTTACATTTCCCAAGATTTTGCGCCACCAGTCTTCTCGATTGCTTACTGGTTGGCTCAATCGTTGTCGGCGAAACAGCGGATTATAGTGGAAACGCGGCAAAAAATCTATAGGTTCTTCCGAGACGTTTTCGGTAGATAGTGAGGGGGTGGGTAAATCCTTTGTTGCCAGTCTTTGGACAGGCGCGACGCTAGCCCCCTAACTAATGTTAAGTACTAACGTTTGGTTTTCCACCAGCCCTAACCGGCGATTGGGACCTGGAAAGCTAGGGCCAAAAATGTGAGCGCCGCTCCAAGCTCATCCATCATGAACCTGGGCGGCGCTCTACGCTTTTAAGGCCGGGAAATAGGGGACTAACCTTATTACTTTTTGGGCAATACGGTGTCCTTCATACTCTTACCGACACGGAACTTCAATGTTGTCTTCGCTGGGATTTGGATAGTCTCCCCGGTTGCGGGATTTCGACCCTCACGGGCTTTCCGTTCGGATTTGACGAGCTTGCCAAAGCCCGGGAGTACGAATTCACCGTTAGATTTCACCTCCGAGGCTGCTAAGTTTGAGAGCTCCTCAAAAAACTCCTTTACTTGTGCGCGCTTCAACCCCGTTTTCTCGGCGAAGTAGTTGACTACCTCCGACTGAGTCATGCGCTTCTTCCCTGTAGCGGCTTTGGTCGCCATGTCTGGTGGACACCTCCCACAAAAGCATTAGAATTTAAAAGCTACCTGAACACTCATATATCACAGTCACGCGCCAAAAGTCTCGACAAAATCGCGATTTCTGCCGGTTTTTGCAAAAAACTTTCGGTTCTCGACAACCTCACCCGCTGAGGTGAGAGACGTCACGTCCGTGAGTGTTAGGGGTCGGCCGCCGTCGTGGTACATACCAGTCAATCATTTGAGTATGACCAGATTCAAGAATAGAGCGTTGCCGTGCCAAGAGCCAAACGGTTCATAACACTTAAGTGGTTAACACTTCGAGAGTTATCACGATACATACCGCCCATTGGCACAATACGTAAAGTGGATGCTGCGCCAAATCCCCATTCCTCCGATTGGTTGTTTCGTAATATGCCGTTTGACCTTATCATCACGCGAAATCATCACGCGAGTAGTTAAAATCGTGCGGTGCTTTTGAATGCCCACAGTTCGTATTTTCGTAACATCACAGACAAAAGGCCTATAGATCATGTCGTTTATGAGCAAAACCGCAGCTTTCATTGGTGTGGATGCCCTAAGAAACCTGGTCTCGGAATCAATCGCTGTTGACATGGGGTCGGCCGCAACCATTATTTACGTTCGCGGCCGTGGTGTTGTGGTCGATGAACCGTCACTGGTCGCGGTCAATTCGGTCACGGGAGAGCTAATTGCGGTTGGGCTCGAGGCGCAACAAATGTCTGGCCGCGAAGCGCGCGATGTGACCGTGATTGCTCCGATGCTTAGTGGTGTCGTGGCAGACTTTGAACGAACCCAGGAGATGCTTACGCATTTTGTGCGCAAGGCCCGCAGCAGTTTTTCTTATTTTAGCCGTCGCGCGCTGGTAAGCGTTTTGTCGGGCGTCACACAGGTCGAACGCCGTGCGCTGCTGAGCGCTGCTGAACATGCTGGCATTGGTCGATTGTGGATGATTGAAGAGGGGCTGGCCGCAGCCTTTGGGGGAGGCGTCAGAATTGATGACCCTAAAGCTTCCGCTGTGGTGGATATCGGCGGCAGCACAACGAATGTTGCGATTGTGGCCAACGGCGCCCTCGTTCACACCAGCGCTCTTCGGATAGGAAGCCGGGACATTAATGCCGCGATCATTGATCACGTACGTCGTCATCGGGGCCTGGCAATTGGTGATCAAACAGGAGAACGTCTGAAGCTGGAACTCGCTTCAGCGAGCCTTCCAACTGACCTCGCTCACGAAATTGCGATCAAAGGTCGTGACGTGTTCACCGGCAAACCCGCCGCGGTTGACATCACCGCGGGCGAAATCTACCCGGTTGCGCTTCATGTTGTTCATAAGATCGTAGAAGGCATTCGCACAGCGTTAACAGATTTGCCACCTGAGGTGTCTGGTGACATCTACGAGCGCGGACTCATCCTCACCGGCGGCGGCGCAATGTTTGGCGGTTTGGACGAGTTCCTGAGAGAACAAACCAAATTGCCGGTGAGGATCCCTGACGAGCCCAGGTATGCAATTGTACGAGGCTTAGAACGGATGTTTGACGAACCACTCTGGCTTCGCCGGATCATGCGCAACGAGCGTCATCCGCTTCTCGATGCGGAAATAGATATACCTATCTAGCGGGGTGAGTTCTTCAACAACCTGACCTTCCCGTTGTAAAAGTGAGTCTAATCGTCACCCAATAACGTTGCATGTGGAAGAATTGTGGGTGAGATGGATTCCAGGAACCGAGACAGCTTCGGAATGGAATCGTTTTCCGGTCCGCGATAAACGTTCAAGGGATAAACAAAGTGAAGGTCCCGTTTCGCCCGAGTAGTGGCGACATACAGTAACCGGCGCTCTTCCTCCAAATCATCAAACTCATCCTGAAAGCGATTGGAAGGAAACCACCCGTCAGTCATCCAAATCACGAAAAGGTGGTCCCACTCTAAACCTTTCGCTGAATGCACCGTCGAGAGTGTGACAAAACCACCTCGTCGCCGCGCGTTATTCCCCTGCGTCAAGTCCGACGGATCCAGCGCGATATCTTCGAGCAATTTAGCGGAGCTCTTGTATCGTTTGGCGATCTGATGCAGGTGCTCAAGATCTCTTCCGCGTCGCTGAGTATCGTCGTACTTGAGCTTCATGAGAGGCCTATAAAACCGCAGCACGCTCGAGAGCTGTTCGCCTGGCGATGGGGCCTCGACGATGGCTCTCAATACACTCGCGAGTCGGCCCAACTGAGATTTGTAGCTGGCTCGCGCCGGAAATCGATGAAGCTTCTTGAAGAGGTTTTCCTTTGTCCTCGTCGATCTGAACTCTTTTCGTTCAACTCCGAGGTGATCGAGTATCTGGTAAACGGTGGCATCACCAATGTGCTCAATCAATTTAAGAATCCGAAACCAGGAGAGCGTGTCGGAAGGCTTAACCACGACCCGAATGAAGGCGAGCGCGTCTTTGATGTGCGCGGATTCGGCAAACCTGATGCCCCCAAATTTGCGAAAAGGAATCCCATGTTTACCCAACTCAATCTCCAAATCGAAAGAGTGAGAACTGGAACGAAATAACACCGCTATCTGGTTGGGTGAAACGCTCTGTTCGCGCAACTCTTCTATGCGCTCGGCAACAAAACGTGACTGCTCATTTTCGTCGCGGGCGCTAACTACAACCGGAGGTTGCCCGCCCTCAATGTGGGAGTAGAGTCGCTTCTTGAAGCTCTCCTTAACGTCAGTAATGATCGCGTTGGCGACGTCGAGGATTGGTTGAGTGCTCCGGAAATGTTCTTCCAACTTGATGATCTGAGCTGCGGGAAAGAGCTTGGGAAACTCGAGCATGTTTTTATGACTTGCACCCCGAAATGAATAGATGGACTGAAACTCATCGCCAACCACGGCTGCGTTGTCATGATTAATCGTCATCAATCTAACAATCTGCGCCTGAAGCTTATTTGTATCCTGATACTCGTCAACCATTATGTAGCGGTACTGATCCGAAAGCTGCTCGCGCATCTCGGAGCTGGCCTCCAGCGCTTCTTTCAACCGCACTAGTAGATCGTCGTAAGTGAGCATGTGTCGCGCGCGTTTGAATTCCTCGAACGACTTGAAGAGCTCTTCCAGAGCGCGGCGTTCTTCCAGGAATTGGGGATAACTCTGGCTTAAGACCTTCTTAATCGGGATTACTTTATTGACCATCATGCTGAAAATTGCATTGATGGTGCGCTTGCGGGGAAAACGCCGGTCTTTCGTCAGCTTCACTTGCCGGCGCAATAGATCGATCAAGTCTTCGGTGTCGCTTTGATCGAGGACCGTGAAATTCCGCTGCACACCCGCGTGTTCAGCGAACTTCCGTAAGACCGAATGGCCCAGAGAGTGAAACGTACCTCCGGAAACTCTCTGACAGCGCGCGTCAGCAAGCGCCGCAGCACGTGAGAGCATGCTTGTAGCAGCGCGACGCGTGAAAGTGAGGAGGAGCACCGATTCGGGTTTGGCTCCAATCTCGATCAACCGTGCGACTCGATAGACCAAAGTTCGCGTCTTCCCGGTCCCAGCGCCGGCAACAATTAGAAGCGGGCCCTCGGTCGTCGTCACCGCTCTGTATTGAGCCTCGTTTAGTTCTTTTTCATAGTCGATGCCCACGCCACGAGCTGAAGTTGCGGTGCGCTTCAACACCAGTTTGGTTTGGGTTCCGGTCGGACGTGATATGCCCAGTTCCAGATCGCGCTTGATGGCTTTGAGTTCTAGCGCCAGTTCCGTGACTGTTTGATGGCGATCCTTGGGAGTCTTCTGTAGAGCCTTTCGAAGGACTTGCTGCAGTGCAAATGGCAGCTCGCTTTGGTTGCCGTCAGCTAGCCGCGGTTCTTGATGCAGAATGGCGTGCATCGTGTCGATTCGGTGCTTGCTGACAAATGGACAACTACCTGTCAGCATCTCGCAAAGCACGACAGCGAATGAGAAAATGTCACAGCGGCGGTCAACGCGCTGTCCCAGCACCTGCTCCGGCGACATGTAGTTGACTGTTCCCATGAGCGTTCCAGATTCTGTTTTGACCCGAATCAGAGTCTTCTGGTCGCTGTCAGCCGCGAGCGCTCGCTCGCGTTGCGCGATGAGCTTTGCCAGGCCGAAGTCCAGGATCTTGGCGTAGCCGTCCGCTCTGATCATGAGATTTTCAGGCTTGAGGTCGCGGTGAATGATCCCGATCTCATGTGCTTTGGCAAGACCTTCGGCTATCTGGATCGCGATGCCCAACGTCTCCTTGATCTCCAGAGCGCGAGACTTGATCTTCTGTCGTAGTGTCTCGCCTTCCACATACTCCATGACTATGTAAGGCTTGCCATCTTCCTCGCCGACTTCGTAGACGGTCAGAATGTGCGGATGATTAAGGGCGGACGCGGCACGGGCTTCCTGGAAGAAGCGACGCCGGCGATCCTCTTGAGAAATAAATTCCGGCTTTAGCAGTTTGAGAGCGACTATTCGATGGAGCTTCTTGTCATACGCTTTGTAGACTGCCCCCATGCCGCCGGCGCCCAGAGGCTCCATGATGCGGTAATGCGCGATGGCTTCTTCAGCGGCTGGCTTCATGATTGGTAGTAGAAGGTTAGTCTAATCCAAAAGTGAAGGTACGAAGAAATACAAACGGAGGATACACGCCCTTGTTGAAGATCGGGCCCAGCTCAAAGAAATGATCTTCTTCGTGGAAGCTCGGGTGATGAGCCCTCAAGCCAATCTCGCGGAAAGCCGCACCTGGACGAGCTGCAGCCAGGGGGAAGCTAAATCGACGTTGATTGTCCTCAGCGAAGCATTTGAGCCGCTTCGAGAACTTGTTCCGGTCGCGCTCTAACCCAATAATTCTCGGTAAGGTTGACCCAACGAACCGTTCCCGACGCATCAACAAGGAACTCCGCCGGCCTGGCTATATCGTGACCATCAATGCCTGCTCCCGCGTGAACCAGGTCATAACTTCGAATTGCCTCCACCGCCGGATCGGATAGAAAAGTAAATGTGTAACCAGCTTTCGACAGCATGTCGCGATTTATTTCGGGAGTGTCAACGCTGATCGCTACCGGACGAATGCCCACTTCCTGAAACTTATCCAAATTCTGCTGAATGCCCCGTAACTCGGAGTGGCATAAAGGTCACCAATAGCCTCTGTAGAAAACCAGCAGCACTCCTTTGGGCACTTTTCCATTCACTGGGGTTGAAAGCAAAGTCGAAAGGGAAACTTTCTGGCCACTAGAGTCGGTGAGTGTAAAGTCTGGTGCCTTTCGGCCAACCTGAGGAGCGCCGGTAGAGGCAGGTAACCACTTTGCCATAATGAAGGCCGAGAAGGTGAATAGCCCGATAACCAGGACGCTCAGCACGAGAAGAATTGAAGCGATCACCTTCGATCGCGTCGGATGTGGACGATCGGCCCGAAACCCGCGGCGAACGCCGATGAATAAAAACACTGCCGCAACCGCAAATAGCAGGAAAGTAACCCAGGGGAAATCGCGCGTAAGCGGAAAGTTGACGAAGAAGATGGGGTAGCTGAGCGCCGCAAGAAAACTAAGCAGGAAACCCGCCCAGATCTGCCAGTTGAAGTTTTTGATGTTCATGCAGTGATGATCCTTGGCTTGTAATAGTTATCGAACTTAAGACCCTCCGAATCGTCTAAGCTCCTCCAAAGAGGCAAAAGGAACAAGGAGACTAAACTGAGAGAACTGGTCTCAAAACAACGGGCCTAAATCAAACTTCTCCACAAAGTAGCGTTGCCGCCAACGCGGGTTGAGTTTATCGAGCAGCAGTCCCTGAGCTGCGCCAAAGGAATAAACCACTTCTCGTTTCGACTGACCAAGCTTCTGGGTCAGGAGCTGCCGAAAAATTCCCTCATTTGTTTTTCGAGCGACCTCACCAAACGAACTGTAGTCCTTCAGCGAGCGAAACTCTTTGCTTGGCTGGTAGGTTGCCGCCGCCAGACGCGCGGCATGATATTCCGTATAGCGGGCAATTCCTTCTTTCCACAGCTGAAACGACAAGTACCTATGATCGTCGTCTTGGAGCATCTGCTGGAAGTTTCTTCGCGCATCAAGATACTCACGGACTGCTTTGGCCCGACGACCTTTCGGAGCTCGGCTAGCGGCTGCCAACAAACGGCTCATCTCCGCGAACTGATCCTGTACTTCCGCTTTGTCATAGGGGAAGGCGTAATTGAGCATCCACATGCCGGTTTGATCGCCGCGCGAGAGATTCAGAGAATTGACGTCTGCGTAGAAGTTTGGCTGCGAGTCTTGCAATTGATGAAAGTGCTCGTGGAGCAAGGTAATGACCCAGGGTGTGGACGTTTTGGTGGTGGTGTTTTCTGCCTGACCCACAACGATTGTCGAGATCATGCTGCTGCGGACAGCTGGAAAAGTTGCTAGAAAATGAGCCGGGAAGCTGCGGTTTCGGTAGTAGACATCGCTTTTCAAGACAGCATCATAGCCGATGCGGTTGAAATCTGACGATGGCTTTGGATGCCGAATCAGAAACTCGTGTTGCGGCGTAACCAGCAGAACCGCAAAAGGGGCTTTGCTCCAGTTAGTCCAGATGCGGTCACAAACCCGATCTGCAAGTCGGAAAGCTTCCGCTAACCGTGTACGATCAATTGCAGAAAGCGCCGGCTTGTCCTGAGCTGTCACGGTCGCGGGGAAGAGGGTTGACAAGAGAGCGACGACTAGCGCTCCGCAAACTGCACACAAGAGGCTGCGCCTCGTTTCGCTTGCGTTATTCAGCTGAGATTCCATTTGAAATCCAATTTGAGGCCCCGATCCTCCAAGAATCATGAACCGATACGAAACGTCCTCAAAGCTTGTACGACTGGGTTAGTTTCTTCATTCTAAGCCTTCGCCTTGACCTTCGGTGCGATATCAACCGTGATGTTGCGCCACTTTCCCTGTTTGAATCGCAGCACGCTTAAAACGCAACGCGTCGCATGGCCTGCGACGATGGCAATCCAAATGTCAATAGGATCGAGCGTGCCGGTTTGCTTAATTACAAAGCAGATTCCAAGCGGCACAATGATTTGCGAAATAATTGAGATGTAGAGCGGGCTCTTGGTGTCGCCTGTACCCTGAAGTCCGCCGGTGTACGTGAGCGCAACGGCGACCAGCAGTCCCGACAAGCTGAGTACGCGAAGAAGCTGAACGCCGATCTCAACCACCGCGGGCTCATTCATGCCGAAGATGGCCAGCAGTTGTCGTGGAAAGACCAGGAAGAAGAATCCCACGAACGCAGCGCCCGCGAATCCAAAGCGCGCTGCCACGTGAACCGCCTCGTTTGCTCTATCCGGCTGACCCGCTCCCAGGTTTTGTCCAGCGACGGCGGCCGCCGCGCCCATCAACCCAACCGAAGTCCAGGTGATCAACGAGAACAGTTGCGTATAAGAAACCGCGAACGCTGCCTGTGCAGCGGCGCTCTGTGCCAAGGACCCGATAAACGCGAGCATAAGGACGCCACCGATGTTCATCGCGATTCCCTGGATGCCGGCCGGTAATCCGAAGCGAAACAGCGCGCGAATGATGCTCCAGTCAGCTCCAAACCGATGTCCACGGGGAAACGAAACGACCCAACCTCCGCGCCAGAGTTTCACCAGTGCATAAAGTGCGACTAGACCCGAAGCGATCACGGTGCCCATTGCGGCGCCGGCAGTGCCAAACGCCGGTATGGCCCCCCATCCCCGAATCAAAATCACGTTCAATACCAAATTCAGAACCGTCATCACCAACCCCAGGATCATTGGCGTGCGTGCGTCTCCGGCTGAACGCAGAGCAGCGCTGAGCATGAAGAAGACAAACATTCCAATACTGAACAGAAACATTATTCGCAGGAAGGGAAGCGCTTCGACCTTTACGTCGGGAGCGGCGTTCACAAAGTCCAGCAGCCAGGGCGACGCGAAGTATCCGATGGGCGCCATGACTACGAGTGACATTACGAAGGCCGTCAGAAATGCCTGGTAGACGGTGCGATTTACCTTGTCTTCGTCGCCTGCGCCGGCGAAGCGGGAAACGAGCACGCTCATTCCGGTAAAAACTGACGAGACGAAGACGATGACGACAATGACTATCTGCCAGCTGACTCCAATCGCCGCGTTCGCCTTGTAGCCAACCAGATTGCCGACCATCACATGGTCGATGATTCCCTGAAGCCCTCCGATGACATTTGTGAGCATCGTCGGCCAGGCGATTTTCCAAACCGCGGAACGCAGAGGACCCGCGACGATTGATCTGTCGTAAGGCTTTTTCGCTGGTGCGGGAGGCAGCGATTCTTCAAACGCATCAGGTATCGCGTCAGAAACAACTTGTTCGGATGCCTCGGTCATTGCTGCTCTTCTTTTTGTCTTCCCACCAGTTTCTGGATCCGCTGCTTTAATCGTGTGTCACCGAGTTGCTTCGCCACCGAATCGAAAGAAGACATCGGTCCGCGCCAGCGCAACTCGTCGACATCGTCGAAAAGCGGGGCGTCAATCCGAAGCGTCGCGAGGTCCTTGAAAAGGATCGCATTGGCCATGTTTTCACTGAGAACGTCAGCAGGGAAGTCTTCGATAGGCCCATAACGCTCTATGAAACGAGCGGCCGTTTTGGAACCCCAGCCTGGGATTCCGGGATATCCATCGGCAGAGTCTCCCACCAACGCCAGATAGTCAGGGATGTATTTCGGCGCAACCCCGAACTTGGCTTGAACGCCAGGCTCGTCTCGGATCACACCTCGTCGGCCATCTACCTGCACCACGCGGTCCCCGACGACACATTGCGCAAGATCTTTGTCGGGGGTCCAGATACAGATCTTCTCTACACGCTCATCCCGCCCGGCTATGTATGCGGCCGAAGCCAGCGCATCGTCTGCCTCGAGTTCGACCATCGGCCAGACGGTCACACCCATCGCCAGAAGCACTTCTTCGAGCGGCTGGAACTGAGCCATTAAAGCTCGTTCCACGCCGGCGCTCGTTTTGTAATCAGACCAGAGACTGTTGCGGAACGATTCGATAACGTGATCGGTCGCAACTCCAATGTGCGTTGCGCCATCTTCGAGCATGCGGGTCACCGATCCAAGCACACCCGCGACAGCGCCCAGAGGCGGATCGGTTTTCTTGAACCGGCGAAGACCGTAGAAGTGGCGAAATAGCTCGTAAGTTCCGTCAACTAAGTGAACGATCATTTCATTCAGGAGACTATCCGCAGTTCTTGCATTCACGTTGTGCGAGTTTAGCTGAGAAACAACACGATCCACGAACGCACACGAAGTTACGGCACTGATGCAGTTTGACTTTGCGACCTTTGCGTTGTCTGCCTTTTGTTACCGCAAAGGACGCGAAGGATTTCGCAAAGGACGCAAAAAAACCAGGTAACCAGCCAAACTCCATCAGTACCGAAATCACCCTAAGCTTTCGTGGTGATTCGTGTTACTTCGTGGATCGTTTTTTCTAAACCCAAAAGGCGCAAACCCGAAGAACAATCCCTAAACTTTGTAAAAGGCCTCTACTCGTCTACGATGAATTTGAAACCTCCGTAGACCATTCGCTTGAGATCGAAAGGCATCTCGTTCTTCGGGTCCATCATTTTTGCCAGGCGGGGGTCGGACATCACCTTCGCATTGACTTTGTCTCGATGCGCTCGCGACTTGAAAACAATAAACGAGAACACCACAGTTTCGCCGGGTTTCGATTTCATCATTTTCGTAAACGCCATGCCGAACTTCACAGCAAGATCGTCACCCGCAGCCTCCACATACTGAAGCGCGCCGTGCTCGCGCCAAATCTTCCCAGCCTTGCTGGACATCCGCCGGTAGGCGTCCAATTTCTTTTTCGGTACAGGTACCACAAAACCATCAACGTAATTCATGAGTCCTCCTCTTAGTCTTAAGCGTTATCTCCATAAGTTTGTCTGCTCCGATTGATGGCGTCGACGAACTTACTCGAAAAGCGACCATCCACGAACCCACACGAAACACAGTAAGATCCTCTTCGGGTGATGCGCGTGGATCGTTCCAGTGCTTTCCATGCTGTTTCACCATATCAGCCTCCCCCGGAACGACGAAATCTCGCCGTTCTATTTTCGTAGCGGAATGAGCGTCCGCAGTCGATCATCCCGCAAGTAGAGCCCGCCCCAGAGCAGTGAACCCAGAATGACAGGGAACACGATTGAAAAAAGATTGTCACCGACGCGTACGTGAGTGGCGATTGCTCCGCCCAGATAACCCGTCAACAAGATCGCGCCCAGGACGGAAGTTGTCGGGATCAGGTAGAGAACCGTGCAGGCGATCAAGACAATACCAAGCCCGATAATCACGCTCTCCGGATATCCCAGTCGCAGAGTTCCTTCCACGACCGGAGCCGGCTTGAACAGTTTAGCCACGCCGTCGAGTATCAGTAACAGTCCGAGTAAATTGCTCAGGATGCGTCCGGTCCACAGTCTGCCTTTGGGGATGAAAGTTGTTTGAGTAATTGCTTGCATGGAGTTTCCTTTCAATTGTCTTTCAGTAGAGATCTAAACTTACTTCACCTGCCCAGTTGCTCGTTCTCTTATTCTTCACCTGTTAATCGATATCCAAAATCCGCGTATCGTCCCAAACGATTTTCTACGGTGAAAAAGTTCCTTGCGATTTTCGGAAAACCTAATCCGTCGGTAAGCCTCCGATTTCAAACACTGGTCGGATTTCCACGGTCCCGAATTTTGCCGGCGGAATTCGTTCAGCGATTTTGATTGCCTCGTCGAGATCCCTGGCGTCGATCAAGTAGTAGCCGCCCAGTTGCTCGCGCGTCTCAGCGAATGGCCCATCCGTCACCAGTCGTCTGCCGTCGCGCACCCGGACGCTGGTTGCCATCGCCACGGGATGCAGAGGCCCAGCCGAAAGATATTGCCCGTTGGCCTTGATTTCCTGGGCGAGCTGCGCCGACTCCACGTAACAGTGTTCCCGCTCCGCATCGCTAAGCGCCTGTTCATCGAGATAAACCAGCAGCATGTACTTCATTTCTTGTGCCTCCATGCGTAAGTCGAATGGCGGGCGCTCAAATCGACACCCGGCCTGATATTTTTTATCATCGGCTATGCTCCCAAATCCTAACGTCGCCGTTGACGCGGTTTACCGCTCTGACTGGGGCCGAATCGTTGCCACCCTGATCCGGCTTTTCAACGATTTTGACCTCGCCGAAGAGGCGGCGCAGGAAGCATTTGCTGTTGCCGTCAACCAGTGGAGAACTGACGGCGTACCTGAAAATCCCCGCGCCTGGATCATTCAGACGGCCAGGCATAAGGCCATCGACCGGATCCGGCGACAAAGCAAGCTGAAGGAGAAACTCGAATCCTACCCCGACTCACAAGTTGAGCCAACCTTCGAACCAAACTACGACACCGACGAAATCGCCGATGATCGTCTGCGATTAATCTTCACCTGCTGCCACCCGGCCCTGGCGCTTGAGGCCCAGGTGGCACTGACGCTGCGAACCCTCGGGGGTCTCGAGACAGACGAGATCGCACGCGCGTTTCTCGTCCCGCCCGCGACGATGGCGCAGCGCCTGGTACGTGCGAAGCGAAAAATTCGTGATGCCGGTATTCCCTATACAGTTCCGAGCACGAGCGACATGCCGGACCGCCTTGATGCAGTGTTGACGGCCATCTATCTGACTTTCAATGAGGGCTATGCATCAACTCGAGGCGGGCGACTTGTCAGGGCTGACCTTTGTGCCGAAGCCATACGTCTTGGTCGTCTCGTCCGTACGCTAATGTCGCCGCAACCTCCATCTGAAGCGACTGGTCTGGTTGCGCTTATGTTGCTACATGATTCGCGACGCGACGCTCGTTTGGACGCGGCCGGCGACCTCGTGGTGCTCGAAGAGCAAGACCGGAAGCGTTGGAATCATCGGCAAATTTCAGAGGCCCTGCCCCTAGTTGACGAGGCACTTCGCGGCGCGTCTGGTCCGTATGCGTTGGAAGCCGGCATTTCGGCAGTCCATTGCCGAGCTGCGCGGCCGGAAGATACTGACTGGCGAGAGATCGTCCGGCTGTACGATCTTTTGCTGCAGCAAATGCCTTCGCCGATCGTGTCGCTCAACCGGGCCGTTGCCGTCGCCATGGCAGATAGTCCGCGACGCGCCCTGGCGCTCATTGATGAACTCGAAGCAAACGGTGATCTGGAAGGCTATCACCTTCTGCATGCAGCGCGGGCGGATCTATTGCGCAGAATCGAGTCGAATGAGGACGCGGCAAAAAGCTACAGACAGGCGCTGGCGCTGGTGACAAATGAGAGTGAACGTCGATTTCTTGAACGGCGTCTCCGCGAAGTCGAGCCGGCAAAAGTTCACAACTCTTAACATTTATTTACTCACAGTTAACACACATTTCCCCGGGCTTACGTATGCTTTCACCCGCTTAACCGCTTTCCTGCGGAGGTCGACATGAAGTCGAAAGTAAAAAGCTTCTTCAGCGGCAACCGATTCCGCGTCATGCTCACATTCGAACTGGCGATTGTGCTGCCGGCACTGGCACTCATCCTGGTCAACTTCCGCCAAGTCGAGTCGATCAAACACGGTAAGAAGATCGAAGCCCTTATCCAGCGTGACTTCCAGTATGTGCTGGGCGCCTCGGAGGAGAGGATTAACCAGAAAGCTTACAGTCTGGCAGAACAAGCCAAAGCTCTTTTTCCATCTCCTGAAACCGATAACGAATCAGAAAGAAAAAGAAAGCTCGATCTGGTTCTATCTAAGAATCCCTGGATATTGCATGCGTTTCTTTACGACGGGGATAAGGGAATTGTATTTCAGTCTCAACCAAATCAAATGGTTGACCCGGCCTTTCGCGCGTACAGCGAACGCTCCGCAAGGATTTACAAGGGCTGGTTCGACCTTGATGGTAAGGACATGGTACAGATGATTTGCAACAGGCCCAATGCCATAAGCTGGTTTGCCGGTCAAATTAATCGTCCCGAGGGCTCGGTTTACACAACGAGCGCTTTTTTTGGGTTCCCGGAGCTTCCAAAAGATCGAGCCGTACTGGGCGGAGTCACGATTGACCCCGATTATCTAAAAACCACTTTCTTTCCGCAGATGCTCGAGGAGCTGATTACTCAGAAACTATCTGACGACAAGGGTGCCAAGCTGGCTATGATCGTCTTTCCCAACGAATTGGGTGGTGGAGAAGGGGGAAAGCCGGTTGCGGCTTCCGGCGGATGGGACCAGGGTAAGGCGGAAGTGTCTCACAAGCTCCAGGATGTCTTCCACGGACTGTCGTTGGGCATCAAGTTCCAGGGTACAACGGCTGGTGCAATCGGGCGTCGCTTGTTCTATCAGAGCCTCGTCATTCTTGGTGTGCTTTCACTCCTAATGTTGGCCGGCTTGCTCCTGACGTATCGCAATGTCAGTAAAGAAATGGCGCTCGCCAGACTAAAAGCGGACTTCGTTTCAAACGTCTCTCACGAATTGCGAACTCCGCTGGCGCTGATACGTCTGTATGCGGAAACGCTTGAGTTGGGAAGGATCAGCGGGCAGGAGAAGAAGGAGGAGTATTACCGCATCATCCGCAAGGAGAGCGAGCGGTTGACCGCGCTAATCAACAATATCCTGGACTTCTCGCGCATAGAGGCAGGCCGCAAGGAATATGACTTTCGTGAAACTGACATTGCGGAGTTGGTCCGCAATACGTTGGATGCCTACCGATTCCAAATCGAGCAGCAGGGTTTTGCTCTCGAGGAAAGTATTGATGCGAACATCCCGAGGGTCCATGTCGATCGGGAAGCCATCGCGCGCGCGCTCGTGAATCTAGTCAACAATGCATTGAAATACTCAGCTGACGAGAAATTTCTGGGTGTTCGGTTGTATCGCGCTAATGGTTCTCTGAAGCTCGAGGTGGTCGATCGAGGCATCGGCATCACGCGGCGCGAGCAGTCAAAGATATTTGAGAAGTTCTATCGGACCGGCGACCCTCTGGTACACAACACCAAAGGCAGTGGTCTCGGTTTGTCGCTGGTTCGTCACATCACACAGGCGCACGGAGGAGAAGTGGAAGTGGAAAGCACGCCCGGCAAAGGTAGTAAGTTTACTGTCTCCTTGCCGCTCACCGCCGTTACTCAAACCGCACAGGTCGCCGCACCGGGAGAGGCATAATGAAAACCAAAGTAAGCACCATGACGCAACCGAAAACGGGAACCTCGTCTTCCCGCGGCAGTCGAAAACCGCGCATCTTGATCGTGGAAGACGAGCCAGCCATGGTCGCCGGGTTGCGCGACAATTTTGAGTTTGAAGGCTACGAAGTAATTAGCGCCGGCGATGGTGTAGCCGGACTCGAGCAAGCGCTTTCGAATGATCCTGATCTCGTGGTGTTGGATGTGATGATGCCACGCATGAGCGGTCTCGATGTTTGCAAGCAGCTAAAGGCGAAGCGTCCGGCACTGCCCATCATCATGCTGACGGCGCGTGGTCAGGAGATCGATAAGGTGGTGGGCCTTGAGCTGGGAGCGGACGATTACGTCACTAAGCCGTTTTCGATTCGCGAACTTATGGCCCGCGTAAAAGCGGTGCTGCGTCGCGCTTCAACGCAAACAGGGGCGATGGACGTTTATCGGTTCAGCGACGTGGAGGTCAATATTCGGAGTAACGAAGTGCAGCGAGGCGGTGCGCCGATCGATCTTTCGGCAAAGGAGTTTGCGCTGCTGTCTTACTTCATATCTCATCCGGCAGAAACGCTCAGCCGGGATCGACTACTCGATGCCGTCTGGGGCTACGAGAACTATCCGAACACCCGCACGGTCGACACGCACATAGTCCACCTCAGGCAGAAGCTCGAACCCAACCCGGAAGAGCCACGTTTCATTCTAACGGTCCATGGGAGTGGTTATAAGTTCGTAGGATAAGGTCAACCGTTTATGAGCTACTCAGCATTCAGAAGCGGAGTAGGGACTAAGCTGGAATTTGATGTTCAAGTCTCTCCTCCGCGACGGAAAAGCAAGGCCGTTCGCGCTCAACGCCTCGAGTTGGAGGCGAAACTTGTAGCGCTACAGCGGGATTACGCTGAGCTTCACGTCGCCTTGATTTGATCGAAGCCGCACAAGTGCATCGCCGTTTGTGTGCGCCTCATCTGGTTCGTTATGGGAAGTTTGACATCGCCAGCGAGACCTTCGCTGTGCGACACGTGCCGGGCGACTTCTTCACAATTGAAGAGACGAACAACGGCGTGGTCCTAGCTCTAAGCGATATTTGCGGCAAGGGTCTGGCGGCGGGAATGTGGACCACACATTTGGTCGCGTTGGTCAGCAACTATACTTCCACCAGCACCGAACCCGACGAAATCGTGGCAGGAGTGAATCGAGATCTTTGTCACATCTCGTCAGTAGCGCCGCTCGCCAGTCTATTCATGGCCAGGCTCGATCCGGCCACCGGTTTTCTTGAGTATTCAAGTGCCGGTCATCCACCGGCTCTCTTGTTGCGCGCCAACGGACAATTGGAGTCGCTTTCCGACGGCGGACCATTGCTCGGCGTAGTTCGCGCTGCTTCATTTGAACAGGGACGCGTTCAGCTGCTTGATGGAGACGTTTTGCTGATCTGTTCCGACGGTATTCTCGAGTCTTTCAATCAAGCGGAGGAGGAGTTTGGCTATAACCGTCTCGAAGCGGAACTGCGAGGTGCTCAAAACAAGGCAGCCGACGCCGTGCTCTTTTCCGTCCTGGGTGCCGTGCAGGACTTTGCGGCCCCGCGGCCACTTACTGACGACATGACGCTCGTTGTGGTCAAGGGATCGAAGGATATTGTCTAAATGCGAAGCCTCTGCCTTAAAAGTTCAAAAAAGGGGACGCCAATCAGTGTCCACTTTCATTCACACCGTGGCTCTAGCCCGGTGTTTGGCAAGAACAAACGCCAGAAACCTATAGAGGATATTAATGTACAGCCTTCAAATTGCAGCTCCTCAAACTGGTTTGAAAAAAAGAACGATCCACGCGCATCACACGAAACACACAAAAAAGAACCTTTGTGTTGATTTGTGTAATTTCGTGGATCGTGGATCACTTGTCAGTCAGTGAAACTCTAAGGAGAGAAAACTAAATGTTCAGGATGCTAAGCAATGATCGTATCACCGAGCAAAACTCGAATGCACACCGGTTTGTTCTCACCAAGGTGGCGCTGCTGGTAATGTTCGCCGGTTCGATAGTGTCAGCTCAGACGGCCGTTGCGCCAGCAGCAAAGTCTCAGTTTGCAAAGCTGGAGGGAGCGCGTATTCATTACAAGAGTTACGGCAACGGTAACGACGCCCTGGTATTGATTCACGGTTGGACCTGCAACATGGATCACTGGCGGGATCAAGTGCCGGCGTTTGCGAAGCACGGGCGAGTAATTACGCTCGATCTGATTGGTCATGGATTGAGTGATAAGCCACAAGCTACTTACACGCTGGATCTCTTTGCGCAGGCAGTTGACGCCGTTATGCGCGACGCCAAGGTTAAGCGAGCAGTCCTGGTCGGTCATAGCATGGGAACCCCGGTTGCGAGAGAGTTTTATCGAAAGTATCCGGAGAGGACTTTGGCAATCGTGATGGTCGACGGTGGCTTGCGTCTTTTCGGAGATCAGAAGATGAGAGACAACTTTTTGGCGATGTTTCGCGCTCCCACCTACAAAGAAGCGGGTGCGAAGATGCTCGTGAGCATGGGTGGCCCCGCGTTAGCTACCGAAGAACAGGAACGAATCCGAGCTTCATTCGGAGCCACGCCGCAGTATGTTCTTGTTAGTGCAATGGAACAGATGGGTGATGCTTCGAAATACGGAACTGACAAGATTAAGGTGCCCGTGCTCGCGATTCTGGCGAAGTCGCCTTTTTGGCCTGCCGATACGGAAGAGTTCCTTCACAGTCTGGCGCCGGATCTGGAATTTCAGATGTGGGAAGGCGTCGGCCACTTTCTGATGATGGAGAAGCCTAACGAATTCAACGCAGCAGTGGCAGCATTTTTGGAAAAGAAATCACTTCTGAAGGATTGACGCAACAAAAATGTTCGGTAAGCGTAGACTAAATAAAGCGAAACTGGATACCCCGACCGGCCCGAAATGAGTCAATCATAGTTGCCATAACCCTAGTTCACGGATCAAGGCCATGAAATGTTTGAATTGTCGTCTTCTCCTCCTTTTCGTCGGCTGCGCGATGGCCGTCTTTCTCACTGGTTGCGTCAACAAGGCGCAACAGAGTTTTGACAGACCGCCCGCGCCCGTCTCGGTGAGTGTTGCAGTAAGCCAGGACGTCCCAACCTATTTGGACGCCATCGGTAAGACTGTCGCCCGTGAAGTTGTATCCATCCAGCCGCAGGTTTCGGGTCGAATAACGCAAATTCACTTTACTGACGGTGCGAATGTGAGGAAGGGCCAGATGCTCTTCACGATTGATCCTCGACCGTTCCAGGTGAACATCACACAGGCTCAGGCGAATCTCTCGAGAGATCAGGCGCTGAAGAAACAGGCTGAGGCAAATCTGGCGAGGGAAATTGCTCAAGCGAGGTGGGGCCTCGCTCAGGTTGAACGTTATCGGAAGTTGGTGGAACAGGGTGTTGTTCCCAGAGAGCAGTATGAGCAGTTGCGTGCCAACTACGATTCGCTCTATGCCACCGCTGAGGCCGCTCGCGCGGCGGTACGTAGCGCGGATGAAGCACTCAAGGTAGATGCGGCTGCAATTGAAAGCGCGAGAGTACAACTCAGTTATTGTTACATCCGTTCGCCCATTGACGGTCGTGCCGGTCAGCGCCTGGTGGACATTGGGAATGTCGTCAATCCCGGCGGCTCCGGTAATGCGAATTCCGGAAGTGGATCTGGCTCGATCGCCAGCAATGCCTTGCTGGTGATTGAACGCCTGGATCCGATATATGCCGACTTCACGATTTCTCAAAACAACCTCACACAGGTGCAGGAACAAATGAGGCAGGGAAGTCTCAAGGTTGAAGTGCGCTTACCTGACGCTGCTGAGGGTATGGTGGCTGGTCAACTTACGTTTTTGGATAACGCCGTGCAACAAGCGACGGGAACCGTCAACCTCCGTGCCACCATTCAAAACACGGGGCATCGGTTCTGGCCGGGTCGGTTCGTCAATGTGCGACTCGTGTTGAGCACCATACACCAGGCTGTGCTTGTCCCGGCGACCGCGCCCCAGATGTCGGCTAACGGATCGTTCGTCTACGTTGTTAAGCAGGATTCAACCGCCGAACAGCGAGCGGTTTCATTAGGACAGCGTCAGGGCGATCTGATCGTCGTAGAAAAAGGTGTAGCACCGGGCGAACGGGTGGTCGTGAATGGCCAACTTGGCGTCACACCTGGCGGGAAGGTTTTAGTCGAGCAGCCGCGCGAGGCGGGCACTTCAGCAGACGCAACTGGCAGCGGGTCGAAATCATGAATCTCTCCGAACCATTCATACGGCGGCCGGTAATGACCGCGGTGTTGACTGCCTCAGTAATCCTGTTCGGGATAATGAGCTATTTTCAACTTCCGGTGAACGATCTGCCGGCGGTTGATTATCCAGTCATCCAGGTGCAGGTCGGGTATCCGGGAGCGAGCCCCGACACCATTGCCAACAACATCGCCACGCCGCTTGAACGGCAGTTCATGCAGATAAACGGTCTTGAGGTCGTGACCTCGAGCAGCACCCAGGGCGTAGCCACCTTTACGCTTCAGTTTGCCCTGGACAAAGACATCGACGCCGCCGCGACCGACGTTCAGACAGCAATCTCGCAAGCGACCAGCGCCCTGCCGGCTGATCTACCGTCTCCGCCAACCTACTCAAAGAGCAACCCCAACGATCAGCCGATCATGTATATCGCGCTGACCAGCGATTCAGTTACCGCGGGACAACTCTACGACTATGCCAGCACCCAGCTCGGGCAGCGCCTCAGCATTCTGCCGGGTGTTTCTCGGGTGCAAGTCTACGGCACCAAATCAGCCATTCGGATCAAGGCTGACCCGTCAGCGCTTTGGGCACGCGGTCTGACGATTGATGATTTATCTGCGGGCATAAGAAACGGTACGAGCTCTGTGGGAGCGGGCCAGTTAGACAGCAGTTCCGGAACGTCGGTGCTCCGTCCGCAGGGTCAACTCGAAAGCGCACAGGAATACAGCGATTTGATCGTTGGAGATGCCGGCGGTGCTCCGATCTACTTAAGGGATGTGGCGACGGTAAAGGAGTCGGTCCAGGACGAGCGCATCAACATGAGGTTCTGGGTGCGCGGCTATTCCGTCCCGTCAGCGACTGTGATCGCAGCGGTTAGTCGCCGCGCAGGAGCTAACGCGGTTGAGGTTTCCAAAAGTATTTACGGTGTTCTGCCGTTGGTTAGTGCCGAGATGCCGGGGTCGATACGAATTACTCCGATTTACGACCGTTCCGCGAACATCGTTCATTCCGTCGCTGACGTTCAGATGACGCTGATAATTGCGTTTGTCCTGGTGGTGCTGGTGATCTTTGCATTTCTGGGTCGCGCCACTGACACGTTAATTCCCGCCGTGGCCTTGCCTTTGTCGCTTCTGATCACCTTTATCGCGATGCGCGCCCTCGGATACAGCCTCGACAACTTGTCGTTGATGGCCCTGACGCTGGCGATCGGATTTCTGGTGGATGATGCGATTGTATTTCTTGAAAACACTGTGCGCCGGATGGAGCGCGGAGAGAAACCGTTCGAAGCATCGATCAATAGCGCCAAAGAAATTAGCTTTACGATTGTATCGATGACGATCTCATTAGCGGCGGTGTTCATTCCGCTGGTGTTCATGTCGGGACTGGTGGGACGTATCTTTCGCGAGTTTGCCATCACGATCGTGATTGCGATCTTTGCTTCCGGGTTGGTGTCGTTGACGCTGACTCCATTGATGTGCGCTCGGTTGTTGAAGGAACGTGGTCATGGCGCGAAGAAGAACTGGGTGGAGAGGGTCATCGGTGGTATTGAGAAACGGGTACTTGGTGTTTACGGTGCTTCGTTGTGGTGGTTCCTGAAGCACAGGTGGCTCTCTCTGGTCATTTGGGTGGCGTGCCTGGCAGGGACCGTCGGGCTGTTTATGTTGGTTCCAAAAGCATTCCTGCCACCCGGAGACAGCGGCGTAATCTTCGGTGCGTTTATCGCGCGCGAGGGATCGTCTCCCGATCAAATGCGTGCATTGCAAAATCGAGTGGATGAAAAACTCCATGAAGATCCTTATGTCGTCACCGACTTTACGTTGACCGGCGCTACAGGCTTTCTCGCCTCGAACCAGGGGATTACATTTACCTTCATCGGCCCACCCGACAAACGTCCGCCCATCCAGGAAGTAACGGCTCAGATGATGGGTAATCTGAATACCATTCCCGGAGTCTTCACTTTTCTTCGTCCTTTCCCGGTTTTGGAGATCAGCACTGGCGTCACCAGCCAGAACCAGGGTCAGTATGCCTACGCGGTTTCCGGCGTGAATCCGAGCCAGGTGTACGAAGTTAGTCAAAAACTCATGGGCAAGCTCATGGAGTTTCCTGGTTTCCTAACGGTATCGTCAGACCTTTACAACAATACGCCGAACCTGAACATCGATATTCGGCGCGACCAGGCCAAGACTTTTGGCGTATCGGAAGCGAGAATTCTCACACTGCTGCGAAATTCTTATTCGCAAAACTATCTCTACCTGATCAAAAAACCTGAGGACCAATACCAGGTAATTCTGGAGATTGAAGACAAGGCGCGGGAGAATCCCGAGGACCTGGCCAAACTCTACATCAGGTCTGATGACGGCCAGCGTCTGGTGCCGCTTGGCGAGCTGGTGACCTGGACGACGACGCTCGGGCCACAGTCGGTCAATCACATCAATCAGTTTACGAGTGTAACTCTGTTTTTTAACCTTAAGCCCGGTGTTGCACTGGGCGACGCCACCAACTTCATCAACAATGCAGCGGCGGAAATCGTGCCACCCACGGTCAGGGGAGAGTTGCAAGGTGAGGCCCTAACATTTAGCAGAACCGTCACGAGTCTGACGATCCTCATGGGGCTGGCAGTGTTTGTGATGTACGTCATCCTGGCAATTCTCTACGAAAGCTACGTTCATCCGCTGACAGTATTGTCGACTTTGCCCACGGCGCTGGTCGGAGGCCTATTGACGTTGCTCGTGTTTGGTCAGGAAGCCTCGCTCTACGCGTTCGTCGGAATGTTCATGTTGATGGGGATTGTGAAGAAGAACGGCATTCTGATCGTCGACTTCGCTCGCCAGCGAGTTGAAGCCGGTGAAGATGCCGTACAGGCAATTCACGACGCCTCCATGGACCGCTTCCGTCCAATCCTGATGACTACCCTGGCGGCAATCTTTGGCGCGATTCCCATTGCGCTTGGCTACGGAGCGGATGGTTCTTCTCGGCGTCCGCTGGGTTTGGTGGTAGTTGGAGGATTGGTGGTTTCGCAGTTTATTACTCTCTATATCACACCGGTCATTTACCTTTACCTCGAGCAGTTTCAGGAGAATGTGCTGGATCGCAGCTCGTTCTTCCGCTCACGCCGCTCGCAGGGACCGGGAGCAAGGGAGCCTAAGCCTCAGGAATTTGCCCGCCGACGTAGCATCTGGCGACTGACTCAGAATTGCTGTGATTAAATTCTTCATTCCATTACCTCAGTTCGTGTTCCTTCGTGTGATTTCGTGGATCGTTCCTGTGGTTTAGCAGACAACGATCCACGAAATCACACGAACCAACACGAACTAATTATCAATGTCGGAACGATCCTTTACTGTCAGACTACGGACGATGCTTTTCCTCATGCCAATCCAATCGCCATGAATGAATCCCGTTTGAAGCCTCGGTCAGGGGGCCCGCCGCCGCTCCAAACAACCCGCCTCGTCTCAAGCGGAGTCTCCGTAGGAGCGAAACGTAGGTTGCATTAAGATTAGACACCCGGCACACATTGCGCTCCTACGGAGCTTTGGTTCAAAAACCTCATTTAGGCTATAGACATCTCGCCCCCATGGGGCGAAGCGGAGTGCGGTTCCGTTGCACTTCCAAATTGAATCCACGTGACAATTCCAGACATCGCGCAGCAACGACTCCAAAACCAGCATCTGTCTTCGACAGGTTTCCGGAATCCCGTTGAGGTAGTGAAATGGCTGGGAGCAGTTCAAGCGCAAGATTATTACGGTGCGAAATGGGCGCTCGCGCTTCGCATGGAGAATCCAACCGACGCAGCTATCGAGAAAGCATTTGCCTCCGGCGCTATCTTGCGCACGCATGTAATGCGACCCACCTGGCATTTCGTTGCCGCGGAAGATATCCGTTGGATGCTCATGCTGACTTCCCGGCGAGTTAACGCGATCAACAAACACTACTATCGAAAGCTTGAGCTGGACGACACTATCTTTAAGCGCAGCCACAAGGTTTTGGTACGAGCCCTCAGAGGCGGCAAGCATCTCACTCGCGTGGAACTGAGGAGCGTGCTTGATAAGGCCGGCATTGCTACCGATTTGCCTTCGCGCCTCGGTCACATTCTCGCTCGTGCTGAGCTCGACGCGATCATTTGCAACGGCCCCAGGAAAGGCAAACATTTCACCTATGCACTTCTCGACGAACGGGCTAAGCGAACTAGAAGCTTAACTCGCGACGGGGCGCTAGCTGAGTTGACGCGGCGTTACTTCACCAGCCATGGACCAGCGACCTTGCAGGATTTCGCATGGTGGTCGGGACTCACCATCGCTGATATCAGGGCAGGACTCGCAATGGTCCAGCACGACATCCTAGATGAGACAATCGACGACAAGCGATACTGGTTTTCGTCGTCAGTGCCTGACGTCAAACGGCCTTCTCGCGTGGTATATCTGTTACCGTCTTATGACGAATACCTCATAGCTTACAAAGATCGCAGTGCTTCGCTCGATGCGTCACAGCTTGAAAAGTCAATGGCAACCAACCCTGTTTTCGACTCTCCGATCGTCATCGGCGGTCGCGTAGTTGGCACGTGGCGACGAACGTTAAAGGATGATTCGGTGGTTGTTTCAATCCGGCCTTTTCTGTCGTTCGGTAAGGCTCAAAAGGCCGCTGTTATGGATGCGGCACGTCGTTATGGAGCATTTCTCGGATTGAAGACTTCGGTAGAGACACTCAAACCGGTTTGAAAGGGAAGCCGGCGAATCGCAATGGTTACTCATTACCGATCCCCGTGCGATGAAGCGCTGATTCATACCCGACCGAACGTGACTGATTGCGCACAGGCGACCGGACGTTGGGTACTCGCGGCAGCAATACTTGGATCCAGTATCACGTTTATTGACGGTACCGTAATTAACGTGGCGCTCCCCGTTCTGCAAAGGGACCTCGAGTCAAGCGTCGGCGCAACGCAATGGATTGTCGAATCCTATTCGCTAATGCTGGCGGCGCTGATTCTGGTAGGTGGCTCGCTCGGTGACCGTCTCGGCCGGCGGCGGGTTTTCTCAGCGGGCGTGCTGGTCTTCGCGATAGCTTCAATCTGGTGTGGGTTGGTTCCAAACATCACGCAACTGATCATCGCTCGCGGGGTGCAGGGAATCGGAGCCGCTCTGCTCGTGCCCGGAAGCCTGGCGTTGATCAGCGCAAACTTTAGCAAGGCGCGACGTGGACAAGCCATTGGCACCTGGTCAGGGTTCACCGCGATCGCCGCCGGCATCGGGCCAGTACTGGGTGGGTGGTTAGTTGATAAATTCTCCTGGCGTTGGATCTTCTTCATCAATATCCCCCTGGCGGCCGCAGTGCTGTTGATTACCTGGTGGCGCGTGCCGGAAAGCCGCGATGACGAAACCAAGGGACATGTTGACTGGTTGGGAGCGATACTTGCGACGGTTGGACTCGGCGGAGTTGTTTTTGGGCTGATCGAATCGAATGCGCGAAGTTGGACCGATCCGCTTGTGGCTACCAGTCTTGCAATCGGTATATCCGCTATCGCCGGTTTTGTTTTGGTTGAGGCGAAAGTGGACGACCCGGTGATGCCGCCCAAACTATTTCGGTCGCGTACGTTTGCAGGGGCAAACTTGATGACGCTCTTTCTGTATGCCGCATTGGGTGGGTTGCTCTTCTTTTTGCCATTCAATCTTATTCAGGTTCAGGGTTATTCGGCAACTATGGCAGGTGCGGCACTATTGCCGTTTGTGGTGACCATGTTTGTGTTGTCGCGTTGGGCGGGAGGCTTAGTCGACCGCTATGGCTCAAAGCCGCCGCTCATTGTGGGTCCGGTGGTAGCGGCCGCGGGCTTTGCTATCTTCGCATTGCCGCGAGCAGAAGCGGGGAGCTATTGGACGTCTTTCATTCCGGCTGTGATGGTAATGAGCGTCGGGATGGCCATCAGCGTCGCGCCGCTGACGACCACGGTCATGGGTGCAGTCTCAGAACGCCATGCCGGAGTGGCTTCAGGCATTAACAACGCAGTTTCGCGAACCGCATCATTACTCGCCGTTGCGGTCTTCGGCGTGATCATGTTGAAAACTTTCAACTTCAAGCTGGCTGAAGCTCTTCAAACGATCCCTTTGTCGCCTGACGTTCGGTCGCAACTTTTGTCAGAGAGCAGCAATCTGATAAACGTGAAGATTCCTGAGGGTGTCAGCGGGGAAGCGACCATGGCTATCCGACAAGCCATTCGGGACTCATTTGTCAGGGGGTTTCGACTTATAGCTTTTGTTGCCGCCGCGCTTGCCCTAGCAAGTGCTCTAACCTCGTGGGTTTTGATTGAAGGCAAGCGCGCGGTATCCCGTAAGTAAGGTTGTGGTTCGATATGTCACCGAAACCTGGATCCCCGGTGGTTGTGAGAGAATTGCCGGCCGCGTCCATCGCCTGGAATACTACGAGCACCGCCCACCTGTCCTGCGCGTAGAGCTTGTCCTGAAGTTCGGCGAGCATTTGGACACCCGAGGCCAGCACTTCCTTCGCGCGCTCTTTGTCTTCGGACTTAAAGCCGAGCGTGTCGCCGGGCTTAAAATCTTTAAGGCGGAACGTGTCCCCGTTGGTAACGCGGAAAGGTTTGGCTAGGTCGCTGGCCCTCTTGATGATCTCTTTAGTCTTCATGTCTTGACCTTTTACGCGGCCGCCGAGTACGGGCATTTCTCATCGCATATTTTATTTTAACTAGTGGATTTGGTTCTTTTTTGTTACGCGGTTTTCACACTCACGCAAGGCCATGAAGACTACAAAGTTATGACATCGTTGCCCTAGTGCTCCTTATATTGTGGTCTTGAGCACCAGCCGGCCGACCGTATGGCGGAATGCGCTACCGCGCTGGATCCAATCCCGGATTGTGCGAGGCATCGAACACCATCAGGCGCTTGGCGAGGCCGGCCGGGATGGGGCCAACCAGGCGATTGTGGTCCAGGCGCAGGATCTGGAGCGACGCGGCGCCCGCCAGACTGGCGGGAATCGGTCCGGAGAGCTCATTTCGATTGAGCCTGAGGTCGGTTAGCTTCTTCAGCCTGCCAAAATCTTCCGGAACAGATCCAGACAGCTTGTTGTTGGCAAGCAGCACGGCTCTGAGTTGTGGACTGAGCGAAGTAGGGATCGTTCCGCTTAGTTCGTTGTTGTGAAGGAAGATCTCTTCGAGCAGCGGCTGGCGGAACAACTGTGGGGGCAGGCCGCCTGAGATCCGGTTGTCCTCAGCCCTTACTATCTTCAGTTTTGGCGTGTCCCAAATCGTGGGCAGCGGCCCAGACATCTCGTTGGCGTGTATGTCGAGGTACTCGAGCTCGGGGAGCATGGCGACCGGGTCGGGAAGCCGTCCTGTGATCTTGTTCCCCTTCAGCCATAAGTTCTTAATCGCGCGGCAGTCGCCAAGCTTATCTGGCAGGGTGCCGGAGATCTTGTTGAAGGAGAGATGCAGCGTATGGAGGCGCTCCAACTGACAGATCGCGGGGGATATCGGCCCGATGAGGTTGTTGTCATAGATCGTTAACTGGACGACGCGCCCCTCGGCGTCAGTCGTCACACCGTGCCACTCGCCCACCGGCCGGTCGCCCCCCCAGAAATCGCGCTCGATCCAATCAGGTCCGCCCAGCGCGTCGTAGAACGTGATCAGGGCTTTCCGCTCACGGTCGCGCACCACGACATCGGTGGGCTCTGGAAGCGACTTAGCCGTACTGGCTGTCTGCGCGTAGGTTTCCGCGCGTGAACAGCAGATGAGCAGCAACAACAGTCCGATCGCGAGCAGACTGGCCGCTAAGCCTCTCGGATTCCCAGAGCTTCGCGTCAAGGTATTCGGCACGAAGCGTTTCAGCCAGCCTGTGCCCCGGCTCAGCCGCACATGAGCGGAGTCTCCACGATTTGCCTGCACAGCGCCAAAACCGGACCTTGCCATCCGACCTCCCTTCCGCCGCTTCAGCGGCGGCACCTGGCAACTCGTGATTGCCCTCGCGGTTATCACGGTAAATATGATTAGCGACGTTGCAGGCGCAACCTCATTGAGGTGTGCCCTGTAGCACCCATATTCCAAAGATCCTGCCGATCTTCTCGTCCTTGCCGTAGTGGGTAGCAGGATACTTCATAATGTATTCCAGAAAATCTTGAAGATCCGCGCGCGTCGGATTGGCCATTGCCTCCTTGAGCGTCTTGTCCTTAAATCGGCCTTGAGTGAGTTTCGTGCTCATGATGTCGCGACCAGCCAAAGCCTCCACCGTTTTCGGAATGTCTTTGATCATGGCGTCAAGCTCCTGCTCGACAAGTTGCTCATTTTCGTCCGCATAGAGGGTCCGGTAGTCGCCAAAAATTCGCTCGTCGTCCTCGCTATAAAGGTTGATATGGTACTTGGTCAGCCGCCACAAGATGGACCTTTCCGGAGTAAGCGGAACCGGCACCTTGACGCGCAACTCAACCATATCACCGATCTGTATCAGGCCGTCGCCGCTGGGATTGTCCATCACTACTTCGACTTCTGCTGATTTGGGTTCAACAGCGACAATTTTCGCGGTGCCAATCTTTTGCACCTTCCGCTCTTTGTTGTCGACATTGCTGTAGACAGACCAAACCACTCCTTCGCTGCCAGCTATCACCCCATCCTCCCGGCCTCGATCTATGACTACCTGACGGTGCGCGCCTTTTCCCACCCCCATGGTGAGAATCCGACAACTCGCCAACTCTAGAACGGTTGTAGTTTTGGAAATCTCTCGCACTCTGGACAGGTTCGACGCAGCCACAACAAGGTCAGCCGAAACCGCCGCGTTTTCTCGCCCCTTGGCCAGCTCGGAGAGTACTCGCTGACTTGCCATATAGGCTCCAAACGCCTGGTAAGTCTTCAGTTGCTTGAGCAGGCTGTCGCCTATCTCTGTATACCCGGCGGCAAGATGCCGCTTTCTATCCGTTTCACTAACGCCCAGGCCCTCTTCAGTTCTTTCCCTTTCCTTGTAATAACTCTCTCGCTCCTGGTAATAGTCGGCGCTTTCACCGCGAAGTGAAATCGCCATTTTTATCGACTCAAATGCGTCGTGGTGGCTTCCGCTGTCGTTTTGCAGTTTAGCTAGTTTGTAATACGTGTCAGCCGATGGATTCAGCGTGAGGCTTCGTTTGAGCAACGAGATGGCTTCAGTCTTGTTCGTGTTAGCAACCAGATTGCTCAGCTGAGCCAGCACATATGCGTCGGCCGGCCCAGACTCCAGGGCTTTCTGAAAGTAAACCCGCTGTTGGTTGTCATCGAGGACACCCATGACCTTGCCGAAGATCGCCCATGAGATGTAAACGTTGGGAATGAATGAAGGGTCTTTTTCAGTGAGACTGAGGGCAGTTGCGAAGTCTCGACTCGAGTCGTCCCAGAATGCCCTTTGTTTATCTGAACCTTTCCGCTCCCAATCGCCTCTCCACTTTCGGTAGCGGGCCCTGGTAATCAACAGCTCGATGTTCTCCGGCTCATCATCGATGCCTGTGCCAAGCAAGTTTATGGCCTGATCGAGCTCCCCGGTATAAGCCAATTCTTCCGCCTCGAGTAGTTTGGTCCGCGTATCCGTCTGAAAACTTGGTGGTGTCGAACAATTGACCTGAGCCAGACTTGCAGGCAGTTGACTCAGTTGTCGATCCACCCATTTGACCATGGCTGCATAACGGCTAGCCAGGCCTTCAAGCGAAGCCACCAAATCCTGTTGGCGCTTAACCGAGACTTGATCATTCTTTTTCTGCGCCTCAGCCAGCTGCTTCTGCGCCTCCTGCTTCTTACTTAGAGCGTCGGCTTTCATGCGCTCATCCGCGCATTTGAATCTCAGAAAGTAGTACTTGGCCCATTCATCGTATCCGGCTTTTCTCCAGAGGTGCGCCTGAGAAGCCAATGCTCCGTAATCTCCTGGCACCTTTCTCAATTGAAGCCAGCCCCAATTGAGCGCCGTAAGATAAGCATCGACCGAGGGTTTGCTCCTTTCAGCCTCTCGGTCCGCGCTTGCCAGGCTGGCTTCGAAGTCTCCGCTTCCCCTGAATGCTTCCACGTTTGCCAGTTCATAATGAAGCGCAACTTTAAACGCACTCCCCTCGGCGCCAATTACACTGCGATGCGTCACACTCTTTATGTCCGGTGAGATTTCGCTTTCGAAAACCCCGTCGTAAAAGAGTGGCCTGTACCATTCAATCGCTTTTGCTATCGAGTTCACCGCCGCGTCATAGTATTTTAGGTTCGCCTCAGTAACTCCCACATTCACGTGGCCCAGGGCGTTGTGCGGATCCAAATCCCTTGCGCGCTGAAAATCGCGCAGCGCATTTTCGGGCTCCTGTAAGATCAAATGCATATAACCCCGGTTGGTTAGCGAGCTCATCTGATCCCCGAAAGTGTTCAGCACGACGGTGGACTCGTCTCGGGCCAGTCGATGCTGACCAATTTGAGTCAGCGCCGTGGCTTTGTTAATACGCCAGTAGGCTGCCTCTTCAGGCGACGAGAGTTCAAGCAGCCGGCTGGCCAGAGTATTGAGGTTCGACATGTAGTTTCGGTTCCCTCGCTTCTCGCGCAGAGCCGCGTGAGCTGACTCCAATGCTGCTTGTTCAGCCCTCCTTTGCTGCCGCACCGCATCTTGCTGCGCCCGAACGGCCTGCGTCTTTGCGACGACCGCCTCCTGCTGTCGACGTCTGGCAATCTCTGCCTGCTGTTTGGCCACCTGAGCGTGTTCTGCCTCTTTCTCGCGAGCCGCTTCGGCTTCTTTTTGAGCGGCTTCTGCTTCGCGTGCCTTTTCCTCTGCTGTTCTTCTCGAGTTGTCAGCCTCTTTACGCGCTAACTCGGCATGGTTACGCTGTTCGAGCGCATCGTTGGCAGCTGCGTAGGCCCGGTTGCGGGCGTCGAAGGCAAAAGCGCCAAACCCCAACGAGATCAGAAAGGCGACGCCAAGCACTGCGCTGAACAGGCGGGTGCGTCTGATCTCCCGGCGGCGATGCAGTTCTTTCGCCGCAATCTCGGCCTCGCGCGCGTCCTTGCTGGTGGTCAGGAACGACATTGCACCGTCAAAATCCGGATTGTAGTGCTGGGCCCAGACCGCGTTCGGTCTGGTTTCATCTCGCCACTTCAGCGCCAATGCGAGGTCGGGATCGTGCCAGAGTCCAGCACTACCTTCTCTATGCAAAGCCGCAGTTTCTGCCAGCCGGCGATAAATTTGGGCGGATCGAGCTTCCTGATTCACCCACTTTCGCAATCGCTCCCAACCGCGGATCAAGCTCTCATGCGAAATATCAATCAACGAGTCCTCGCCGAGTTTCGTCGTCGTCGGTGGCATCAAGAATGATCTGCCTGGCTGACGAAATCGCTCGATGACGGAGATAATCTCGGCCGCTGACGCCTCGGCGACAGCGCCAATCTCCCTCACTCTGGTTGGCCGCCGGATCTCCCGGTTGTCGGAACCCTTTTCGGTGAGGCTCTTGAACAATTTCTCAGCAATCGCTCGGCTACGATCGTCGGGCAGCTCGTTGTAGGCCTCATCAGCATGACGCGAAAGCGCGTCGACCATCGTGCCCACAGCTTCATAATCGCTGAGGTCGATCGGTTCCCCATCGCGTCGACGCTGGATCCAGAAATCCCAGGTTCGCATCAATGCGTGCTGGAGAATGGGGAGCTGATCTGGATTATCACCAACGTCGTTTAGCAGCCGGTTTAGCAGCCGCGGGGCAATTTCCCCGCCGCCAACTGCGACCGGACCCGTGATCGCCTCGCGGCGCTCATCACGCGTCATTCGCGGAATCAGGTACTGCCCTTCGTTTATAGCCTCGGGAAGATCCCGGAATTGCGAACAGTCACCGAGGAAGTCGGAGCGCATCGTGATGACGATGTAAATCGGAACTTCGGCTTGCCGTTTCGCTTCCAGCAATAGCTTCACGAATGCGGCCGCTTCATCCTCCGAGCCTTCTTTTCTGCCGGTGCGTTTGAACCTGAAGATCTCTTCAAATTGATCGACAACTACCAGCAGGTTCTCATTCGCCGGCATTCTGGCCTGGCGGGTCGCCTCAACCAGACCTAACGCACTGCGCCGCAGCGTTGCTTCCGTAATCGTCCTCTGCAAATTTCCATCATCCTCGCCATCACCGAACACCCCCGGATCGTTGAGAGACTGTGCCAAATTGCCAATAGGATCATGCCCCGGCCGAAACAACGCCACGCGCCAGGCCGACCCGGCCTGCGTCATAATTCCGCCGTAAAGCGCAGGAAGCAGACCAGCACGCACGAGTGAAGATTTGCCACTGCCGGAAGTCCCCAACACGGCCAGGAAGCGGCTGCGCCGCAATCGCCTTAGTAGTTCATCACTTTGGCCGTCGCGTCCAAAGAACAAATGTTCTTCGTCGGCCTCGAATGGCCGCAGTCCGGGGAATGGATTAGTGAGAGTGAACTGTTCTGACATTGCTACCCTTTCCTCGCGCTTTTCATTTCATCCACGAATGGTTGCAAGGTCTCGGAGGAGAATTGTCCGAAGTTTCGCATCACCAGGGCTTCGTGAGTTCGGTAACGGAGCTTTGAGCCAGTCTCCGATCCACCGACGTAAATGCCTTTCGCAAGCATGGGCTTTGTCCGCCCGTAGCCAGCGATCTTCTGCAAGTCGCGCAGTTTCGTTCGTAGCCAACCTTCGCTCCCATTGCCGTAGAAGATCACAACTGCATCACACAGTAACAGGCTCTCCTTGTGATCTTCGCGAACCTCAGCTTCGTCGCCCTCCCTTAGCGGCAGCGTGACTTCGAATCCCTGGTTATAAAAGTAGTCTTCCAACGAGGCGATATTGTCGTAGTCCTGAGTGTCGCAAATCAGGTAGATTCGCAAAGGCCCTTCATCATCGAGGATCTTGGCGGGCGGTGGTTTCGTGGTGGGCTTGAGTTTGTCTTGAATATAAGTCTTCAACTCTTCAATGGAGGTCTCCAGCAGGTCTGCTCCTTGTTGAGCTGTCTGATCGTATTTCAGATATTTTATGAAATTTAGCTGTCTCTCTTCCCTGGCTTCTAACCCTTCGGGCAACCAGATCAGGCGCGCGAATGAATTGTCCTTGCTGCGCTCGGCCGCGAGCTCGTTTTGTAAACAAACCAAAGAAACATCAGCAGCTTCCGGAATCACGCCGTAGTTTGCCCCGATCAAATGAATTGAGAGTTTGCAAGTCTTCAAATACTCACGCACAGTTTGCTGAAGCTCTGGTCCATTCAATGGCAGCGGACGATTGGGCAACACGATATGTCCCCGCTCTTGCAATTCACGCTTGATGCGGTCGTGCTGCGGGGAAAGATCGGAAGAGGTCTCGGCAAGATAGATAGTGGTTTGAGTCGAATCGGATTGGACCACCGCCTGACTCGTGAGCGTCCCATCTGTCCCGGTGGCGCCACGCTTCATCTCTTCCAGCAAGCTCGTGAGGTCTTGCGCCACATCGTCAATTTTTTGCCAGTACTCGATTGCGTGCGGCCCGCTTTCCGGCGACAGTTCGCGCGCGCGGTTGGCCTTTTCGTCAATGTAGTAGAAGGCGTAACCGGTCATTCCCTGCAATTCAGCAGGATGCTTGCCCAGGGGAACATTGATCTTCTCCACCTTAAAAATCCGCGCCCGGTTGCCAAGCCTTACACCTCCCGTGTCACCCGCGACGCGACAGAACAACTCCATCTCACGGCGACACCATTCTGAATTGATGTAGCTCGGCGATAGCACAGATACCAAAATGGCGACCTTCGGGATTTGATTGACAAGTGTGTCCGCGAAGTAGTCGTTGCCTTGTAGCCGGGGATCACGCCATATTTTTGCTTTTGCGCCGAGATGCACTTGTAGACGTTTTTCCAATGCCTGATGGAAACTATCGATCCAGCCTCGCTGTCCTTCGAGCAGGGCCTGGTTATCGTTATGGGCGTAGCTGATGAAGATGTCGTCCTCATAATTAGGGAGAAAACTCATGCGGCCTCCGGGTGGAAGTGGCGGAAGGGAATACTCCGTTTGCGCAGTTTATATCACAACTTCTTTGATGCTGTCTCGCCCTTGATTTGGCGGATTCCCACGCCTTGTGGGCTTTTGTGCGTGTCCTCAAGAAGGCTTGCCTGTATTTTTTAAAAGTCTGAAGTCCGGCTATATTAGGAGACGCTGCCGCAGAGAAGATGGAGAAGGGATTTGGCTTTCCTACACTACCCGAGCGGGACGATGTTTGGTTCGAATGACCTGAGGCGAGCGCTTTCCTCAAGCCTAGTGCCCATTGAAAATGTTTACTGATACTCAGTCGGTTCCCAATGAGCGAGATCGAAGAGCATCAAAATGATCACCAGGATTTCAAGTACTGGGCCTTCATCAGCTACAGTCATCATGACGAGCAGTGGGCCAAGTGGTTACACAAGTCACTCGAAAGCTACACCCTTCCTCGCAGTCTTGTTGGTCGCAAGACCAGCAAGCATGGTGATTTGCCCAAGCGCATCTTTCCGGTATTCCGCGATCGCGACGAGTTGCCCGGTGCAGCCGATTTAGGCGGCAAGATCAAGAACGCACTGCGCGAATCGCGCAACCTGATCGTCATCTGCTCCACGAAATCCTCAACCTCGAAATGGGTTAACGAGGAGATCAAGACTTACAAGGCTATGGGCCGAGACGATCGCGTTCTTTGCCTGATCATTAACGGCGAGCCAAATGTCAGCGATAGTCCTGAGAGTGAATCGCAGGAGTGCTTTCCCCAAGCAGTGCGGTTTCGCGTGGAAACTACCGGCGAGATCTCTGACGAAAGAGCCGAGCCTATTGCAGCCGACGTGCGAAAAGGGAAAGACGGACGACTCAACGCAAAGTTAAAGCTGCTAGCCGGGGTTCTGGATGTCGGATACGACGAATTAAGACAACGCGAAAAGCGAAGAAGACTTCGACGCCAGGTGCGCAACATTGGAGGGCTCGTATTTCTGACTTTATTCACACTTATCGGGTACTTCGCTTTAGCAGATGCGGGACTCGCAATACCGGGTCGGGGCACAATTCAGGGCCTGTTGGATCGCAATGACATTTCTGTCATGCGGCGTGCGCACAGTCTAGAACAGATTCGCGAGCAGGCGACCCCGATTCGCCGGACTCTTGTCGATGCGTTGGAGACGGGACGGACCGCGGACGGTTGGATCAGGACCAATCTTAACCCGTCACAGGACCGCTGGGTTGAGGTGTGGTCGCATTCACAATCGCTTTGTGGCATCTTCAAGTCGCCGCAGGTGAGCAACGAAGAGGCGCGAGTGTTTGTGAGCGGTTTGGACATTCCCTTTACTTCAGGTGTGGCTATCGAAAAAGATGGAGTGAAGTTTGGTTGGCAGTCTCACAAGGGGAAGGCTGAAACCATAGCCGAGCCGGCGATTTGGACGGCGGCTGCACTGGCTGCTGCTCTGGCGCGACCGGGATTTCTCACAGCAGAAGAGCGACGCCGATATGAAGGACATCTTGTCTACACGCAAGAGGTCTTAAAACTTTACCGGCCCCTGGAAACCGGAGGCTGGAACATGTTCCCCAATCAAAAAGAGCCCGAGTTGCACAATCCGTACACCACTGCCCTGGCTCTGCTCGCGCTATTGGAAACCCGGAAAGCAGGACTGCCATGGGACGGAAGCACCGAGCGGCGCGATGAACTCTTGAAAGCAACCGCGTATTGGCTGATAAGCAATTTTGATGTGAAAGCGCGCATGGAAGGAAAGCCGCCGGGTTGGCATGGTGTATCGGAGAGCGCAAATCAGATTTTCGATGGTTTGACGCTGCAAATCTATGCGGAGCTGCTGCGTGCCGAAACCGAGGCAGGAATAGAACTGCCGCAACACCTACTGGAACAGATTCCGATCCACCTGATCAGTTGCACGGAACGTGATCTCAATTTCCCGGTGGCCAGCGGAGAGTTTTCAGCGACCATGACGGATCATACTAATCGTGAGACGGTGGGTAAGGAGTCAATCGGTTTTCTCTGGTATCCATGGGCTATTGATGCGGGTATGCGATGGCTCGAGCGTGCGGAGAAACGCGGAGCTCCACGGGAGGAGCGCGTCCGCGTTAGGCGTGCACTGGGTCATTTGGTAGTCGACCTTGGACAAGACGCGGCAAACAAGGCTCGCACAGATTGGACGTTTATTGGAGCCGAACTCCTCTATGGCATTTCAGGAGTTGGAGCAACGAACCGACAATAGCCATCTCCTGTTTCGGAGTCGAGGTAGTTACACTTGCGATCTTCTCGTTTCAATCCGTCAAGCATCGACACTTCAAGCGTCGTTCTGCCACGCGAGCTTCACGAACTGGTCGAGCTACTCGCTGAGAACACTCACAATGTTTGGGCTCGGCAACGTCTTTTGGATGGGTGGATTTACGGAAGCAAGCGAGACGATGTAGGCAAGAGGCACCCTTGCCTGATCGCTTACGACAAACTCCCCGAGCGAGAGAAGGAATATGACCGACACACGGCCGTCGAGACTCTGAAGGTCGCGTTGAAGCTCGGCTACCAACTGGTACGTTCCGAGGACACGACCCTTAATACAGGAATCAGTTCTCCCATCAGCACGCCGTCCCCGCTAGTGGATCAAATCGGCTCGCTCAAGTTGGCATCTGTGCTTGCGCTTTGGCATTCACGTTCTTCGGATGAGTGGGCCAAGACCCCAGAAATCTACAGGCATCTCGGTCAACGCGTTCTGAAATTGGGCGAGCCCCTGCTGGCTTACGATGTACTGACCGAAGGACTTAAGAGTTCGCCAATGGATGCGCGCTTGCAACAATTGTTGGCACTGGCATTGGCGCGGAGCGGCGCCACTCTTCGAGCGAATGAGCTGCTAATGCGACTGCGCGAGCAGGGACATTTCGACGAGGAAACTCTGGGAATTCTCGGTCGCACGCATAAAGACCTCTGGGCCCAGGCACAAGCTCCGGCCGAGCGGAAACGACAGTTAGGGTTGGCTCACAAATTTTACGCCGAAGCATACAAGCTAAACCGGGGCTACTACGCAGGAATCAACGCCGCCACGCTTGGGCTACAACTGGGAAAGAATGATCAAGCCCGTGCGCTGGCGCGGGAAGTCAGGGAAACCTGCCTGAAAGAACTGGAACGCCTGGTGGAGGGCGATCCTAATCGCTATTGGCCGCTGGCAACGCTCGGTGAGGCGGCGCTCATCTTGCGCAGGTGGTCGGAGGCTGAAGATCGTTATGCGCAGGCCGCAGATATCGGTCGCGGACAATATGTTGAGTTGAGTTCTACGCGGCGGAATGCGCGGCTCATCCTTGATCAACTGGGCCGCGACAGAAAGCACATCGAGCAATGCTTTAGAATCCCCCGGGTAGCTGTCTTCACTGGCCACATGATAGACCGAGGCGATCGGCCCACTCCGCGATTTCCACCTCAACTTGAATCCGCCGTGCGAGACGAGATCCGTAAGGGACTAAAGCGGCTCGATGTGGGCATTGGGTTCGCTTCAGCGGCTTCAGGGTCCGACATACTTTTTCTGGAAACACTCTTAGAATTGGGGGGAGAGTTGCATATTGTCTTACCATTTGGCCAGGACCAATTCGTAAAGGACAGCGTCGACATTGATCCGGGTGCCGGCTGGCCCAAGCGTTTCGAGCTGTTACTCACTCAGGCGGTGGAGATAATCACTGCGTCCGACCAGAAGCTGGTAGAAGATAGCACCTCATACGAATACGCGAATCTGTTGCTCGCTGGCCTGGCCAGTATCAAGGCTCAACAGTTGGAAACCGAGATGATTCCGCAGGCAGTATGGGATCGCAAGGAAGGCGATGGACCAGGCGGCACCGCAAGCCTGATCCAGCACTGGCGAAATATGGGGCTTGAAGTTGAGCTCATCGACCTCGCCAGGATCCTGGGACAGCACTGTCCACCATCGACAGGCATTCCCGCGGCGATCTCCTCCGTGAAACGCCAAAGTCGGCCGCGACCCAACAAGCTAACGACTCGCATGATGGCGATGCTCTTTGCCGACGCCGTAAACTTCAGCAAACTCACCGAAGCGCAGATCCCCCGCTTTGTTAACCATTTCCTCGGCGCAATCGGCAATCTGATCTCGACCTCCAGCTATGCGCCGGTGATAAAGAATACGTGGGGTGACGGGCTTTACTTTGTCTTCAACAGTGTTCGCGACGCGGGCCAGTTCTCGCTCGAGTTGTGCGACCTAATTGCCACGACAAACTGGTTCACCAAGGGATTGCCGAAAGACTTGAACTTGCGTATAGCGCTCCATGCGGGCCCGGTTTACTCCTGCATTGATCCCGTGATAGGGCAACCGACTTTCACGGGCACGCATGTGAGTCGCGCCGCACGCATGGAGCCCATTACACCGCCCGGTCAGGTTTATGCCAGCCAGCCCTTCGCAGCTCTGGCAGCCGCCCAGTATGTGGCCGAGTTTAGCTGTGACTATGTTGGCCAGACACCATTGGCGAAGAGCTACGGAACGTATCCCACCTACCACGTTCGTCGCAGAAATCTGCCTGTCGTAAACAGAAAGCGCCTCTCCAGGAACGGGAGAAGCGCGCGTCGCGTTAAAAGCAAGACGGGTTAGCTTTGCCTCAAAAGTCGCTTACCGTGGTAATAAGTTTCGTGTTTGGTTCGAGTGACTTCGTGGATCGTTCCCGTCTTTCGGGAAAACAAGGACGATTTACGAAATCACACGAACCGACACGAACTAAATACGCTGATTCGCGTTCGGCCTGACTTTTGAGGCAAAGCCAGACGCGTTAGCAACAGTGCTTTGGATTCTCATTCTCAAACCAAACCAAGCTTTGAAGAGTTGCAGTGAGGTACTCCGAAGGTCAATTTAGCAGCATTGTCTCTTAACTATTGTGGGGTTGCTCATCTTCTCCTGGATTGTCTGAATCCGAAGATTGCGTCGTGGTCGCATCCTGCACCACATCGGTTACTGGGTTCTGATACGCGAAGACGGCGTCTTCAGAGGAGGGAGTCAGTCGCGAAGCCAGGCCGTCGAGAAATAAACGCAGCCGTCCCGGACGCTCTTCAAATACGCTTGAATCATCGGTTGAATCATCGTTTGCATCAAGCTGAGACTCGAGGCGCAATAACTGAGCTGTAGCCCTGCGGCAAACTCCGCAAGCAATCAGATGGGATACTACGGGTAATGATTCGTCCGTTCTGAGCCGCGCCTCTACAAAGGCACAGATCGTGTCTTCGTCGGGGTGCGTGCCCAGGACAACGTCAGTTGACTCAGCCAGCGTACGCGCCCTTAGACGCTCTTGAATCATGTAAGGCAGACTGCCCTTCGTTGTTTTTTGTCGAGTCACGATTCGCATCAGCGGAAGCGATCAGTGGGCACTATCCGGCCTCCCCTTTACTTAAGTTCGCGTTCGTTGTGGTAATGGTATTAAGCTTCACGCTCTGCCCAACGTCTTCGGTCGCGATAGATTCGCAAATCTCGATCTCCGCCGCGTTTAGACCATGCTTATTTGCCAACTCAGCATGGAAACGGTCTGAAACTTTACGGTATACCTTCTCCAACCAGCGCATAACTGTCGATTCATGTACTCGGCTCGGCAAACCGACGCTGCTCCTTTTTGATTGTTGCTGGAACCAACGCCTGATGGGAGATGCTGGTTGCTCGACGAGGCGCGCAATCTCGCGGAGTTTGAGACCCTCGACGTGGTAGTAAAGCAGCAGGAGCGTCTCATGATCATCAAGAGTTGCTAATGATTCATCCAGAGCCGCGCCCGACAATGACTTGTAGCGCTCTCGCAATACGTTTGCCAGCATCAACTGCTCCGAGCCATGTGCCTCCACCCGGGATGTCTGCCTCTCGCGTATGTCGCCGCTCGGCGCCAAATCTTCAAAAGGGATCTCGTCCTGTTTCCGTCTATACACATCTACCACCGTATGCCAGATGATGGTGCGAAGCCAGCCGCGCAACGAACCTCGGCCGGTATACGTCCTGAATTTTGACTGCCGCACGCCGCCTTCAATCCTCGTTCCGAAGAGATCTATATAGACAGACTCAATAACTTCATCGGCGTCCGTGCCGCTGCCTGCAAGATGACGCGCTGCGCGTTCAATAAACGCGCGGTACTGTAAGTCAAACTGCCACCAGGCGGGTTCGTTGCCGAGTGCGCAAGCGAGCGTAAGATAGAGGTCAAGATCTTGGAGCGCTCCGATGAATTGACGGATCTCTGCGATGGAAGGCGTTTCGTGACGTGCTGCAGAACCGAGCATGTACTTGTCAACAGCGCGTACCAGGGCCTCCCTGAAATCTGTCTCTGACAGGCAAAAATCCGGGTAGGTTTGCGCACAACGAGCATAGACTGCCTCAAAGTCGGCCGCACAGGCGGTTAGATTGTCGAGATACTCCTCTCTGGACGAGGAGGTAATCAGGCGAGTGCGATTATCGATCAAAGTTGCCCTATTATATATTGGGAAAGAGCTTTTCCGAGCAAGGGGACGCCCTCGGAGTGTCAATCTCCGCTGAGCTGTTTCTGGGAACCACCATGGACATTGCGTCTCGTCTTAGAATTGTTCCCTCATGTCTTGACGGAACGGAACGAAAGGTTTTGCGCGCGAAGCCATTTCTTGGCGGCTAAGAGAATCGTGGCACCGCCGGCTTAAATTCTTCCCGACAGTGTCGGCTGGCGGAGCTTATTGCTTGTCTTGCTCGGCAGCCGGCGCACTTAGGGCGGCTCGCTCCTGGTTGCGCTTCGCAATCGTGTAGAGGATGGTTTTGACCTGAAAAGGTGTCAGATTCGGATACGCTTCTATAAGCAGTGCGATGATCCCGACAACGTACGGACAGGCAAAGCTGTTTCCGGTCAACTGCCTGTAGCCACCTCCGGGCCAGGTTGTTTTTACCTCCACGCCTGGCGCCACCAGTTCTATGACGTGGCCGTAGCGATAACCAAAACTGAAAGGATTACCCCCGGCTCTTTTGACTACTGAAACCACCGACGAGGAAAAAATAGACGGATAACTGGGATATGGCAGATTATTAGCCGCCGCCACAATGATACATCCCGCGTGATAAGCGCGATCCAGGAGGTCGTGTAGCGGCGCAAAATAATCCCGCTTCGTAGTGCCTAAAGAGAGGTTGATGATCTGGAATTTTTGCTTGATGGCGTAGTCAAGTCCCACCAGAAACATATCCCCTGAGCCCGAAGCATTTGGCCCAAGCACTTTAACGCTATAAAGCTCAACTTCGGGGGCAATGCTCGTAATAATTCCGGCGCAAGCTGTCCCATGGCCGGCCTGATCGCCCGAAGTAGAAGGGTGGAAGTTGATTTTGCCGTCCTCCGCTACTGCTTCAACCGATCCACGAACTTTGCCTTTCAGATCTGGGTGCTCAGTATCTATGCCGCTGTCGACGACGGCCACACGGACACCGCGCCCTGTGCCCCGCTCCCAACTGGTGTCTTCTCGGATTGCGCTCCACAGGTCAGGGACCGAATCGCTTGCCATATGGGCACCATCAGACTGCGCCATCAATAGGTCTCCTCGTCTCGAATAATAGGCAAACTAAAACTCGGAGAAGCTCATGCTTGCGGCCGAGCGCTTTTCGGTGAAACGTGCGAGAGCTTCAAGCAAATCGCGACATAATTCCCGGTCCGCATCACCTCGGCTGAAGATCTGACGCACCGAGATCCACAGAAGCAACATGTCGCGATGTTCAGGGGCCGAACCCACACTATTCGCCCACTCGCGCAGATCGCTCGCGGAGTCTTGCCTTCCTTCCGTCTCGTTAACAATCATCTTGAGCGAGCGGGCGAAAAGAGATTCAACTAGTTCGGCAATTTCGTGAGCATCAATTATGCGGGCGATGGCGTCAGCAAAGTAAGCTGCCTGGTCCATCTCTTCAGGCGTAAAAGGTGGATAAGGTGGCTCTCCCGGACGATTGACAAATTCCAGCACGCCGACAGCTTCACCACCCGAGCGCAACGGCGTCGCTAGTAGTGTTATGGTCTTGAACCCGGTCCTTTTGTCCGCCTCAGACCAGAATGATCCCTCGCTCGAGACGTCAGAAACCGCCATAGGTTGGCCGCTGGAAAAAACGAGGCCGGCGATCCCCTTACCGGGCGGAATGTGAAGTTTGAGCAACTCTTCCTTAACATCACTGATCGCGGTGAGAAATTTCAAACCGCCCTCATTGCCGTCGCGCACCAGCACCGATGCTTCCTCCGAGCCAACAGCGTTGGCAGCAAGTTGTAGGAGGTCGTCTATCGCGCGCTTGAGGGGCACGGTTAGTGAATTTGAGACATCTATGGCATTGACGGCTTCACGCAACTGCGCTGCCGCTGGGTTGCCTTCATCGTCACCGAGCCCATCCTGTTTGGACGGTTCGAATTCTGGGCTAAAACCTGTATCGCTCATATGTATTCTTTCTCAGACAGAAGCAGGCTCAGTTCCTTGTAAACAAATGAAAGGAGCGCCTTTTGTGTTTGCGCGTCAGCTTACACTCTTCGCGGGGCCATTTAAAACGTCAGCCCTTAATCCGTCAACAACTGCATTGCGAAGCGACATTATACAGTGTCAGCTATTCGCGCAATAACATTCGCGGATAGTGATCTTATCCCGTCTTACCGGAATCTGCTGTGTGTGGGGTGTAATACACCTCCAAAGTGGATTGGCTCTGCGATATCGTGGCAAGATGGCAATGTTACGAAAATACTGGGAGTCTAAAAAATGAATGTTGAGCCACGAGTTTCCGCTGAATCAGCTTTAGTTACACCACAAGAGCGCGTTTCGGCGCAACTTTTACAAGCTTCAGAGTTATGGCACGTTGGCAAATCAACTGAGGCGACCGCCGACTTAGTTAAAGCTCTGGCCGATGCGCGCGAGACTCCTTACGAGATAGAGTTTCAAACACGCATTCAATTGGCAATGACCCTCGCAGACGTTTACCAGTCAACCGGTGAATATCAAAAGGCGTGCGAGATGTTGGCTCAGGAGTTAGCTTTCGCCGAGAAGATTACCCAGATCATGCAGGCAACAGGTACGCCCTCGCAAAAACGCGAAGCTACGAGCGGCGCACTGCAGGTGCGGGATCGCGCCAAACAAATGGCGCTTATCGGCCGCGAAGCCCCAGAGATTTCGGTCAAAGATTGGATCAATGGCGGGCCGGCAACTCTGGCAGGTTTGCGAGGCCGGGTCGTGCTTCTGGAATTCTGGGCGACGTGGTGCAAACCCTGCCAGGAGATGTTTCCGAAATTGGAGAAACTTTACCAAAAGGAGGCCGTGCGAGGCCTGGAAATCATTGCGCTCACACGCCATTACCTGGCTTACCGGGGGACCGCCGAGTCAATGTCTGACGAGCTGCAGTTGATGCGTCGCATGATTGCCGAGAACGCCGTGACTTTTGTAGTGGGTGTGGCGGAAGACGAGCGCCTGCAAGGAATCTACGGGGCAAACGGACTACCCACAGTTGCAGTTATTGATCGTCGCTCAGTCGTACGCTACGCGGGCCCTGGAGCAGATGACCCGCTATTTAACGAAGCACTACAACGTTGTCTTGAGGAATCCACGTAAAAAACTTATTCCTGATTCTCGAAAAAAGCTCGCAAAAAAGCTTGTCTCATCACGTCTTCGCTGATAGGATGCGCTCGCTTCAATGCTTTAATCTTGCGAAGGCCACCTCTGGTTTGCGCTCAAAGGGAATCGGAGAGCATTCTCTCGCTTTATCATCCTTTCCCGCACATCTTAGTGGCAGAGAAGGTAATCGGACCGACGATGCAGGTCGAGCCCAGCAGAGCCCTGCGTCAATGGTTTCTTACACTATCCGCAGTGGCGCTTTTGGCAAACGAAATGTTATCGAAAATGTGTTCAGACATTCGTTGATTGAAGCGAGTAAAACCACCACCGTTGCCATGATTCTTATTGGCAGCGCTGATCAGTCCCGATGGCCGGAACGTGATGCCCCCCAAGGCCTCATCGCCTCGACCACTTCGATAACCCTGAGGAATGCATGTTCCTCTAAACTTAATCCACTTCCATAAGGAGAATAGCAATGGCGATTTTGACCTCAACGCCCGGAGAGGGCAATCAGGTAAGCATATATGACGTCCCCGATAGCGTGCTTCAACAGTATGCTATCACGGGCGAGAAAGCAGCCCAGATGTTTCCCGAAAGCAAGAGCCCGACGGGCGGCGAGATTCCCAAGAGTACAAGCGCAATGAGTGCCACCAAGGTGGAGAATGCGGAAAGTCTCGGCGAAGTGCAGGCTTACGGCGACGTCTGCGTTTGTCGCCAGCTTTATTGTAATGCCTATCGTTGCTGGTGGCATTATTACTATTGCTACTGCTAACGGCACTCTACATTGGTCGCGCCTGAGCAGCGTGGAGTCCAGAGTCAGTAACATAACTCTCGCGCACGGCCATGAAGCGAGTCTTTAGATGGCGGGTAAGGATCAAGACTTACCCGCCTGACCGCTTTTTATTTAACGACTTCCACTCACGTTCTTTCTTCAATCTTTGCACTTCCTCCTGATAAGAGAGAATCATCATCATGCCTAGCTCCAAGACTCCGCCTCCCGGCATGCCCGCCGGATTGCCACCCGAAACGCCAGCTGGCCAACCGATTGTAGGGTTGTCACCCGAGGGCCTGCCACCAGACGCCGTGCCGCCCGATCGATTGCCAGGTTCACTTCCAGACCTGCCAGCAGGCAAGGCGCCCATTCCTGGGCCAGGCGGTGGCAAGATCCGCATGAAGACGATGCCGCGTATGAACGCTGGACCTTATCTCAAACGGGCCTTCAAGCTCCTGGGGGGGCATAAGGCGCTGGTGGCTTTGTCGCTCTTCCTTTCATTGGTTATTTTTCTGCTTCCCTTTGTGGCGGCTGCCGCGTTTGGCCCACTGCTCAAACTATTCGGCGAGGCCGCCAGTGGCGCTGTTGGAGGCGATTGGAACAAGGTCTGGACCTTAACCGGCTCTTTCTACGAGAGGGGTGCGCAAGCAGGCGAGGGAGGGTGGTTCTCGGCGATCAAAGAGTGGCTAGCCACGCCGCTTTCTTTCACCACGATTTTCATTATCTGGACTTTCGCGATTGTGTTTCGTGAAGTGATTGATATCTTTCGCGCCTGGGTGGATGCGAATTTAGAGCAGCGGTTGCTCACAGGATTGCGACAGAACCTTTATGAGCATATTCAGTCGCTCTCGCTAGATTTCTTCATGGGCGGGCAAACTGGCGCATTGATGCAACGCGTGCTCTCTGAAACGACAGCCGTGCAACGGCTGCTCACACAAGTCTTGCTGACACCCCTGATCGATGCACTCGTGCTGATCATCGTGATCAGTTATCTGCTGGTGCTGAGTTGGCAAATGACGCTGGTGCTGTTTGTATTGGCTCCCCTGACAGTGCTCATGTTTCGTTTTACCAGCGGCAAGCTGCAACAAGGCGCGATGGGCATCAACATGAGCTCGCGCGAACTGGGAGCGGAATTGGAAGAAACCATTAACGGCATTTCCGACATTCAGGTCTTTAATGCTCAGCCGAAAAGGAATGAACGTTTCCGAGAAGCTTCAAAGATTGCGGCCAAAAGCACCGCGAGCACGACAGCATGGATGAGTCTGAGCAACAGCGGCGCGCAAGTCTTTATCTCGTTGACCACGGCGTTAATCCTCCTGTCCGCCATTCTGCTCGGCCAAGACTGGGGACTAACCTTTGCCAGCGCCATCGTCTTTATGCAGATGGCCCCAAACCTCTTCACGCCCGTGCAGAGGCTCATTAGCTCCTACACGATGTATCAATCACTGGTGCCAGGCATCGTCTCAACCTACGAGTTGTTTGATACAAAACCAACAGTCGTGGAGAAACCCGGGGCCGTAACCCTGGGCGAAGTCCATGGCGATATCAACTTTGAGAAAGTTGTTTTCGGTTACTCGCCAACGCAAAAGGTCTTGAATGGCGTTTCTTTTGAGATCAAGGAAGGCGAAACCATTGCTTTTGTGGGCCCTATCGGTTGTGGTAAGTCCACAATTATGAATTTGATCTTGCGTTTTCTCGATCCGCAGCAGGGACGCATTCTGCTGGAAGGTCAAGACATCTCTCACGTGACGCTGAATTCCTTGCGCGAACAGGTTTCGAAGCTCTCGCAGTTTCCTTTCTTCCTGAAGGATACAATCAGAGAGAACATACGACTCGGCAGAGCTGACGCGCCAGACTCTGAGATTGAAGAGGCCTGTAAGCTGGCACACATCCACGACGTGATCGTGGATCCGCAAAGAATGCCGATGGGTTACGACACAGTGGTCGACGTGCAGATACCATCGGGGGGGCAGAAGCGTTTGATTGCCTTGGCGCGTTGCTTGCTGCGCAAGCCCGAGGTGCTATTGCTTGACGAGCCGACTGAGAATCTGGACGCGGATCAACGTAACCGTTTGATCCTGGTGATCAGAGAGTATGCGAAAGAGCGAACGTGTCTTGTGATTAGCCATGATTTGAACTTCGTGGCAGCGGTCGCGGATCGTATTCTCGTAATTGACAAGGGTCGAGTTGTTGATCAGGGCACGCATGACGAGTTGGTCAAGCGTGAGGGTCTATACCAGACCCTGTACCAACTGAAGAATGTCGATCCTGCTTTGCTGCGCACCCGCGGAGGCGACGGTGGCGGAGCTCAGCAGCCTCGGCCTGGAGGCGCCATCGAGGGAATGGGAATGCCTGGCGGAGGAATGCCTGGTGGAGGTATGCCCGGGGGAATGCCTGGGGGTGGTTCGATGCCTCCGATGTAGGGATTCCGCTTAAGGAATCTCAGTCTGCTCAGATGCTGGGGCGTGCTAATTTCTTGCTTAGCTCTATGTTAAAAACCGACTCCATGGCAGACCTCATATTTGGGTTACGGCTAAGTAGACGTCGCATGTCTCTTTTGGACCAGGACAGATAACGTGTCTGTTGCAGGGCTCGAACCGTTGCCGTTGCGTTCCCCTCGGTGATATAGCTCACTTCGCCGATCAGGCTGCCATCTTTCATCTGACCGATTTCCTGGCCTCCAGTTTCCACACTGACGAGGCCCTTATAGATTAGCATCACGCTGTCAAGTGGTTTCGCCTCGATGGTGAGGGCTTGCCCCTCCTTGGCTTCTAACCATCTGCCCAGCCGTAACAGCTTCATGAACTCGAAAGGAGCGAAGTTTTTGAATACGGTTTCGTAAAGTTCTCTTTCCTCTTCGGTGAAGTGGACGCCGCTGCGTTCCTTGATGATAATCACAATCTGCACGGCATTGACGGCGATAAAGACCAGATTCCAATAAATGACAGCCCAGAGCGGCGTGGCCGGTACATAATAGTTGAAGATAATTCCTGCCAGGCAGGCAACGACCGTGAGAACACGCAGCCAAAGTATGTCTCTGACTAAATACGCCGCCAGCGTTAGGATTGATGCCAGATGTGTGGCAAACAGAAAATATTTCATACGGGGTTTTTCGCAAGCACACGCTTAATCGTGCCAGGGCGGTGGTAAGTTTTACCATAACACCGGAGCTGATTAGAAAAAACTCATGAACCATGGAATCACTCCCCGACTAGCGATCTTCGTGGTCTTCCTTGGTCTCGTCTCGGTCTTTGCTAAAGGCGGCCGCGAAACCGTTGCGCGTCAGACTCCCACCGAAGACAATCGCTGCAACTTTCCGCTTCCCAATCCCAGCGACATTGGCGTGAAGAAGTTTGAGAAACTGCTTTACGCTTTTCTTGAAGATCGATGTTACAAAAACTGGGTTGCGGACCGACAGATTCGCAATAGTGGGCCATTTATCGGCGGCAAGTCATTCGGTACTCACAACGCTGTAAAGATCTTCTATTCACCTGAGGTGTGGGACTGGCTTAAGCACAGGAACAGACAGGGAAGTATTTCCGACGGCGCGGTAATGGTCAAAGAAATGTTTCGCTCGCCGGCCAAAGAAGGTTCGAAGCTGATTGGCTGGACGGCGATGGTCAAGGACAAAAAGGGCTCCTACGATGGTTGGTTCTGGTCTTACCATGCGCCCGGTAATGCACCCGAAAGTCCTGAGATCGATTACCCGGACTCAGGCTTCGGGCTCTATTGTCTAAGATGTCACGCTTCCGCGGAAAAGGAATCAACATTCGCTACCCTCAAGAATGTTGAGGGGGATCCGATCTCTTTTCTGATCCAGGCGCCCACAATGTTGCCTCAGCAACCTCCCTTCAAGGATTTTCACGAGCAGGTCGCAAGCATAAGACAGATCATTGGCGGACCGTTCCCCGTAGCGCGAAAGTCTCCAGACGTGGAGCTCCTGGATCTCCTGAAAGGGCCAACAGTCAAGGAGCAGGAAGTAAAACGGTTTCCGGGCGAGTCGCTAGATCATGTCACTCCGGGCCCGTTAGGCACTCAAGGCTTTCTTACTTCGAGTCAGTGCATGGGTTGTCACTCTGCTTCGGATGAGAACATGGCTTTTGTGTTTGAGGGAAAGAAGACGAAGCCAACAAATCTTTCGCCCTACACCGAGTGGCACGCTTCAATGATGGGACTGTCCGGGCGTGACCCTATTTTTCACGCGCAGCTCGAATCCGAAAAGACGCTCTATCCGTCACAGGCGGAGTTTCTTGATAACACCTGCTACAGGTGCCATGGCGTGATGGGCCAGCGCGAATTAGAAGTTAATAAGAACCAGCCGTTCAAGCACAGCATGGTCTATGCTCTGCCTGATCAGCCTGACGGCAAGTATGGAGCACTCGCTCGCGACGGGGTCTCGTGTACCGCTTGTCATCGGGCGGCGAAGGAAGGACTCGGCAAACCCGAGAGTTTCACGGGCAAATTCAAACTCGATCCTGCTGACGTTGTTAATGGTCCATACGAAGAAGTCGCCACGTTGCCTATGAAGAACGCCCTTAACATCACCCCGCGTTATGGCGAGCACATCAAGTCGTCCGCCATTTGCGGGAGTTGTCACACGGTCGTGCTTCCAGTTTTTGATAACAAGGGCAGGCCCGTCCGAGATAGGAGTGGTAAACCGAAGGAGTTCCATGAACAGACGACCTATCCTGAATGGCTCAACAGTATCTACCAGAATGAACGCGAGCCCTTCGACAGGCAGGCCGCGCGCACCTGTCAGGATTGTCACATGCCGACGAAGTTTCTTGATAAACAGCTGATTTTCCGGATCGCAAACATTGAGGACAACAATTATCCATACACTGACTATCGCGCCCCTGATAAAGAGATCACTTTGCGTGTGCGCGATCGTTACTCACGGCACACTCTGGTCGGCATTAACGAGTTTGCCATGATGATGTTTCAGCAGTTTCCCAACATTCTGGGCATACGAACAGCCGATTATATGTACGCCGAAGGTGTGCTCGGGTTGCTGACTGCCTTGAGCTCCGCCGACAATATGGCGCGGAATGAAACGGCAAAGATAGAAGTGACCACTCTGAATCGGAGTGATAATAATTTGGAGGTCACTGTGCGCGTTGAAAATCTTGCGGGACACAGTCTTCCTTCCGGGGTCGCGTTCCGACGCGCCTTCATCGCTCTTGAAGTCTTTGACTCCAAGGGTGAGGTTGTCTGGGCTTCAGGCAGAACCAATAGCGTCGGAGCGATTGTCAAAGGAACGGGCGATGAAGTCTTAGCGACGGAGTTTTTCTATGACGCAGCGACCGGCAAACAGGTCTTTCAACCGCATCACGGCGTGATAACAGACGAGAGTCAGGTACAGATTTACGAAGAGCTGGTGGCGAATGCGAAGGGCAAGATCACGACCAGCTTCGTTGGTGGCGACCATCCGCTAAAGAATAATCGCCTCTTACCAAAGGGTTGGCGGCGCGACGGGCCTTACGCGGACGTTACCGGTCCGCACGGGGATGCCGAGCGCGACCCTGAGTACATCAGCAAGTCGGGTTCGAGCGGGTCGGACACGATCATCTACCGCGTCCCGCTCAACGAAAGAACCCGAGGAGCCGTTGGGGTGATGGCCGTTCTCTATTATCAGTCGATTCCTCCTTACTACCTTAAAGAACGCTTCACCATCGGAAAGGGCCCTGAAACTAAAAGGCTCGCTTACTTGACGGGTCACTTAACGGTCGAAGGCACTCCGCTGGAGAATTGGAAACTGTCCCTTGTTTGCGCGACGCGGGCTATCGGCGAGGTGTCGAGTTCCGCCTGCCAGCGGTGAATCCGACTCTTGGCATATGAAGAAAGGGACTCTTTGCTATGAACGAACAATATTGTGAGCTGATCACCGGCCTTGAACTCTTCAAGGACTACACTACGCATGGCGCTCAGAGACTGCTGGATTCGGGCGCGGTCAAACAGCACGATAATGGAGAATCGCTGTTTAATGAGGGCGACCCACCGGCATTTGTTCTACTGGTTCTTACTGGCAAACTGGTAGTCTTCGTCCAACGAAAGGGACGTGACGTGGTACTGAACGATGTTGGGCCAGGCACCATTCTGGGCGAATTGTCTGTGTTATGCGGCATCCCACGATCGGCTTCAGTGCGGGTAGTCGAAGCTGCGACCGTTCTGCGATGGGAAGCTGCGGATTTTCGCCGGATGCTCCTCCGCGATCCCTCTTTATCTGCAAGAATCTTTCAGGAATCTTTGCGCACCCTAATTGAGAAAGAACAATCGCTGATAGCTTCACTCACCGAGTTTGAAGACAGCAGGAACCAAAGCGCACGTTCCACCTAGGGTGGGCAAAGACTATTATCTGATTGAGACCGTCATCGTATAGTCTGTGGCGCCGCGTCCCTGGTTGACGAGTGTGAGTTCATGATCACCTCCCGACGTCTCCAGAGTGAAATTCTTCCCGGTTGCGTGCCCGGCATTAACGATCACCGCCCCGTTACCGGATCTGATGTTGATTGACATCACTTGACCGGCTTGCCCGTTAATAACGTATTCACCATAGCCGTTGCCGGCGATTTTTCCGCTCACCGTCGCTGAACTGGCTCCGCGACGAAAGCGGATGCGTTTTTGCGCCATCAAATCCGTGCCTGACAAAATCAGCACGAGAGCCAATGCGACTACTTGAAGACCTGTTCTTCTAAGCATTTAGGTTCGCCATTCTTATGGAAAAGTTGTAGAGGTGGTATTCATCGCCAACGTCGCGCTGGCCCCGTACAGTCGGCTAACACTCCAGGTGTTGGTCCCCGAGGCTGACGGCCATTTTCACCAGGTTAGCGAGAGAGTCGCCCTTCATTTTTTGCAACATCTCATGCCAAACGCGATTCGCATCCGACTTACCACGATAGTGGTATCCCCCACTGATCCAACAGAGGTAACTAAAAAGACTTCGATCTCGGGATGTGCTATCAATAGCGTTCACGCACAATTAGATTAAACAGGATTGAGATGTTCAGATGACTGGCCGTGGCCCATCTTGTAACGTGAAAACATAGGAGAACGGATGATGAATGGAGTCTTTCTGCGAGGATTGAAACCATGAGAATTAGCGGCTTCCTAGAAATACTTTCTTTTTCAATTGCGACCTGTGCCGCGGCGTGGGAACAGCCAGAAATTTTCGTTTCGGAACTACGGGCCTCGTTCAAATCACTGAGATAAGAAACCGAATGGGAATTTTCCGGACCGATCGATCTTTGTAGGTTCGTTTACTCCCTCGAATCACTTTTGCAAAGGAGAAAAATTATGGCTCAAATATCCGATGGTGCCACCAGGAATGTCGTTTTCGTTCATGGCGGTTTTGTTGACGGCTCTGGCTGGGAAGACGTTTACAAAATTCTTAAGCGCGACGGCTACACCGTAAGCGTTGTTCAGAATCCAACGATTTCGCTAAGCGGTGATGTCGCAGCGACGCGAGCAGTGCTCGATGCCCAGGATGGTCCTGCAGTTCTGGTAGGTCATTCATATGGCGGAGTTGTTATTACCGAAGCCGGTAATCATCCAAATGTTGACACTCTTGTTTACATCACGGGTTTCGTGCCGGATGCCGGGGAATCAGTCGGGACGCTGATCGCCAATCCTGCGCCCGGTGCCCCGGTGCCGCCGATCCTACCCCCGGTTGACGGCTTTCTCGTGCTTGATAAAGCGAAATTTGCGGAATCATTCGCCGGGGATGTACCGCCCGACAAAGCCGAGTTCATGGCGAACTCACAGGTGCCCTGGGGATTGGACGCGCTCAATGGTGCCGTGAGCACCCCGGCGTGGAAAACCAGGCCGAGTTATTACCTCGTCGTAACTGAAGACAAGATGATACCGCCGCCGGCACAGCAATTTATGTCGCAACGCGCCGGTTCAACGGTTAAAGAGGTTGGAGGCAGCCACGCCATCTACGTATCTAACTCTCGGGCCGTTGCAGAGATTATCGAAGAAGCCGCAACCGGGAACACAAAGGCCGAAGCGCAAACGTCCTAACAATCTTAGCTGGGCATGATCGACATGAAAACCAATATCCGTGTTAACAACACGACCCACGAACTCTCGATCGACTCGCGTCTGACACTACTCGACGCTCTTCGCGACGTGGTCGGTCTGACCGGCACAAAGAAGGGGTGCGATCAGGGCGCGTGCGGCGCGTGCACCGTCATCATCGAAGGCCAGCGTGTCCTGTTCTGCCTGACGCTGGCGGCGGCGATTGCCAACGCGGTCTATCACGCGACCGGCACGCGGGTTCGCTCGTTGCCGATCTCTATTGAGAAAGTGCTCGGACTCCAACCCGGGAACTAGTTCGAAGTAAGGAGGTGAGACGAGATGAAAACGATTCTAATCATAGCGGTGGCAGTGCTGGCCATCGGAAGTGCTTTGGCGCTACACGTCACGTCGGCTCAGCAACCGGGCACTAAGCGCACCGACCTGCATCGACACGATCTTAGCGCGCCCGGACGCGAGGTCATCCAGGTTCGCGTCGATTTTGACCCGGGATATGTCGCCCCAATGCACACACATCCCGGAGAAGAGATCATCTACGTCATCGAGGGAACGCTGGAGTATGAGATCGGCGGCAAGAAATCAAGCGTGAAAGCCGGCGAGGTCTTGTTCGTTCCAGCCGGGACGCCGCATACGGCGACGAACCTCGGCAGCGACAACGGGGCGGAGCTCGCCACATATATCGTCGAAAAAGGAAAGCCGCTCATCACACTGGTTAAGTGAGCGCCCGGTCAGGGAGAACCATCATGAATAATCAGAACGGAATGAGCCGCTCGGGAGTCGCGAGTGGGAAACAGACGGAGGTGGCCGTGCTCGCCGCCGGTTGTTTCTGGGGTGTCGAGCAAATTCTTCATGACGTGCCCGGCGTTATAGACACCGAAGTCGGCTACACAGGCGGCTGGCTCGAGAATCCGAAGTACGACGACACCCATCACAGCCAATCGGGGCACGCTGAAGCCATCCGCGTGACGTTCGATCCGTTGCTGCTAAGCTACGAAGACTTACTGGAGAAGTGGTTCTTCAAGCTGCACGATCCAACGACGCTCAACCGCCAAGGCTATGACGTTGGCACACAATACCGCTCGGCGATTTTTCCGCAGACGCCTGAGCAAAAGGTAACCGCGGAACGAGTAAAGGCGCGTGTAGATGCATCAGGGAAGTGGAAACGCCCGATCGCAACAACCATTGAGCCCGCCTCCACCTGGTACGGCGCGGAGGACTATCACCAGGATTACTTGCGCAAAAACCCTGGAGGGTACACTTGCCACTACCTGCGCGGTTAGGGACCCAGGACACGCCGTATGAAAGTTGACAGTAACATCAGCGCGCCCACCAAGTTCGTTCAGATAGGCAACGAAAGATACGCGTACCGAAGGTTCGGAAGCGGCTCTGGACTTCCACTGCTCTTCCTTCAGCACTTCACCGGGACGCTCGACAATTGGGATCCAGCCGTTACGGATCCGCTTGCAGCCGGCCGAGAAGTCATTCTTTCGATAACGCAGGTATCGGGCGATCGTCAGGCAAGGTGCCACAAACGATCGCCGGCATGGCTGGGCACGCGCTGGCATTCGCCGATGCGATGGGTTTCACCGAAGTCGACATTCTTGGGTTCTCGCTTGGCGTGATGGTGGCGCAGGAAATCGTGCTTGAACGTCCATCGCTAGTGAGGAGGACAAGAATTATTTTTGATACCTATAGGAGGAAAGAACATGGCAACCCCGCAGAATGAAATCCGTAATAACGACACGACCAGTGAGCCGAAGGTGGGAACAGTCGACATGAAGCTCGAGGTGGTCGTCATCCCTGTCTCGGATGTCGAACGCGCGGAGCAGTTCTACCGCCGGCTCGGGTGGAGGCAGGACGTCACGCCGCCAGGCTCCGGCGTATTCCAATTCACCCCGCACGGTTCCGCGTGCTCGGTTCAATTCGGCAAGAAGCTCACGTCGGCCGCGCCCGGTTCAGTCCAGAGAACGTACTTGATCGTCACCGACATCGAGGCAGCCCGGAACGCGCTCGTCGATGCTGGCGTCGAGGTAAGTGAGATCTTCCACTTGGGTCCGAATGGTCTGGTTGGCGGTCCAGATCCGGAACATGGTACCTACCGGTCGCTCGCGACGTTCAATGATCCTGACGGCAACAGTTGGTTGTTGCAGGAGATCACGACCCGACTTCCCGGGCGTATCGACACCGGTGTGACTTCGTTCGGCTCCGCGAAGGACCTGGCAACCGCGCTTCGACGCGCAGAGACCGCCCATGGCGAGCACGAGAAGCGCACCGGGCAACGCGATGCGAACTGGCCCGATTGGTACGCCGAGTACATGGCGGCGGAGCAGACCGGCGGAGACCTGCCGCAATGAACGAGCATGGCGCGTTCTTGAATTCGGGAAGCCCAGGAGGAGGACTTATGGCAACGACAAAAGTCGGATTATCGCCCATGAAGGTGGCGCAGATTCCAAACGCAGGAGCAGATTTCGAAATCGTTGAGCGTGAAATTCCTACGCCTGGCGCAGGCCACGTGCGGATCAAGGTGCAGGCGTGTGGCGTCTGTCACAGCGACGTGCTCACGAAGGAAGGTTTGTGGCCGGGCATTCAGTTTCCCCGCAGTCCGGGACACGAAGTAGTCGGGACCATTGATGAAGTGGGTGCCGGTGTTTCCGACTGGACAATTGGACAGCGCGCCGGCGTCGGCTGGCACGGCGGCCACGATGGTACGTGCAACTCGTGTCGGCGCGGAGATTTTGGCAATTGCCGGAACATGAAGATAGCCGGCATCAGCTACGACGGCGGATACCAGCAATACATGGTCGCTCCGGTGGAGGCACTAGTGGCGATACCGGAAAGTCTAAATGACGCCGAAGCAGCGCCGTTACTTTGCGCCGGAGTTACCACCTTCAACGCACTCCGCCGCAGTGGCGCGCTGCCTCCCGATCTCGTCGCGGTACAGGGGATCGGTGGTCTGGGTCACCTCGGAATTCAATTCGCGAGCAAGTCTGGTTACAGGGTCGTAGCGATCGGACGCGGTTCAGAAAACGCGGCGCTTGCAAAGAAGCTCGGTGCGGGTGTGTACATCGATAGCCAAGCTACAAACGCAGCGGAGGAGTTGCAAAAACTGGGAGGTGCAAAGGCAATTCTGGCAACAGCGCCTAGCGCGAAGGCGATGTCGGAAGTGATCGACGGTCTGGGGCCGAACGGCAAGCTGATTGTCATTGGCGCGGACTTTGATCCGATTGAAGTCACACCGATACAGCTCATCGGCGGAAGTCGGACGATTCAAGGCTGGGCGTCCGGGACACCAACAGACTCCGAAGATACCCTGCGTTTCGCCGAACTAGCCGGCGTGCGGCCCATGATTGAGACTTATCCGCTCGAAAAAGCGGCTGAGGCATACGCGCGGATGCTCAGCGGCGACGCGCAATTCCGCGTCGTTCTAACGATGTGAGGTGGACCAATCAGCAAATCCGCAAGCTCTGCTTTGACGAGCCCTGGCCGGGGCGAACTCATTGTCTGTGCATAGATCAATCTGCGTCAGTTGACACATTACCTATAGGTAGAGTATCTTGACATCAAGGTAAATGCGAATAGAGTCAAATAAACTGGAATCGCTGACGGGCGGGAGTGGCGTTCACGTTTTCCTGGTCTTATGGAAGGCGGCGCGGGCAGCTCAGGTTTACGCAGAAAAGAGCGTCTCGGCGTCGAAAATGGGCGGTAGCGACTTCGCCGTGCTCGAGGCCCTGCTGCATAAAGGGCCTCTACCGGTTAACGAAATTGGGAAAAAGGTTCTGTTGACGAGTGGGTCGATTACTGTCGCAGTTGACCGCTTGGAGAAGAAGGCGTTGGTGGTGCGACGCGCCCACGGCACCGACCGGCGGGCGAGAGTTGTCCATTTAACGGCGGCAGGCAGAAAGCTGATCACGCGCGTCTACGCTGATCATGCCGCCGACATGGAAAAACTCGCTTCCGCCTCGCTGACCAGGGCGGAGCGCAAGATGCTCATAAATCTCTTAAAGAAGATTGGCTATGAGGCGGCAACCCTGGCGAATCAGAGTGAAGAAGAAAGGTTATGAAAGGAAAAGCTATGTCGACGGTGAGTGAAGTTTTGAGAAACAAGGAGGCCTTTGCGAGTGGAATGCGCACGGTCTCCGGAATAGTGAACAGTATTGAGACTCTGGAAGGCGGGGGTTTTCTCGTCCGGCGGCCGTTCCCCACGGCGTCATTTTCAGATTTTGATCCGTTTCTGTTACTTGATGAGATGGGGCCAATGGATGTTGCACCCGGCGAAGCGAAGGGGGCACCGGATCATCCGCATCGAGGATTCGAGACGGTTACCTACATGCTCTCAGGGGAGATGGAGCATAAGGATTCCCAGGGACATGCCGGCAGTTTAACCCCGGGTGATGTGCAGTGGATGACTGCCGGAGCGGGAGTGATCCACGCCGAGATGCCGAGTTCCAGGTTCCAGCATGACGGCGGCCGGATGCACGGATTTCAGCTTTGGGTGAACTTGCCAAAGTCTGACAAGATGATGACGCCACGGTACCAGGAGATTCCCAGCTCGCGGATTCCTAAGGCTAGTTCCGCAGATGGTCTCGTGAGGGTGAGATTGATTGCAGGAGAAGCGATGGGCGAGAAGGCCGTCATTGAAACGCGCACACCGATAATTTATCTGCATTACACGATCGAGCCCGGCGGCGTAGCCAGCCAGTTCGTGCCGAGCGATTACAACGCCTTTGCTTACGTTGTTGAAGGAGAAGGGTTATTTGGCGCTGAGGATGAACGAGGTGTGGACGGACAGATGATCATGTTCGCACAGGACGGCAGCGAAGTGAGAATCGAGAACCGAGCGGAGGCAAAGATCGCACTGGAAGTATTGCTCATCGCGGGCGTTCCTTTGAATGAACCAGTGGCGCGCTATGGGCCATTCGTGATGAACACCGAAGATGAGATCAGACAGGCGATTAAGGATTACCAGCTGGGCCGGATGGGCGCGATTAGCGCCTAAACCACGACTCACTCAGGTTATGCCTGAACGTATTAGATACCGCTGAAAGGAGGGCGAGATGAGAATCGTAGTATTGATCGCGCGGTTGCTACTGGGCCTAATCTTCCTCGTGTTTGGACTCAATGGCTTTTTGAATTTTCTCAGCATGGGCCCTATGCCCACAGGGTTAGCGGGCCAGTTTATTGCCGCGCTAGCGCTGTCTCATTACTTTTGGGTCATCGCTGCACTTCAGGTCATAGGCGGAGCGCTGCTTTTGGTGAACCGGTTCGTCCCGCTAGCGCTTACGCTTCTGGGACCAGTGATAGTGAACATCATTTGTTATCACGTGTTTCTGAATCCGAGTGGCTCCGTGCCGGCGATTGTAGTAGCCATCCTTTGGGGGATTGTCTTCTATGCGCATCGCCAGTACTTCTCGGGGATATTTGTGCAAAGGGCGGTCATAAGTCATGGCTAGCAAATCAATATCGATGTCAGCAGCAAAATATCGGTTAACTAGCTCTCTCAGCACAGACTCTTCGGATAAGAATCCGTTGAACTAATACAAAGACCATAAGACTGTAAGCATTTCTGCACAATCATATCCTTAACTTTGATAGAACCAGAAATCGCTCATTCATGAATCGTCTCCGCACAAGCAACGGTGAGCGTCTTGCCTCATATCTGCTCGTTTATCTGCGTCAGAGTTCCCAAGAAAAACCTTGAAAAAACTCGCTTGGGCAACTATATTCATGGCCACTAAACATAAGTGACTGTCTTCATAAGTGCATAAGTCACAGTTATTGAATAACACTGCACGTTTCTCGGGGCTTCGAGTGGGAGCAGCAGCCTGACATTCCTACCTCGATTAGACGGAACGCCATAGGCGAACCGACGGTTAAGAACCAAGGGCAATCTGAAGCTGCTAATAATGTAGCTTCCATCCTCAACTGAGTGACGAGTCGTTTGACTGGAGGTCGCTCCGATGCTCGCCCAACCGGATCAAAAGCAAGCTTTCCCAAACACGCTACGGGTCACTGCCGTGTTGCTCGTTGCGGTTGTGGTGGTCCTTCTCTTTACCTACTCCCGGTCCGCTGGACCTCCGGCGCAAGCGCAGTCAATCCAAATTGGGCTCGAGCGTAGTGCTGCTGTAGGCGAACGGTGCGTGTCGTGCCACAGGCCTTATGTGAATTCCTTTCTCCTGGAAACCCACGGCAAGACTGCCAAATTTCTAAAAGACTCCCGAGCCGCCAATTGTGAGACGTGCCACGGCAATGGCGATAAGCACATTGAGAACCGGGAAAAGCGCATCGCCGCGGCGGATATTGAGAATCCAACCGAACTGAAGACCGCAGAGGAGAGAGGAAGGGCAAACGCAGCCTGCCTTCAATGTCACTCTGGCGATCGGAATAACTTTAGCTGGCACGGCGGCAAGCACGACAGAAGCGACATGAGTTGCATGTCGTGCCACAACGTGCACCATACTAAATTCGCGCAGTTTGCATTGGCTTCCCGCGAGCGATCCAAATTGGATGGGCCTCCATTAGATGCGATGGAGATCAAATTCCCTGAGAAGATGTTGGCCGCCTTTACCGTAGAGGAAACCTGTTTACGTTGCCACACTGAACAGCGGAAAGCTTTGTTCCAGCGATCCACCCATCTGTTCCGCACCGAGCTTCGCAACATGAAGGTGGGCTGCACTTCCTGCCACAATCCTCATGGCGGAGAGGGGCGGAAGATGCTCGCGAACCATACCGTCAATAGTGTGTGCTACACCTGCCATGCCGAAAAACGGGGTCCATTTCTCTGGGAGCATCCGCCGGCCCGCGAGGATTGCATGAACTGTCACGCGCCGCATGGTTCGAACAATCCCAAGCTTCTGACTGCTCGCTCTCATCTGTTATGCCAGCAGTGCCATATTCATATGTTGCCGCGCCATTCCACCACCGCCGGAAGACCTCTGGACATATGGTCCATAAATCGCGGCTGTTCCAATTGCCACTCCCAGGTCCATGGCTCGAACCACCCCGGGGGTAGAACCTTTGGACGCTAGGAGAAACAGATGAGGATCCGACCAGATAGACTCAAGCTGATTCTTCGCGTCGAGTTCGCTTTCATCGCTGTTGTCATCTCGACGCTCCTGTTAACGCCACATGTTTGCGGACAGGAGCCGGAGAAAGATAAGGCAAAGGTTCAGGGAAGCGTCGAATTCGGCGGCCAGGTTCGTGAAGTACAGGGAGGTCATACCGCTAAGTTCGAGGAAGTGCGGGATGTTCCAAAGGGATTCTTTGTACCAAAATTGAGGCTGGATTTCTTTTCTGACGATTCTCCCTACTTTCTCAAACTAAAAGGACTCGAGATTCGGGAGCGTGACCAGCGTTTCACTCTGGACGGAGGGCGGGTTGGAAAATATCGGATGCAATTTGTTTGGGACCAGGTCCCTCATCACTTCGGCACTGGGCAATCCTTCCTTCAGCAAACCGCGCCGGGAGTCTTTCAAGTCAGCCCTACCCTTCGAGCGCGCCTGCAGGCACTTTCAAGTCCGGAAGCGCGGATACTTCCGACCGCGGAATTGCCCAGGGTGGTTCGCCAGGAGCTGCAAACCGCGCCATTAATCGATGTGCGGCTCCGCCGAGATCAAGCTCTATTCAGGCAGAGTTACCAACCCTCGGAAAACGTCGAATTGCATGCCCAGTTTAGCTGGCTGCGCAATCGCGGGTCGCGCCCCATGTCCGCCGGCACATTTGTCCGGCGAGCCGTTTCGTCGCCCCCCCTAGCAGATATCGGAGGTGCCTGGGAAGGAATCGGACAAGAGTTTCTGGAGCCCCTCGACCAGCGCACGACCGAGCTCAAGTTGGGAGGGCAGTTTCGCGGCAAACGATGGAGTGCCGGCGTGGACTACGATCTTTCGCTCTTCCGCAACCGTGTCGCATCGGTGATTTTCGAGAACCCTTTTCGCGTCACTGATGAGCAGGGATGTCTTCCTAATCCGGCGAATCCGGCCGCGCCAACATGTGGTGCTTCGAATAGATTCCGCATGGTTCGATGGCAGAACGACCTGGCTCCAAACAACGATTCTCACACCATTAGTTTTTGGGCCAAAGTGGACCTGACCCCGCAAACCCAAGTGCGCGGCCTTGTCTCGCTGGCTTACTGGACACAGAATGACGATTTCCTACCCTGGACACTCAATACAGCCATCGTGCCCAGGAACTGGGACGGGGTCTCTCCGGTCAATAATCCCACCGACGTAAGCGAGCTTCCGGCGAGCAGTTTGGATGGGAAAATGCAAAACATCACCCAGGAGTATGCCTTGGTGAACCATGGTAAAAAGTTCCGCTTCCAGGGGCAGTACCGTTCGCAGTCCCTCGACAGCCAATCACCCGAGATCGTATTCCCGGGATATGCCGCATTTGGCGATACAACGTGGCGCGCAGCGGGGACAGATTTCTACAACTTGCCCATCGAGAACCTCGATTGGGATTTTAGACGCCAGAATGTTGAAGCCGGCTTTTCCTGGGATGTTCTGCAACAATTAACCTGGAAAATGGATTATGAGTGGGAGATCTGGAACCGCAAGTTTCGAGATGTGAATCGCAACAATGAGCATAATCTCAGGGGGCGGCTGGAATTTGAAACCAAGCTTTCAGGAGGAAGAAAAAACAATGACGCCGCAACCAAGCCCGTTGAGCCCCAGCCCGTCACGACCCTCCGACTTAAATTAGACTATCGGTATTCGAACCGGCGGTCGGGGGTGTACAACACCCAACCATTGTCCTTTAATCCTAACTTGGCTGGTTCTCCACCCGGCGGAGTCACATCGGCGTGGGAAGTCACGCGATTCACTGTGATGAACGTAGGTGTCCCCATGGAATTTAATCTTCTGCGCCGGTATGATCAGAACGATCGAATCCGAAATGACGGAAGCCTTACGCTGGAGCTGCTGAGGGGTCCAAGCACCAATTTCTCGGCTTCTTATCGCTATCTTGGGGACAAGCATGACGAGAGTTTTTACGGGCGTCTCTTTAATCGCTTCTCATTTATTGATGCCGAGTTCTCACATGCGTTCCAGAACGGAAGTTTCTTTTATGCCAACTATTCGCGTGAGACGAATAGCTTCGCGTATCGGGACGTTGCGCATCTCCTGCCCAACCCGCCCGCTCCCCCAGGCACTATCGTTCAGGGCACTCTTTCACAATACCCCCTCGCTAATACCTGGGAGCGCACCAGCCGAAGCAGCCTGGACAGTTTTCAATTCGGGATCAATGCAGCGCCCCAGGAAGGAAAGCTGAAAAACTGGCAGTTTGATCTTTCTTATGCGCTTTCCTTTGCCCGCGACCGAATCAGTACTGTAAACCCGAACACCCCTCGTCCAGATTCAGTCCTTCATGCGGGAGCGAATCCCTATCCAGATACCGTGGTACGGCGTCAGGACGTGAATATCGTCATTACGCGCCGTATAAACGACAGTTTCGAGATAGGCGCACGTTACCGGTATGAACCATACACGCAGGACGACTTCAGCTATAACGTTCTCGCTCCTTACGTGCACGGAAATCTCACCAGCGAGACTCCGAAGTATCTTTTCCAGGATGCGCGTTATGCTAGCTATCATGCGAACGTAGCGATGGTTTTTCTGCGGTATTCATTCTGATGAGATATGAGTCTGATTGCGGCCAATTAGTGGTTTAGGTACCTACTCCAAACTCCTCTAGAACTACCGCCAGCACGAGTTGCTTTTCCGCTTCGGCGTGTGTTGATTCCACGAATCGCTTTATCCTGAAACGTCATACTTTTATGGCCCGCGAAATTACTCATCACGACGCGATCATCGAGGCCATCAGCCGAAGCGGCGTAATCGCCGAGCTGGCAGAGAAGCACGGCGATCACTTCAAGCACGAGCTGGACCTTGAGCTGGTCGTCTATGGCCGGAACTACATCAACAAAAAGGTTGGACCTTATGCGCGCTTGCTGGTTTACGGCCCTGGCGAAGAGATAATCCGTGAGGGCGAGTGGCGGGGCAACACCTTCTACATTCTGGTTGACGGCTATCTGGACGTTTACGTTAAAGATGATCAGGGCTTGAACAGCCACATCGGCACGATTGAGGAGCAGAGCAGTTTTGGAGAGATGTCCTTGCTCGCAGGCCAACCAACCAGCGCCACGGTCGTGGTGCCCGCGGAAGTTGAAGCTACGGTTCTTGAAATTCAGCGTCCAGCGCTTCGTCTGCTTAGGAAGTTTGAGATATTTGGCCAGCGGCTCGAACAGAATTATCGTCATCACAGTCTTGAACGCAGGCTGATAGAGGTGCAAGACGCAACGCAAAACGCCTTCAGTCCCGACCTACTCAAGCAACTCAAAGCGGCGGCGCGATTTGCAGTGTATCCCAAAGACCATCTGCTCTTTCGGGAGGGCGAGAAGCTCGACAAACTCATATTCGTCAACAACGGCTGGATTCGGCGCGTGCGCGAACTGTCCTCCAGTGTGAAGCAGACGTCTCGCTTCGGTACTGGTCCACTTTTGGCCGACCTGGTGACTGAATTGGGCCCAGAGATTGGCATAGATTTTCTTGGCGCGGGAAATTGGTTAGGCCTGGAGGGTATCTCTGACGTAAACCCAGCGACGTGGAGTTATGCCGCGACCGCAATGTCACGTACGGAGGCGCTGGAAATTGAGCTTGGAGACTTGCGTGCCAATCCTACACTTGCCGCGTTGATATCTGAGCAGTTTTCGACATTCTCGGGAGTTGACGACAAACCGCCGGAACCGCCTTCAGATAGAAGAATGTTGGCGGCTGCTGCAAAAGAGATTGGCACCGGCATTATCGACGGCACCAACTTACTCGTGATGGACATGGATCTATGCATCCGTTGCGGGAATTGCTCAATGGCCTGTCACAGAGTCCACGGGCACTCGCGGCTTCTGCGACACGGGATCCACATTGCTCGGCCGATCAAACCTAACGGCCGATCAATCCAACATGTCTTGTCGCCTTCAGTCTGCCTGCACTGCCAGGACCCTGAATGTCTTACGGGATGTCCGACTGGCGCAATTGCCCGCTTCGCAGAAGGACAAATTGATATCGATCCGAAGACATGCATCGGATGCGCTGATTGTGCAACTCAGTGTCCTTACAACGCCATCTCGATGGTGCCGCGGAAGAAGGCCACCACGGCGGAGTCATTAGGAGTTCTTGGCACGCTCAAGAGCTGGTTAAATTTAGCGCCCCCCGCCGAGCCTCCGGCCATTACCGAGACGGACAACCTGCTCGCTATTAAGTGCAATCTTTGCGAGAACACACCGCTCAATCCAAGCGGGGCAAGGACGGCGGCATACTCGTGCCAGGAGAATTGTCCTACGGGCGCGCTCGTGCGCGTCAATCCTCTTGAATACTTCAGCGAAGCAAAAAATGCGATCGGGATTGTTTTTAGAGACCGGACGCATGCCATTGGACGGAACATCCACAACCGAGATATTCCAGCCAGAGTCATTCATGTCGTCGCCATGCTGGCAATCCTGGTAATCACATCCACGCTCCTGTTGGCGGCCCGCCGTTACACACTGGACGGGCATCTCAACGACACGTGGCTGACTCTGCGTTGGATTACGGGCTTAACCGGGCTTGGTAGCATCGCAGCGGTTCTGACCTACTCAGCACGGAAACAGATCTATACACGGCGCATTGGCCCGCTCCGTTACTGGAAACTGGCGCATGTTTACATGGGACTACTTGCTGCCATTGTGTTGTTGATACACGGCGGTCGCGATTCAGGCGGATTGCTGACGTCGTGTTTGATGGTTTCATTCGATACCACCGTCGTCGCCGGGCTTTTCGGGATCAGCTGCTACTTCATCGTGCCGCGCATCATGACGAGTATCGAAGGAGATCCGCTGCTCATCGAAGACCTGCGTGTGCGGCGTCATGAATTGCGCGAGCAGCTCAGCTTGATCGACACGAGTGACGACCAGCTCCGCACTCTCATTAAGCATAAGATGCGTAAGCGTTTTTTCTCGCTTGGCTATCTATTGCGGCAGTACCTCCGACGTGAAGACCTGACTCAGATGCTGGCCGAGGCGCGCGAGGAATTTCGGGAGGATGCCGATAGGTTAAGCGACTCAAAGGCGCGACGCGCCTTAATGGAGGCAGTGGAAACGACCGCTACTCTGCGTCGTGTTGACGCGCTCATCTACTTGCATCAACTTCTCAAACTGTGGCTGGCGCCGCACGTCGTTTCAGCTTCGATCATGTTAGCGCTGATGCTTGTTCATATTACCCAGGTAGTACTCTTTACTGTTCGATGATCGAAAGCGCGCTGATCAGTGCGGGCCCCGACTGTTGGGAAGCGCTTAGAGCATACGACCATATATGGACACGGCGTACCAAAGCACTTTCATAATAACTCGTGAAGACCGCGCGGTAGATCCGAAGACCATCGTCCGCGAGGGGCTCAGGATTGGCCGGCGTCCGGATTCTGATGTCTGGCTAAATCATCCATCCGTGTCTCGACTTCACGCGGGTATCAATCAGATAGAAGGATACTTCTACCTCATCAATCTAAGTGCCTCGAGCGCGACAACGCTGAATGGCCGCGTCATTCCCTTCAATGAAGCTGAAGCGTTAACTATCGGTGACGAAATCCAGATCGGTCCCTTCTTCCTGAAGATAGAGCAGGCTCATGACGTGCTCAAAGTCAGAGTTTCGGTTGAATTCGCGGTGAATGTTGGCGAACGTGTCCCACGCCACACAGGCGAGCTATATAAGAAGCAATGGGAGGTCAAGCGGCAAACGGGCCAACTAATTCCGCCTTCATCTGACATAGTCAATGCGATCAAAGTATTCTGGGATAAACGCACCCGCGAAAAAGCAGGCCGCCCGTCTCCTTTGCATCCGCGAACGCCTCCGCGCGTCGGTAAAATTCGATTTAATTGGATCCCGACCAGAGATTTGGTTCGGCCCTGGCCTTTCGCAATTTTTCTTTGGGCGCTGATTGTAGTTGGTACGCTTTCAGCAGTTGCAGGCTTGGCTTACAAAAAAGCCTTCACTCCGGAGCCGCTTTCCGCTGCTCACACGAGAAGCGGCTTCGTCTTAACGCCGCCGATCGCGAAACAACCGAACGGTGGATCGTGCACCTCGTGCCACGCGATTGGGGTAAGCGTGACTAACAAAGCAAAGATGAATGCGAACTGCGCCGGGTGCCATCAGACCGAAAGCTTCGGCGGTACGATCACTCGAGCGCATCGCGCCGCAGGCATCACCTGCACAAGCTGTCATACTGAACATCGCGGTGAAGATTCTCGGCCCATAAACGCCGCGCTTGAATCCTGCGCTAAGTGCCATAACGACGAAAATAAGAAGCTTTACAATGGTCGGAGCGTTCACACGGCCCACGGAGGTACTTACGGTTACCCAGTGAAAAATGGAGTTTGGATCTGGAGTGGATTGGACGCCGAAGAATTGGCAGCGCGTCCTGAAGTAGAGACTTTCTTAGAAAAGAATCGCGTCACCTCCGACCAAACACAGGAGTGGCGTAACGCGCAATTTCATGGCATTCACGTCGAACGTGTTCGCACCGTCGAAGGTGTTGATGGAATTCTCGCTGATGACGGAATTACCAAAATACTCTCCTGCAGTAGCTGTCACAAAACGGGTTACATGGGCGTCAACGTCGATCGAGCTTTTCCACGTACTACATGTGCGCCTTGTCATAACTCCGACGTCTTCGAGAAGACTTCAACATCGAGGCTAGTGCAAACGCCAAGTTGCACTTCATGCCATGTGCAGCACGTCAAGGACAAGCATTGGGCATCATCTTTGCGCCTGGCCCAGGTAGAAATCCCGTCGTCCACGTTCAAGAACTAGGGTAGTATCATTGAGAAAAACACAACTGCTCATCATTCTGACGCTGCTTGCCCTGCTGCTGACGATCAATCAGCTTTTCACCGACGGTTCTTCGTTAAAGAGGTATCTCGGCGGCCTACCTTGGTATGGATGGGCCGGAATCACTGTCTTTCTTGCCGTTGCGGGAATTTGGTTTGCGCTCCGCGACGCGCGGCGAGCGCGTCTTCTGCTCGAAGAACCAATCGAGAAACACCTTGACGAGAACGCGAGGAGAGTCCAACTCTCGAAGGAGCTGCTTGAAAAGTATGACCCGGACGGCCCTGACTATCCGCATCCTGTAGTAATCGCTGATCGTTGTATCGGATGCCAGGCCTGTGTTGAGGCTTGTCCGCACAGTGTGCTGGCAATGGTTGACAATATCGCCGTTCCGGTCGCGCGCGCGGAATGCATGGAAGACACATCGTGCCAGATCGCTTGTCCGGTAACTCCCAAGGCTTGCATCGTCGTTAACACGACAAAGGTCATCAAACCTCGACCAGTTCCGTTTCGCAACGAAAAGTTTATGACCAACGTTCCGGGGTGTTACCTCATCGGCGATGTTTCGGGCACTCCGCTGATCAAGAATGCCGCCAACGAAGGCGCTGAAGTCATCAAGCATATTGCGCAGGAGCTAAAAAGCTCACCGCCAGAACCAAAGGCCGAATTCGACGTGGCAATAGTAGGCGTCGGCCCGGGGGGACTGTCAGCCGCTGTGATGGCTAAACAGCACAATTTGAAATATATCGGCATTGAGCGTGCCGAGGTGCTTGCTACTATCGTCGCTTATCCGAAGAATAAGTACCTTTTCTTCAAGCCGGAATCGATGGAGGCTCGCGGCGCTATTCCGATCGCCGGCGCTGGTGATCAGCGCGAGCGATTGCTGGAGTCTTGGGTCGGCACAATGATGAATCAGGGAGTAGTCATAAACGAACGTGAGGAATGCAAGACCGCTAAACGTGCCACCGATGGTGACTACTTCATCGTTGAAACTGAAAAGGGCAGCTACCGTGCCCGGCGTGTTGTGCTTGCTGTCGGCAACCGCGGCGCGCCAATGAGGCTTGGGGTAACGGGCGAGGACATGAAACTGGCGCGTAACGGCCACCGCGAAGACAAAGTGCGCTACGCATTGTCGAATCCCAATGATTTCAAGCAGAAGAAGCTCGTCGTCGTTGGCGGTGGCAATGCCTCGGTTGAAGCGGTAGTTGACCTGGTGGCGCGACGCAACGGAAACCAGATCGAATTTCGCGCACCTGAGGAGATCAATGAAGTGACGTTTGTCCTGCGGTCCGCTTTTACGAACGACGTGAAGTTCTTGAATAAGCAACAACTCTACCATTGCATTGATGAAGGCAAGGTCAAGATTTGGTTCGACACTGCGATCAAAGAGATCCACGAGCGCGAAGTGGTATTGGTAGGTACGTGGACCAAAGAAGAGAAGGGAAAGATCGAGAATGACTACGTTCTTGCTTTGATTGGAGGCGCGCCACCTACTAAATTCCTGGAGTCAATCGGCATCACCATTCCCAAAAGCTAGTTGCGAATCATGCGATAATTTATTGATCTCTAAATCGATGTACGACCTGCTAATCATCGGCGCGGGACCCGCTGGCATTGCCCTGGCGGCTGAAGCACGCGCAGTCGGGCATGACCCTTCAAGCGTGCTTATTCTAGAGAAAGGCACGGCGCACAATTGGGCCATCAGGCAATACTATCCGGCACACAAGAAAACGACCGCTAACTACAAGGGCCATGTGGCGCAGTGCGAAGGTTTGTTGTGCATTACCGACATGTCTAAGGATGAAACTATCACGTTCTTCGACGAGGTGATTGCCAGCTACAATATTGGTATCAACTACGGAATCGAAGCTTACGCAATTAAGCGAATCGAGGTGCCGGACGGTATTTATTTTCACGTTGAAACATCGAAGGGGGTTTTCGATGCCAGGGTGCTGACAATTGCAATCGGTGTGCTGGGCCGTCCGAATAAACCCAAGGAATATCTCTTGCCGCCGTCTCTTAAGAATCGTCTGATGTTTGACATTACTTCACGGTCCATTCAGAACGAGGACGTATTGATTGTCGGCGGCGGCGACACGGCATCAGAATATGTGCAACATCTTTTCCAGCAGAATAATCGGATCACACTCTCATACCGCCAGCAAGAGTTCTCACGCTTAAATGGAGTGAATCTGGCGACCTTGAAGGCCATGGAAGAACGATGTGAGGTGTCGATCCTACGGGGCTCCAATATTATTGAGCTACAGGATGATGGAGGGCGTGCGCGCGTTGTCTTTAAGGAAGACCAGTATTCAGCCCGTAACTTCGACACGATAGTCTTCGCATTGGGCGGAACAACCCCCAGCAACTTTCTTCGCACGATCGGAGTCGCGTTTGAGGGGGGCAGGCCAAAGCACGATAACGCTGGTGAGACCAACGTGCCCGGACTCTTTTTGATTGGCGACCTCAGCGTAAGCAATACGGGCGGTTCTATTATTACGGCCTTTAACTCGGCGGCTCGGGCCATCAAGCGGATCGATAAATTGATGCGCGATGAAAAACTGACCCAGACTGCGCGAGCTTAAGCCTGACGACCGCAGGATTTGTCACCTGTTGAACTCCATTTGTACCAAGGGTGGGACGGGCGGCTGGCGACTCACTACGTCCTCGACGCATCCACGATCTAAGCTTTCTTTACATGACAATCACCGCAGGCCTGCGGGGCTTTCAGTTTTGGATCTCTCTTCATGGCCGTGTCATGGCACGTCATGCATTTGAGGTGGTACGCGTTATCGCTGGTTAGCTTTCCTGATGGCGGTAGGCCCATCTCCTTCGGATATTTGACGCTTTTGGGTGGAAACTCGTCGGTCGGCGCTGAGGCTTCCTGAAAGTGGCAAACGCGGCATGAATTCACGGCCTCCTTTGAGGTGTCAAGTTGCGTAGCGGTAAGCACCTCGTTTCGCTCGGATTTCTTAAGGTATGGCTTTCCAGCTGCGGGCATTGGTTGCTCGGTGTGATGACAGTAAACACAGGCCGTCAAAGTCTTGCCGTCAAGTGTGTGCGTCACGTCCGTGTTGTGCTTCGTGTGATCAAAGGCAGCTTCAGGCTTGAGCTCGCCCCATTTCGGATCCTTACTATCTTTCGACAGGATAATTGGTTTGTCCGGCTGCGTCGCGCTGCATTCCGGAATCACCTTTCCAGCGATGTCTACGGCGTGCGGCGGATTCGTGCCATCGAGCGGCGGTTTGCCCTTAGCTAACACAGTAGACGCCGACGGTGCGGCGTTGTAAGCAACCGTTACCGCCAGGCAAGTCAGCGTCACCGCTAGGATAACCAACACTCTTGTTTTCATTTTGACCGTCCTTGAAGTCAGCCAGCCAAAAGCACTTCAGAATAGAGGAACGGGAAACTGTATGTGACAGGCACTAACTAAACCCGTTATGAGTTCGCGACCGTTTGTCCGTGCTAAGAATATAGGCGGACCAAGTAACCGCGTCAAACTTTCTTGGAGATGCAAACAAAGGTCATTTACGGCTTAGAGTGGATCGAAATACACCAGCATTATGGATGCAATTGTCCTGGCTAACTCGTCAGAGTGAACAACCGGGGATAACCAATCATCAAGTTCTAAAGTTGAATCCCTTGTGGCATCGCCTGCAGTCACTAAACCCAGGCCCCTTGTCGCCGAAAGCCCGTTGACCGTTGTGGCAGGTAGCGCAACTTCGCGCCCGCGGGTTCGAGTGATATTGAAGAGCCAGAATGGAACTGACTTGTCTTGCTTGCGGCAATCCTCGTCCCATTATGCTGTGGCAGTTGTCGCAACTCAACCTTACTCGCGGGCCGTGGTCGGCATGACTGAAACCCACGCGGTAAGAGCGAGCTGCCATCGAAGTTGGCGAATAACGCCCAAGTTTATGGCATGAGCCGCATGAAGAAAAATTACTGGCTTGCTTGCCCGGCGAATGACATTGATAGCAAGTCTGATGGGCGCCCAACCTCGCAGGGATTGTCTGGGCAACGCCGCGGAGCGCGCGAGTGTGGCACGCCGCGCACCCTTCGGCGGGACGGGCCGACTCGATTCCCCGAAGATGCTGTGCATGGTCGAATTCGGCAGTAAAGGTACGTAGCCGAGAAAAAGTCTTTGTCGGTGGATTTGATGAGCTGAGAACGTCCTTTGTATGGCAGATCGAGCAAATTGGGTTGTCCGAAGCAGTCGCGTTTGTGAATTGGACCAGATGACAGCCCGTGCAGTCTCTGTGTTGAGGGAACTTCGGTTCCAATGAGTCACCGCTCCGCCGATGGCAACCTGCACAATTCGGGCGGGCGGTTAGATCCGCATGTTCTCGCGGACTCGTGTGCGAGAATTTGGAATAAGCCTGCGCTAGCATGGACGCATCGGGAGCCCGTGCTGTTGGCTTGATTGTTACACCTGCGAAAGCGCCTGCGTCGTTCAGGAGCGTTACAGCGCAGATAAAAAAGACGATCATGCCGACGAAGACAAGCCGGCCCTGTGGTGCGTCGACCAATGGTCGGCAAACAAAAATCTCAGACTTTTGCCCGGCATCAGGCGTGTCCTTTACTTCTTGCATCGCTCGGCAATCTGCTTTGCGCTGTTCGGATAATCTTCGGGTTTCAGGTACGTGTCATCAAAGAGCAGGTAATGACTGCAAGGCGGCGACATGCTGCCGATCGCAGACGTATGACAACCTGTGCAGGTGTGCTTACCTTCCAGTGACTTAGGATTATTGTTTCGTCCTTCTGCAATATCCTCGTCTTCTTCGAACATCTCTTTGCCAATGCTGGCCGGAGTTGTGGGCTTGAGATGGCATTTAGCGCAAGGCGCAATTGGCACGTCTGCCTTAAAAACATCAAGCGTCTCGATCTTGGAGATATCGTGACAGGTTGTGCACTCGTCGTCATGATCCTTTGATTCATGATTGAACTTGAGCGAAAGTCGCTTAGGCCAGTCGGGCGGCCAGTTCTTAAACCACACCATCGCGTTTGCGGAAAACAAGTTGCGTGGCTTCTGCGCTACCGCATCCGGCGTAAGATGACATCCAGCGCAATCGTCTTTGGTGGGTTTTTCTTCCCAGTGACACTTGAAGCAAGCAGCATGCCCCGCAGGCGATGTCTTAAAAGTCCCCTCTGCCGGGTTGTACGGTGTCTCATTGGCTGCGATCCCGATTGCTACATATGCGCGCTCATCTGTCACGTGACAATCTGCGCAGTTCACACGCTTATGGTCGCGCTGATCGTGGGGAAAGTAACCTGGAAACTCAATCTCAATCACTTCCTCGTCATGCTTCGGAAATGGATAGACTTCACGCGCGGTCAAGCGCGGGCTTGCGCGGGTGTGACAGACGGTACAAATAATCGGAGCTGCGCCACTGAAGATCTGTGGCGGCGTCCTGCGGTGACACTCGAGGCAGGAATCGTGGTACGGGTATCCTTTGATGCTTGGCTTCGTTGCAGCCGACACTGCATCGGGATTTGCTTTCGACGGGATCGTGTGGCAATCCGAGCAATTCAGCTTCGCCTTAGGGATGCGATGGCTTTCGTGCTTGAACCCAACAAATCTTCCGGCAATCTTGACTTGGGTCTGAGTTCCACTCTTTGATTTGGGTCGGCTCCTTCTCTGCTGACGAGGTGCCTGCGGTTCGAACAGGCTTGTCGAAGTCGCAGGCTGGTGGAAGAAATGGAGCGGCCCGAGCGTAGAGACGAGGGCCAGCACAATTAGTCGGTTTCCGATTTTGCCGTATAAGGATTCGCTCTGCCTCACTCCGCTGTCCCTTCTCCGAGAACGCGCGCATTGCTTTATTCGGATTGGCCCGCCGCTGCGTTTTTGTTTGAGGCTGGGACTTTATTATAGCTCTTGAAAATGTCAAGGCTGAGATCGGACGAAAAAGATCAACACCTTTGCCAGCAGTGAGCGCCCCACAACGCGCACCACACGAGTTCGCGACGTGCAAATGACAGAGTCCTGTCAAAATTGAACACGGTTCTTGCGTTTCAGCCCGCCAAGACACTATTCTCTGGCCCAATGAACTTGAGTTACTGCTGACCTGAAAGTAGCGATTGTAAGACCGTCTTTGAGTTGATTGTGACTAAGAAGATTCGCGTCGGTTTGTCTTGTGCGCTGCTCGCAACAGCGCTGATATTTGGCAGAAGCGCCCTAGCAGAGGGGCCCTGGAAAACCCAGACCAAACCAGCGCAGAGCAGCGATGCAATGGACGCTTTTTGGGAAAAGTTTAAGGCCGCAGTGATTAAGGGCGACAAAGAAACGGTGGCGGCATTGACGCAATTCCCTCTCTCGATGGGTTACGGCAACCCGGACCTCAAGAATAAGGCGCAACTCATTAAATATTTTCGCGGCATCTTTTTTAATGAGACCAATGCGAAGAGATGTTTTCCCAAAGAGAAGCCCCTGGTTTTTCCAGGTACAAGGAAACGGCCAAAGGAATTTACTATCGGTTGTAGTTTTGTAAGCGAAGAGGAAACGGGACAACCCTTTGAATATAGATTTACGCTGACCCGCAACGGTTGGAGGTTCACGGGGTTCTCAAACATTAACGAATAGGTAAAGGTTTGAAGAGTCCGCGAATGAACGGCGAGAGTTAAGCAGCTTTGCTCTTACCGTTGCATTTGTTGCTTAGTCGAGTTTTTCTACACCAGAGACAGAATTGTCGCCTTTAGAACGTGAAATCCCGAGTCAGTTTGATCTGGAAACTGTAGGACGGGCGTTCAAGTCCTGCACCGGTGCTTTGATTGTAAATGACGAAGAAGTCGCTGTTCGGGCGAAAGATGTAACGGAGCCGTATGTTGACGGCGGAAATACGAGCCGCAGAGTTCAATTGCATTAGGGCCGAGGTAAGGAGTTTACGTGAAAAGTTGTAATTGACTCTGCCTACTAAAAGGTTGGTTGTGAAATTGCCCTGCGGCAGTCTCACGTTATTGAAGCTTTCAGAAAAATCAAACAGTAAATGCGCGTTCGGCCGGAAAGTTATTCCGCCTGAAATCTCATCCCTTTTACCGGAAAAAAAGTCACCCCACTTGTAGGCCCCCGTCAGAATCAGCCGCTTGCTACTGTCTGAACTAAACTCGATGCGCGGGCGATTGAACCGGTAACTGCCCGGCGGAATAACAATTCCTGGCCTGATCTCAAACGGCTCCTTCAGAACATCCGTCCCATCCTCAATCGGACGAAAAAAGAAGTTCGCCGAGTTCTTGAATTCAGTGTCCCAGGAAAGCTCGGTCTGCCTTGTTGATAAATGTCCTGCGCGATCTTCGTAGTATTCGATCTGTGTCTCAAACTCCATCTGCCTCACGTACGGGATGAAGGTAGGCCGAGGCTTGTAAGCCCCCTGGCTGTAATATTGGCGAATACCATTGCGTTCAACAAAACCAACCTCGGGATTGAAGTTGCTGCCAATATCCTCATAAACGGCAATGAAGCGAAATCGATTATTTTCGAAACGGGAATCGATGCGCCCGGAATGAAAGCTGGAACGAACGCCCGGCGTTGCGGTGCCCATCAGGAACGCTCTGATTTGGTAGTGGTCTGTAACATTAAATTCGGCGTCGATTCCAGCCCCACGATTGTACTGAGTGCCACCTGCCGAGACTGCGCCTTCGCGATTAACGAACATCGCCCCAATAGATGAACGCTCGAAGACATCTCGCTTTACGCGAGCCACACTGAACTGGGACCGCGGCACGTGAAACGCAGTATTGGAGTCACCGAGCTTTCGAGTTTGGACCTGAAGGAAACCGACGTTGTAGCGACCAACTTTGCCGGTGATTTTTGCGCCATAATCTATTGGTACGGGGTGCTCCGCGTTCGGTGAGCCCGATTCGGCGGGTGAAGAACACTTGGTTGGCCTCAGATCTTCCGAACAGAAAGATGCCGGAGTTCTCGAGAAAGAAATCTCGTTTTTCGGGAAAGAAAACGGAGAACCGTGAGAGGTTAACGACTTGATTGTCTACTTCGGCCTGACCGAAGTCAGGGTTTGCCGTGAACTCCGCAGTCAGCGATGGCGTGATGCCAAGCTTGGCCACTTCCAGGCCGGCCTTTCCCTGAACGCCTGCATCGAAACCAGGCGCGCCAACTAGCGGAACACCCTGGCGCCATCCCCCAGTGAGATAGGGTTTCACCTGATAAAGGCGGCGGCGCTTAATCTCTCCGACGCCGACAAGCTCACCTGCTTGAGATACACGTTCAAGACCAAATGATCTCTGCCAACTCGTCCAGAGATTTTCTTCATTCTTGCGGCGGACAATACGAGCAGAATTAAACCCCCAGGTGTCGTAGCCCTCTTTGAAACGCAACGTGGTCAGAGGGATCGTAATCTCGACTGTCCATCCATTCTGATCGATACGGCCGGAAGAAATCCAGGGCGAGTCCCAGGAAAGATTCACGTCGCGACCCTCATCTGTAATGAGAGCATCCTGCTGAGTTCCGAGCGGGTTTACCGCGAAGCGAAACGCATTGCGTTTGTCATGATAGGTATCGAGGAGAATCTCTATCTTGTCGTCGTTGGCAAAATTTGCGTCACGCACCAGTTCGCGCGCGTTGATGTTTTTCGGATCTGAGTCGAAGGCACGGATGCCCACGTACAGGTTTTTGTCATCAAAGAGCACCCGCACATCCGTCTGCTCTGTCGCGGGCATACCTTCGTTGGGCTGCTGTTGACGGAAGTCCTTTGCTGATTCGGCGAGCGACCAGGCAGATTCATTCAGCAGTCCATCGATCTTAATCGGCTCGGAGGTTTTCGTCGCTTTGATTTGGCGGGAGCCGTTGGAATCCGGAGTCGGAGTGGCACGCGGGGCAACGTCTGAAATTTGTCCTTGCGCAACGGCGAAAGTACCAGCAATCACGATGGCAGGTAATATCTTCATGCGTTGGTCTGGCCAGACCTACAGGTTCATTTTCCAAAGATTTCTCGATGAGATCGCTATTGGAGGCGTCCTCCATTCATCGACACCACGCGGTGGGCAAGCCCGGCGGTTTCTTCGCGATTATGAGTCACATAAAAGGTTGTGATCTTCAACGCCTTTTGGAGTGTTGTGAGCTCGTGCAAAAGAGATGCTCTGAGATCGGTGTCAAGGCTCGACATCGGTTCATCGAGCAGCAATAGTTGTGGACGTCCAACGATGGCCCGCGCGATAGCCACGCGCTGCTGCTCGCCTCCGGACAGTTGCGCAGGGTAGCTCTTGGCGAAAGGCATAGCATGGACCAGCTTCAATACTTCTTGAATTCGCTCTTGTCGCGCGGCTCTCTTCATCCGAGCAGGTGAGAGAACAAAGTCCAGATTGCCTTCCACAGTCAGGTGAGGCCATAACGCTAGATCCTGAAACACGAAACCGATGCGTCGAGCGCGCGGCGGCAAAAGATTTTGGCCGTCGGCAGCGACACGCTTGCCCGCAATCCACACTTCACCCGAGTCAGGCTTTTCCAGGCCGGCGATGAGCCGCAAAACGGTCGTCTTACCGCTCCCGCTCGGCCCTAACAGTGCAAGAACTTCGCCTTCGGGCACATCGAGCGAGATGCGATCTAGAATTGTTCTGTTACCGAACCGCTTCGTTACTTCCACGAGTCGGATAAAAGAGTCACCCACCACTTTCTCCTCGCTGCTTTACTCCACCACGCGCGTTAGAAAAGCCAACAAAGTAAGTGGAACGAGAATGATGCCAACTTCCATCAAGGCGAGGGCCGCCACTTCAGACAAGGGCGTGTTGGCGATTAAGGTGTAGATGCGTACCGGCAAAGTAGATTCGCCAGCCGGGGCGACAAGAATGGTCGTTCCAAGCTCGCCGACAACCAAGATGAAGGAAACCAACCAAGCGGCAACGACCCCTGGACGTATGTTTGGGAATACGATCTGAGCAAAGGTACGGGGCCAGGTTCCACCCGCAACCTCGGCGGCCTCCTCGAAAGATTCCGGGACTTGTCGCACGCTCGTCGCAAGGATCAGTGCAGCTACCGTAACAAAACGCGCGATATACGCAATGATAGTGATGGCCTGACTCGCGTAGATTTCGCCGAACAGGCCCGGTCTATTCCACAAGCCTATCAAACCCACTCCTAATACAGTGCTCGGCACCGCGAAGATGACCAGCAGAAAAAGATCAAAGACGCCGCGCCAACGCGTCCGTGCACGTCCTCGCCAATAGCCGAGAAGAGTTGCCAGAGCGATGATGAGCGTCGCTGAAATGGCAGCAAAGGAAAGACTATTAACGATTGCATCGCGGGAGCCCTCTAAGGTTGATGTGACGCGCTTGATGTTTCCTGCTTCGTAAGCGAGGGCTATTAAAGGCAAAACCACTGAGACAGCTAAAACGAGCAATGTTCCACCAACTGCCAATGCGCGCCAGCGACCGAGAACCAGCGGAAGCGCGGGATGAATGCTGCGCCGGCCTGAAATGAACCGATCACCAACAATAAGCTTAATTATGACCGCGACAATCACTGTGACGGCCAATATCGGAATGGCAAGCGCCGTCGCAGCCCCAAAGTCGTAGAGTGCTGCGAACGCGGTAAATACTTCCGTGGTGTAGACGCGCACCCGAAGTAAGCTGGGAACGCCGAATTCAGAAAGCCCCAGGACGAAAATAGTAAGAGCGGCAGCGACGACCATTGGGGCTATGAGCGGCATCGTGATACGCCACAGCACACGGCGAGTATGTGTGAAGAGCAAAGCGCTTTCTTCGAGATGCCCATCAACGCGTCGCGCTGCGGCCTCGGCTGCCAGCATCGAGAGTGGGTAGTAAGCGAGACTGAGTACTACGACCGCACTCGCGAAGCTGTAAGTCCAGCCTGAAAAAAGATCACTTCCGAGTACCCTCGCCAAGAGTCCCGTTGGACCTGTGAACAGAATCCAAGCCAGTGCCAGGACATACGGCGGGATGATTAGCGGAATTATGAGCGCAATCCTTAGAAGCCGTTTGGCTGGTAAGCGAGCACGTGCTAGAAGAAGTCCAAGCGGCGCACCCAAAATGGTGGCAAACAATGCCGAACCGCCACCGAGCAGCGTGCTATTCAGTAACAGCTCACGCTGGCGCGGCTCGATAAGCAAGCGGCGATAATTCTCAAAGCTTACGCTGCCCTCTGCGTTAACGAGCGAAACTCCTACCATGTATACGACCGGTAGCACGCACAATCCGGTGAAGAGGATAAAAGCCAAGCCGATTATTACGGAGCGCATGGTCGGCAGGGTGAGTGTGCCACTCGGTGTCTTCGGCTTGCGAGTCAACGTTTCCATCAATCGTCAGAGCCCAAGAATCGGTTGCAAACGGCGTGTCACATCCTCGACACGATCAGCGGCCCTGCCGTAATCAAGCGTCATTGGCTTGAAACTCGAAAGCGGTGGAATGTTCTTTGGTCCTTCGACACCAACCCGGAGTGGTATCTGCACAGCCTCTGACTGGGCCAGCATTCGCTCAACCTCTGGAGAAAGCAGGTAATCAATCAATTGCTTTGCGGCTTCCGGGTGGGGCGCGCCGGCGATTAGCGAGACCATATTGGGCATGACGGGAACGCCCATGCCGTCACGGTCTGGGAAGACCATCGCCACCGGCTGCTTGTCTTCGAGCGCCACATTCACGTCATCTGTATCTGTCAGTCCAGCCTTGACCTCACCGCGAGCCACTATGTCTCGCACCACCGAGTTCGACGAGACAACCTTGACATCGTTTGCTTTCAGTTTACGAAAGAACTCATCGGCGCGTTCATCACCCAACTCGGCGTAGAGAGCGGCTACGTGAAAGGATGTAGATCCGAAACGAGGATCAGCCAGGGCGACCTGGCCTTTCCACTTCGGGTCAGCAAGATCAAGGACGGACTTCGGCGCCTCTTCGGGTTTTACCAGGTTTGTGTTGTAAACAATCACGCGCGAGCGCGCCGAAAAACCCGTCCAGTAACCTTCCGGGTCTCTGAAGGTCGGTGGAATCCCATCTGCATTGGGTGATCTGTAGGGGGCGAGGACGCCACGCTTCCGCAATACCAGTGTGCGCACTGGTTCATTCGACCAGAACACGTCAGCTTGCGGATTATTCTTTTCGGCCAGGAGCTTATTGGCGAGACCAGTGCTCTTGGTCTCCTCGGTGTCGTAAACCGCGTTGACCCTGATTCCTGTTTTCTGCTCGTAGTTCTTGAGGATCGGTTCCGAAAAGACTCGATCGGTCGAGACGTAGATCGTAGCCCCGCCAGTGGCTTTAGCTTGATCTTGCTGCTGTCGTCCGCCACATGCAGGTAACGTAATTGCCATGCCGACCGCGAAGGCGGCAATGATTTTCGAAGTATCCTTGCGTACCATCGAATGAATCTTCCTTTACATGGTCTACGAAACCGAAGAGCTCTCCGCTACCTAGGTCCGAGCGTTCTCTTTCCTCTCAAGTCGTTCTAAGGGAAGCTTCGGCCCTGCGGTTTACTTTTTCCCAATTTACGTTCTGCCCAAACGCGTCAACGCATTTGGCTGCAGCAGCGCCATAGTCCATGCGGTAGGCGTGCTCATACATGTCGAGCACAAGCAGCGGACGGCTCATTGGCGCGTTGTGCGTGTGGTCCCATGCCCAGTAGTTATGAACCTCTCCGGTATGCATATTGTGAGCGAGAATTACCCAGCCAGACCCGCCAGCCAGAGCGTTCGCTGTCTTTTTGAACTCGGCTTCCCACTGCTCGTAGCTGCCAAACCACTGTTTGATCAGGTCAAGCACCTTTCCACCGGCCTTGCCGTCCCCTCCGAGATTGCCGAAGTATTGCTCGTGTAGAACAACGGATCCGGTGCGCACCAACTCCTCGCGCTTTAGATCGCCATAGACGTAAGGCGGCAACTCTTTATCGAGCAGCAGCGCCTGGAGTCTCTGCTCGACTGCGTTGAGTGCTTTAACCGCGCCTCCATAGTTGTTCTCCCAGTGCGATTTGATGAGCTTTTCTGAAAGCCCGTTCAGCTTAGCTGGATTGAACGGTAGCGGCTTCGGCTGATGCTGTCCGCCAAAAGCGCGTGCCGCCGTCGCGGAGCCAGATGTTTGACCCTCCGTCATCATGATTTCCTCTCTTTCATTCGCGCTCGCAGTTCCCAGATCCAAGAAGCTCGCGACCGCGAGACCCGTCCCTCCGACTAACATTGTCCCCAAAGCCCTACGTCTCGAAAAAGCTTTCATAGCTCCCTCATCCTCATTTCGCAGTTACGCGCAGATCATCGAAGTAAGTCATTGAATCGGCTTTGGTCCACAACCCGACTTTGCCGGCTTCGGTGAACGTATTGTCCTCGACTTCGTAAAGCTTCTGACCGTTTAGGAAAACCTCGAAGAGATTATCGGTGGCTAGTACACGCATCTCACTCCATTGACCTGAAGGCACACTTGCTTTTTTTCCATACGTGCGGCCTTCCCCTTTAAGGGGTAGGTCTGTTCGCTTGCCCGTCTCGACCTTGTAAAGCACAACGTTATTCTCGAGTGCGTTCGCACGAACGATGTAATAGTTGTTGGCATCTTTCAAACGCCACACAAGGCCGGCGGCTTGATCTACGCCGCCGCTAATCGGCTTAAACTTGACGCTCAAGTCCAAATCACGAAATGAGCCTTCGTCTGCGATGGCCAGTGGAAAACGGTAGCTCGTTTTATCGGCAGAAGTTTGTGCAAGCACGTTGGGCTGTGAGGGCGCGCTTGCATCCGCTTTAACCTGCCATGCTCCCGCAGCGCCTTTGCCAGTTAGTCCGGAATGAAACTTGGCGGGTAATCGCCCAGTGGTGTCGTTATCGAAATTGTACACGAGACTCTTGCCCGGCTCCTGCACCGGAGCAGGAATCTCTGGCGCGACGATGCTGTTAGTTTCGGCTCCTGATGAGCCGTTAGGCGCGCTGCACGCTACGATTGCCAGAAGCCCAAGGATGCACGTGCTAACAATAACTTCAAGTTTATTCATTGCTTTCCTCCGTTCCTTTAATAATCCGGGACGGTTCGTGGTTCATCTTTCTCGATGCCTGGTTGTTGACTTGGTTTTCACTGATACTCGCATACGAGGCTTAACAACAATGAGTCTGATGGGCAACAAGGATTTGAAGGGGACGGTGCCGTACATTCGCGCCGTGCAACTTCAGAAGATGTGCGTTCTCAGAATTTTGGTCACAAATCTCCCACACAAGAGATACGGCCGCCAGCGGTGGCAGCCGTAAGTTGTTGATATTAATGGTCGGGGCGAGAGGATTTGAACCTCCGACCTCTCGGTCCCAAACCGAGCGCACTACCAGGCTGTGCTACGCCCCGCAATCCATGCTGCCAATTTGCCGGCAGGCGATGCATTCTAAGAGTCCGGAACACTAAGGGTCAAGTTGCCCGATCTCGACTCGGCAAAGAATCGTCGAGTTGCTATCAATGCCTTAGCGCGGTGACTGATTTGGTTTTTCAGCGAGTTTGGCAGTTGACCAAAGGTTAGCTGGTAGCCATCGGGAATAAAGACGGGGTCGTAACCAAATCCTCCTTCACCGTTAGGCTCACGAGCGATCGTGCCGGGACATGTACCTCTTTCCAGGTTGATTACTCCGCGACCCGGCTGGGCGATTGCGACCACGCAGATAAACTCAGCCGCTCGTTCTGCATTCTCCGTCCCGTCCAGCTTAGCCAACAGCAGGCGTGTCCTGTCGGCGTCAGACATTCCACCGCCTCCGAAACGCGCCGACCTCACTCCCGGGTCACCGTTTAAAGCGGCGACTTCGATTCCCGAATCGTCAGCCAATGCCAACAAGCCAGTTTGGTCAGCATAAGACTGCGCTTTGATGATTGCATTCTCGGCATAGGTGTCTCCCGACTCTTCGGGCGTAGATATGTTCGGGAACTCCTCGAGAAGTCGAAGCTTCAGTGGCAGATCATGGAACGCGAGTTGAATTTCTCTGATCTTTCCCTGATTCCCCGTGCCGATTAACAATTCTAAGTTTGACTGAACACTCATAGTGACGTTCTGGCCTATACCTATTAATTCGGCAGGAGTTGTGGCACCAGCGTACTGAATTGTCCCAGTGGCGATCGAGTCCGCCGTTCGAATCCTTGATCGCCGAGCTTCGTTTCCGTTGCTGAGTAAGGCAATCTGGCAAGACGACTGCTCCGATCCGTCGAGTCGCGAAGTTTCTGCGCGCTTCCGGTTGCGCGTGCAAGGGTCATGAAGAAGTCGAATACACGTTGACTATCATTCGCGTAAGTCACTATGCCAACTGTTTGAGAGAAGGGAAGGAAATGATCGAACCTTTGTTGGTTTGCAGTTTCGTTTTTTCCGATTCCTGTTTGAATGCAATTTCGAACATCTTCCGGTGGGCCGATGAGAATACTGCCGGCCATAAAGCTAACCGCGATCTCGTCGTCAGGATTCTCAATCAGTTCAACACCTTCGACTAGACTTCGCTTTAGCTCACGGCCCTGCGGCTCGAGCAGGAGTCTTCTGAGTCCCGGTTCGTCGCGAACGGTGGCGATCAAAACCGAATGATTTGAGTTTCGAGTAAGGCGCGTGGTCGTAACTTCTGGACCAACCATTCCAAGAAACTTCTCAGCGTCTTTGATCCCGTAAGGCGTCAGTGCAGACTTAAATACGGACGTAAAAAGCATTGCGGATAGTGTGTCCACCCGGGAAGACACTGTTGATTCAAATCCTTTCCAGGCGGCCAATGGATCCTCAAAGTTGTAAAACGTCACGGAGTGGACGCCTTCAGGCAGGAATTGGGCCGCCTGTCCTCGAGTTTCCGTAGATCTGAATGCCTGATCGAGCCGCGAAACTAAACCCGGTTTAAGTGAAAAGAGATAACGATCCTCGATGCCGCCCCCGACGCCTCGTGAACTCCAACCAATTCCTGTGGAGATCCTGGAAGCGCTGTCTGCAAGTATGCGTTCGAAACGCAGATCGCCTGCAGTCCTGCTGAGCAGAACCGGAACAGCGACCGACAGTAGACGTGCAACATTTGCCGACGACACAAAGCCAAATGCTAATGCCGATGAGGTTGCCATCTGAGAACGCAACTGCTGCAATTCCGGATCGTTTCTCAAGCTCGGCCGCTGATCGTGGTGAACGTCAAGGCACGCCTTTACCGCTCGCTCGCTATTTCCCACGATTACCAGGGTTCCATCTATGGCGGCCATTATTTGACGATCACCCGACGGAGCGCTCCAGACTATTAGTTCCGTTCCGCCGAGGTCTCGTTTCTGCATTGTGGGCTGCGCATATGTTTTCTCAGCCAATTGTCGTAGGGCGTCTTCGACCGTCGGTCGCATACGGCGTTCGCTGGTGTGGGTCTCGATTAGAATTGCGGCTTCCGGTTTGAACGTGAGCGTGGTGCCTTCCTCTTTCGTTCCGAGATCGATCATCACCATCGCTAACTGAGCTCGGGTTAAAATTACTGCCGGCGTCGGTCCAATGCCGGTCCAGTAAATTAGTCGGCTCAGCCACGAGCCCGGTCCCTCAACGCCACCGGCCTCGAGCAGAGGACTCATTTCTCTCCATGCGTCGGTCGAGGTGACAGTTCGTTTGACATCCAGCAGGCTATTACATTCGAGGTAAACCAGCGCATCAGCCGGCGCATAGTCTGCCATGTCCACCCGTTGCGGACGATTCCACGAGACCCACGCAGTGGCAATCAACGCCAGGCCCAAAGCCGCAGCCACACCTAATTTGATCAACTTCATTGACGGCATCCTAAGCTCTGAACCGAAAGCCAGGCAAGCACTCGATCATGACGCAAGTCGGTTGAGTCAAGGCAATTGATGGCCACTGTGGTTCGTGATAATTTGCTCTTGAGAAACCGATCAAACGTACCAGCCGGTAGTTGGGACAGGGAGAATAACCGATGACCTATCGAAAGCTGTCTGCTCAACCGGATGCGGAAGCAGACTTCGATAAGTTTTTGGACGACTTGCATCACGACCTGACTGCGAGCAGCAGGGACCCAAATGAAGTCGTAAGAGACACTCTCTACCAGATCTACCTTGGTCCGGCGGGCCTCACCGCAGACAAACAGAACTTGTCGCCCGCCGCAAGGACGGTCGTGCACTCCTTTGATCCCCGCAATGTGACTACCGAACCCGAGTACTATTCCGACGTCGATACCGAACTCTACCTGCAACGGAAACCATATATCTGGCTTTGGCAGATGTTTGACTGGTCGCCTCTGGGGCAAAATGCAACTCTCGGCCATCGCTTGAGACGCATGCTGGCACCTCTAATCTTCAAGCGCGTTGGGAAGAACTTCAAATGCTGGCATTCAGTGGAATGGTCGTTTGGCTACAATTTGTCATTTGGTGATAACGTCGTGATTCACCGCCATGTGCTGCTGGACGATCGTGGAGAGATTGAAATTGGCAGTGACGTGTCGATTTCAGACTACGTGAATGTGTATTCACACACCCACGACATTTACGATATTGAGAAGGTCTACAACCTTCCTACGCGAATCGGCAATGGGGTCAGAATCACTTATCACGCCACAGTGCTCGCAGGTATTCAGATTGGAGATTGCGCGATGATCGGAACCGGAGCTGTAGTTACAAGGGACGTCGAGCCTCATCACATCGCTCTTGGCATTCCAGCCAAAACAGTGCGTGTAAAGGGCGCAGATGAGCCTCGCGCGACCGCTATCGGCGACTAGTTGTCCGAACTCAAACGGGATCCAGTTGATCTGTTTTCTCGGCTGGAACTAATCCGTTTGAATTCCAGGAACCCAGGGAAAATCTCCTCTCCGAGACGGCTTAACCCTGCTATTACTTAGGTTAAACGTGCCAAAATAGAAGTTGACATTGTTTTAACCGTAATGTACTCTGCCTCATGACGGTGGGCAGGCATACCGCCGTCAGAGGTGCTCTCCAGGTAATTCCTCGATAGGCGAACACGTCATTGACCAGTTCGCTCCCTCTTTGAAGCCAAAAGAAAAAGGCACACTTCGCGTGAGCGAAGGTCGCAAAGCCGACGGGAGTTGGGGCACGAGAAGCCTTACAACTTGGCTGGGTTTCCAAATGATGGGCTTCACTCGCAACTCGCCTTTCGCAGACAGTTTGCTCGGTTCCATCACCCGAATCCGCCCGACCGTGCGAATAGCCTCAGCTTAGCTCTCAAACCAATTCTTGGGCACACACGCCAAGGACGCTGACAGTTGAAAATGACCATCCTTTCAAGCCGCTCTAAAGTAGCGCATTGCCGCCTGATGAGGGCCCGGAAAGCTCGCGCTCGACTTCGCAGGCAAAACCGCATTCGAGCTCTCTCTGTCGTGAGGAACAAATAGATATGTTCAAACAAGCTAAAAAGGGTCTCGTCGGACTCGATATCGGTTCTAGTTCCGTAAAGGCGGTCGAGCTTCAGAGGAAAGGCAGCAGCCTCCAACTGATGAATTTGGGGTTCGAGAATCTCCAGCCGGACACGATTGTCGACGGCCAGATCATGGAGCTGAATAATGTCTCGAACGTGATATCGAGCATTTTCAGTCAACACCAGATTAAGCAGTCGAGAGTGGCTGCGGGTGTGAGTGGCCATTCGGTGATCGTCAAGAACATCGTCTTGCCGCAGATGAGTGAAGAAGAGCTTCACGAGTCGTTTAGCTGGCACGCTGAAGAGCACATCCCATTTGATATCGCAGACGTAAATCTTGATTACCAGCTCACCGGCAATTCTTCAGACGCGCTCCACGTCCTGATGGCCGCCTGCAAGAGTGACAAGATTGCGAATGTCAAGCAGGCGATCCAACTCGCCGGCAAGCAGCCGGTGGTTATCGATATCGACGCTTTCGCTTTGCAGAACTGTTACGAGGTCAACTACCAACCCAGGGTTGGCGAAGTTGTCGCACTGCTGAACATCGGCGCAGCCACCATGAATATCAACATACTCAATGGTTCGCGATCAGTGTTCGCCCGAGATGCTTCGGTTGGAGGAAGTCAGTACACAAGTCTTTTGCAGAAAGAGTTGGGCCTGACCTTTGAACAAGCAGAGTCAGTAAAACGCGGCTCTCCCTTACCAAGTGAAGTAGAGCCACGGCCAATCAAGCCGATTATCGAAACGGTGTCGGACATTCTGGCTTTGGAAGTTCGTAAGACCATGGACTTCTACCGTGCTACTGCAGAAGAGGGTGGACAGTCGATTCAAAAGATTCTAATCGCCGGCGGCGGATCAAAGTTGCCGGGCCTTGCCGACTACCTTGCCAAGCGTTTTGAGATCCCGGTTGAGGTATTTGATCCATTTCGGCAGATACAAGTGGATTCGAGAAAGTTCGATCCGGACTACATGCGAGAGATTCTTCCCGACATGGCTGTTGCCGTTGGTCTCGCTTTAAGAGGAGTTGATGCGGCATGATCAAAATTAATCTACTTGAATCTGTCACCGATCGGCCTACTGGGGCCGCAATGGTTGAAGACAAGGTATCGAGCCCACGCATACAGACGTTGCTAATGGCCCTAACCGTGTTTGGTCTTCTGACCCTCGTTGCCGGCTACGATTTCGTGAGCGCAAAATCCGCGCAGCAGGCGGCGCAGCAGGAACTGGAGAAGGAGCGTCGTATTGCTCAACAGATGTTGGCGGTGAACAAAGAGCAGGCTGACCTGGAGAAGAAGACGCAGGATATTCAGAGTCGAATCGATGCGATTAAGCGACTTCGCGAGTCGCAACAGGGCCCAGGCGCAGTGCTCCGTGAGATCAAAGCGCGCTTTGATAGCGTTCCAGGACTCTATCTAAAGAGCATCGATCAGAAAGACGGCGAACTTACGATCAAAGGCGAATCTCCCAACGAGGCATCAGTTACTCGCTTTGGTCAAAGTCTGGAATTCTCCGGCGGCCTCTTTACCAACCTCAACATCGAAACCCAGCGCGAAAATGCTCGGACCAAGTCCGACAGCACGGCTGGGGCGCTCGATCCTACTGCGGCTTTGCCCGAGGTTGTTAGCTTTACCGTTAAGTGTGCCTTCGCTGTTCCCAAGCCCGCCGGACAAGCCGGAGCGAACAACGCCGCAAACCAGGTGGCGATGAAGAAGTAATTGGAGAACCCCGCCCAGTTCCGTTGTGGGGAAGGAAACTAGACTCATGAGAATGAACTTTCAATCAATGCCCTGGTACCTGCGACTCGTGCTGTTCGTGGTCGTAGCAGCCGTGATGTACGGCGCATTCTGGTATCTCGTCACTCGCGGCACGCGCCAGGAAACAAAGGTTATGGTTACGGAGATCGAGCAACTCCGCCCAAAGAACGCCCAGGCACAGTTTGCCTCTCAGCGGCTCACCGAATTTCGAGCCATCTATAAAGCCAGGCAGGAAGAATATGACGAGCTAAAGGCGCTTCTTCCCGAACAACGCGAACTGACAATGGTTCTGCAGGGTTTGCAAGACCGCGCTCGCAGCAACGGTCTTGTATTTCGGAAGTTCACGCCGAAGGAAGATGTTCAGCAAGAGAATTACAGTGGCAAGAAAATCGAAGTCGGGGTCAGCAGTACTTTTGCCTCGCTGCGTGCCTTCTTCGAGCAATTGGCCCACTACCAGCGCATCGTTTCGATCACAAATTTTGAGCTGAAACAGATGGACAAACAGTCGCCACGGCAGACGGTCGAGGCCAAGTTTGATTTGACGGCCTTCTACGTCTCAGCAGAAAAGTTGCAACAGAAACCAGCCAACCCCAAAGGTTCAGGTGGACCGGCGCCAGCGCAACCTGCAGCGAAAACGAACTAGAGACCTTCGACCACGCCTCAAGGAACGTAACACTATGAAGCACTCTACTAAGTCAATGAGATATGGAGTCGCGGTTCTGTTGCTCGGCTTCGCAGTTGGTGTATCTGCTAACAATACTCCGGCGCAGGAAAAGGAAGATGCCAAGCCCGCCGCTGAGAAACGTGTCCGCGATGGCGGCCGAGACCCGTTCAGAAAATACGAAGCACCGCGTGTGCTTTTGAAAAAAGCTCCAGGCCAGATCTCAGCGCCACCGATCCAGGAGCGGATTGCTCATTACCGCGCCCAAAAGTTGGCTGCCATGAACGCTCGCATGCCGGCGCCCAAGCCGACCACCGCGCTCCTGCTTGCTGAAGTACAAGTAGTAGGGATCTCTCGCTCGCCTCGTGGTTATGCGGCAATTGTAGAGGCCACTCCGATCAAGCTTTCCTACGTGATTTATCCTGGGGAACGTTTTTACGATGGCCAATTGGTGGCCATAGAAGACAACCGCCTGATCTTTCGTCGGGAGACAGTCTTCAGCGACGGCAAACGAGACAAGGTGGTGGAAGTCAAATCCTTGCGGCAGCCAAGCGCCGCCGCCTTAATGTCAACCGCGCAAGCGGCGCCTGCCACTGCGACAGTTGCGGACCAGGGCAAATCCCCGGAACAAGCCGCAGCTGGCCCAACTAAGCCCTAGTGAGTTTTTCCGGTTTCGAATAGTTACAGGCTAGCTAGACGAAACTACTCCCGCCGCGCAACAGGCAACCACCAGAGTTACGTCGCCCAGTTACGCACTTTGACAACCAACCCCTGAACGATGCCGCGTGTGCGGCGCGCGCTTAGATTGCCAAAAGCGAACGAGCGTTAGCGCGTGGCGACACCCGTTCAGAAATTCCCTTAAGGAGGGAAAGATGTCGTATCAGCCTCGTATCAATAGAGCCATACCAAGGACAGCGCTCGTCCTACTGCTATTTTGCGTCTTCGGCGTAAAAGGTTTGGCTGAAACTAACCCGTCGCGAGCGGCGAAAGAAGACCGGGCAACCGATACCGTTAGTCAGCAGAATCCTGCTGTGCTACCGCAATCCAATCCCGTGCCTTCGGCCTCTCCAACTGCAGTGGCTGCGTCGTCCGACAAGATGACTCAGTCAGAGCAGGGACGACAGTATGGCCAACCAGGATTCGTGGGTGAGCCTATAAATCTCAATGTCGTCAACGCGGATATTCGCGACATACTGAACTACATCACAGAACAGTATGGCGTGAACTTCGTGATTGACTCGTCAGTCGGAGCAGTCGCCGTCACAGTCAACGTGCAAGACGTTCCCTGGAATGTCGCGCTTGATGCAGTCCTGAAGGCGAATCGTCTCGGCGTTGAGGCAAACGGCAACATCCTGCGCGTGGCGACCACGGACGTGCTGGCGAAAGAGGCTGAAACGCAGAAGATAATCAACGATTCTCGGCTTGACGCCTCCCCTCTGGTCACCGAATTCATTCGTTTGAACTATGCCCGTGCATCGGGAACATTGGCTCAGGCGGCAGGTTCAACCGGAGCATTCTCGGGCGGGTCAACGAACCTTAGCTTTAGCGGCGGTTCGGGCGGCGACGCCACTGGTGGCAGCGGAGATCAGGGTTTGCTACCGATCATCTCGCGCCGGCTCTCCCGTCGCGGATCGATCGAAGTTGATGGCCGCAGCAACACGCTGATCATCACGGATGTTCGCGAAAACGTCGGTGCTATCCGGCAGTTGGTTGCCATTCTGGACCAGCCGGAACCGCAGGTTGAAATTGAAACGAGAGTTGTAATTGCCACCCGTAACTTTAGCCGAGACCTCGGAGCTCAGTTGTCCGCCGGCGTCATGAATCTTGCCCGCGGTGGACTCGGCAGTTTCACCACACTTCCCGGCAGCAGCACCAACAGTGGTTCTGGCGGTTCTGGCGGCAGCGGAGGCTCTGGCGGTGGTGGCGGTTCGAGCGGCAGCGGCTTACAGAGCGGAACGAATCCGTTTGGTGTGTTTGGCGGTCTGGCAGGTACCAACCAGCCCCTGGGCTCGTTGGGTGCTGCCGCGGCCAGCACGGTCATCGGTTTGACCACCGGGCTGTTCGGAACAGCTCAAATCAGTGCGCTTCTATCCCTGGCAGAAACCAGAGGTATGGCCAAGACGGTTGCGACACCACGTGTGACCGCTCTCAACAATAGACCTGCCCAGATCGAAAGCGGTTCGCAGATTCCGGTCCAGACTACGCAGGCTGCGGCTGGAACAGCGGTTGTTACCACGACATTCGTTTCGGTTCCGCTGCGTCTTTCTATTACGCCGCAGATTACCGACGTCGGCACTGTGATCCTCCGCGTTACGATTGAAAACAACACCATCAACACTGGTATTGCAGTCGGCGGCGTCCCGGGTATCGACACCCAGCGTATGCAGTCTGAAGTACTCGTTCCAGATGGCGGCACCACAGTCATGGGCGGAGTTTTGGCTGACACAGAAGGCGAGACTCGCCAACGCACACCTGGTTTGGCTTCCATACCAGTCGTCGGCAATCTCTTCAAGCGCAAGTTAACCACACGGAACAGCAGCGAGATCCTGTTCTTCATCACGCCACATATCTATCGTCCCGACTACATGGGCCGGCCGATTGCTGGCGCAGCGAGCACTGGACCACGCATCACCACCATCCCGCAACCGGTACCCTTGGGGAACCCACAAAGCAACACCCCAACTCCTACCCAGCTGCAACAGCAACAACAACCGCAGCCGCAAACCCCCGGCCTGAATGCTCCGACGCCAAATGCTCCTGGCCCAGGTGCGGCGTCCGCGCGTCCGGGTGCTTTGGGTGGCACACGCCCATAAGGGAGACCCGTGATGTTTAAAGGGATACTCGAATCCATTATTGAGCGCACCGAGGGCAGCCTCGGTGCACTCATTATGGGAATGGACGGAATTGCCGTCGAGAAGGTTCTCGGCGAGGCCGGCAACGAAGCGAACCTTGATGTAGCGGCCGCGGAGTTTACTTCGCTTGTGCGAAGTGCCCATCGAGCCGGCAACGATATCGGACTCGGAAATCTTCGAGAACTGGTTATCTCACTCGACCAGGCCGTGTTATTGATGCGACTCCTCGGGCGTGACTACTTTGTCGTACTGGCGATTTTACCAGGGGGCAATCTCGGTCGCGGGCGGTTTGAGCTTCGTAAAGCCGAGCTTCAACTTACCAAAGAGTTCTCAATCTAACTAACCGACTAAATCCTCGCCCCTCGAGGCCGCTCCCCGGATGGGAGCGGCTTTTTTTTATTAGGGTCAATAGGACCTATACGACTTATACGACCTACACGACCTATAGGACCTATAGGACGCATTGGACCTATTGTCATCAGGGAATTCTCACGTAGGGCATCCCTCTCATGATGATCCTTTGGCGGCGGGCTAAACGTCGTGGATTTATTTGTGGATTGAACACCGTGCGCGGATTAGGAATCATCGCCGAGAGATAGGCTGCATCAGAGGTGCTCAAACTGGAAGCTGATTTGCCGAAGTAACGCTGCGCCGCTGCCTCAGCACCATAGATCCCGTCACCCCACTCAATCACATTCAAGTAGATTTCCAGAATTCTGCGCTTTGTAAGCAACCGTTCGATAAAGATCGTAAGAACCGCCTCCTGACCTTTGCGAAGAAAAGTCTTCTGCGACGAAAGGTAAAGATTCTTGGCAAGTTGTTGCGATACGGTCGATGCGCCACGTTTGAATTCAGGAAGATATGGTAGCCAGTCGTTTTCGCTATCGCCTTCCTTCTTTGCGTCCTTGGCCGCTTCTCGCTGGCCTTCATCCCAGGCCTTTTGAATCGCCTGGTAGTCGAAGCCGTTGTGTGTAAGGAAGTTCGTGTCCTCCCCAGCGAGAATCGCACGTTGAAGGTTTGGCGAGATTCGATCCAGAGGAAGCCAAACCTGTGCGCGGCGCGGTTGCAGCCCACGAGACACCGCCTCCTGTACTCTGGTTTCAATCAACGAAGTGGTGGCCGGGTTATTAGAACGTAACCGGGCGACCCGAGCCAGCATTATTGCCTCGTAACCGAGCACGCCGACAAAGAGTCCCAGCACACTCAGGACCAAAAGGCGAAATGCTTTTCGTATCTTGCCCTTCTTGTGAGCTCGCGCCTTTCTCATCACTTTCTACCTGCTACCATACCCGACTCATGAAAGATCCGACGTGCCACCCGAATCGTATTGCAATGAATCTCGATCGTGTCAGTCAGGTTTTCACCATAACCACCCGACATGACTGTGACCACAGGAATTTCCCGGAGATAGCATTCGTTCAAAACCAGGTCGTCACGCTCGCGAAGGCCGTCGATTGAAAGCCCCAGCCGACCCAACTTGTCGCCGGCGTACGGATCGGCGCCAGCCAAATAAAACACGATGTCCGGATCGTGGTCGAAGACTCCCGGGAGATGATCCTTGAGCGATTTAAGATACGGTTCATCTTCCGTGCCGTCCGGCAGCTCAACATCCAGAGACGACCGCACTTTGAATAGCGGATAATTCTTCGCGCCGTGCATAGAGAAGGTGAAGACTTCCGGGTCGCCGGCAAAAATCGTGGCGGTTCCGTTACCCTGATGTACGTCACAGTCGACTATCGCCGCTCGCTCGACTAGTCCATCGCGTCGAAGTGCGCGAATCGCAACCGCCACGTCGTTTAGCACGCAAAACCCTTCGCCACGGTCGGCAAAGGCGTGGTGCGTTCCTCCAGCCAGGTTGGATGCGATTCCTTCAACGATCGCCGAGCGCCCTGCGCCGATCGTTCCGCCGACCGCGTAGAAAGATCTACGTACCAGCGATTCAGACCACGGCAGACCAAGCCGTCTCAACTCGCCGCTTCGTAAGGCTCCCGCCTGTAAACGTGTGACGTAGTCTTCGGTGTGAACGAGCAATAGATCTTCAACTGTGGCCGGCTGGGGTTCGATCAAATCCTCGCCGCAGAGCGTGGCTTCCGCTAAGAGCCGGTCGCGAACCATCTCGAACTTCCGAATTGGAAAAACATGTCGGTTGCCGATGTCTGCGTAGTAATGAGGTGTGTAGAAGACGTGCATGCGGTTGATCTGTTGATAATAACCGACAGTGCCGCGTGGTGAAAAAGAGCTAATAGGGCAAAGCAGAATCGAACGAACAGCCCTACAAGCATCCTTTCTTACTTGTGTCATGGATGATAAGAGCAAGTTTAGGCAACTTACTCGACAAGGAACTTTGGGAGACGAGCGGCTTTAGCGCTTTTCTCTATATATCCGTTAAGGCTGCCTTCGCTGTGAGGACTAAAGCCTGTTTCGCCAAAGGGGGATGTTCCGTGAGACAAGTCTTGATTGCCATTCCGATCCTTGCACTAGTTGCAATGCTTGCCCAGTCCGCTTACGCGCAGAGCCAGCCACCGACGCTGCGCCAGGCTGTGACTAACACCACCAGCCGGCCGGCATCACCCGTTGAGGAAACGCTGCCGGAGATTGACGAAGACGACGTCGTGAGCGTGAGCACCAGCCTAATTACCGTTCCCGCCGAAGTGATGGATCGGAACGGGCGTTACATCGGCAATCTTAAGAAAGAGGACGTTCGGATATTTGAGGATGGGGTCGAGCAGGAGGTCGCGTTTTTTGCCCCGGTCACCCAACCGTTTACTGTAGCCCTCTTGCTTGACGTGAGTGGTTCAACTCAGAACCAGTTGCAAGCAATACGAAGCGCTGCCAATGGCTTTCTGAGTCGCCTCCGTCCCCATGATCGTGTTTTGATAGTTTCCTTTGACGGCAAGATAAATGTACTGACAGAAGCGGTGACGCTTGGTCAGCTGCGACATCAAAAACTTCGCCTCGACGCTTTGAACGAGGGCACCGTCCTCTATGACACTGTAAGTCTGGTCCTGAATGAACGCCTCGCGAAAATACCGGGACGCAAAGCAATCGTCCTTTTCACGGATGGGGTTGACTTCGGGAGCAAAAGGTCTTCTTTCAAGCAGAATATCCGCGATGCTGAAGAGGCAGACGTAATCATTTATCCAGTTCAATACAATACCCTGCCGCAATTACCCGAACGCTTGAGCGGAATTGCGAACCCAAAGATCAGGGAACAGGTACAGTTGCGCATGATGAAGGAGTATGCGACCGGTTCAGCCTATCTCCGCACTTTAGCAGACAAGACTGGCGGACGGCTCTACAACGCCGACGGACTCGCTGACATTCAAAAAGCTTTCGGTCTGGTTACTGAGGACCTCGGCCGTCAATATAGTTTGGGCTACTACCCGAAGGGTCAGGCGCGGGCGGGCGAGAAGCGCGACATAAAGGTCCGCTTGCGACAGCCCAATCTGGTCGTCCGCGCACGCGAGAGTTACATCGCCACTGCTACTACTTCCCCACCAGGCGGAAAGGAATAGTAGGCCGCAAAGAAGAGTACGATCTACGAAAACACACGAAATGACACCAAAGGTTCGTGGTGATTCGTGCAATTTCGTGGATCGTTTCCAATTCTGCTCTGCTTCTTTAAGCATCGAAAAAACATCCCAGAGAAGCCATCCGCAGATGGGGGATGAGAAGTGAATCGTTGACACTCCCTATCACGGCAAGCTACTCTGTTGTCCCGTGAATCTTACGGGCTCAAATTCCCAAAACAATTCCGAAACAAGAGCAGTTGCAATAATCCCGGCGCGCTTAGCCTCGAGCCGTCTGCCGGGTAAGGCCCTGTTAAACCTGGCCGGGAAGCCCATGATTATTTGGGTTGCGGAGCGTGCGCTGATGGCACGAAATGTTAACCGAGTCATCGTTGCGACCGACGATCAGCGCATAGTCGATGCTGTCAGATCAGAAGGGTTGGAAGCCGTTATGACGCGAGCTGACCATGCCAGCGGTACCGACCGGATCGCTGAAGTCGCAGCTACGCTAGACGACGCTGAAGTAATCGTTAACGTTCAAGGTGACGAGCCGCTGATTTCGCCCGAGACAATCGACCGGGCGGTTGAGGCGATGGCTGAAACACACGATTGTGAACCGGGAACGAGTGCAGCGAACAAGGATAATAGAAAAACAATCGGCATAGTGACCACTTGGGAACCGGTTGATTCTGAAACCGAGGTACTCAATCCTGACGTAGTAAAGATTGTCGTAGACGAAACAGGGCTCGCTCTCTATTTTTCTCGGTCGCCCGTACCCTATCCGCGTGATGCTGTGCGGGAGTATGGATCGATTGAAGCGGCCTTAAGCAGGCAACCAGGTTTGCTAGCCCAATTTAGGAAACATACCGGGCTTTATGTCTATCGCCGCGACGTGCTTCTTGAGTTTACGAAATGGCCGCAGTCGGAGCTTGAAAGAGCCGAATCATTGGAGCAATTGCGCGCTCTGGAACATGGAGTAAGAATCAAGGTGATTGAGGCAAGCACGCGTTCTATCGGCGTCGATACGAAAGACGATTTGGAGCGAGTCAGGTCGATTCTGGAACAGGAAAGCGCAAGTCTTCACAACGCTCTTTAGCCTGAGTTTGGTTTAAGGCTCCAACTCTAGCGAGGTGCTTACTACCGTAAGCTGAAATCTTTATGAACGATTTGATTGGCCTTGGAATTATTGCGTTTATCATTTTATGCGCTTTGTTCGGCGTCGCGCGTTTGACCAAGCCTTACGACATAACGATTGAGGAGTTTGAGAAGCGAGCTCGCGAGGCGCCTGGTCTATTGAGCGCGGGCATGTCTGGAATCCAAAAGATTCTTGATCCGGCCGCGGGAAAGGCCATGGAGGTCCAGGAAGACTTCAAGCAGGGATACTACGATGGTGAGCAGGAGTCTGGCGATAAACCTGAAGCTGGTAACGGGACCGAAGAGGAAACCTGAAAAGTGACTGGAGAAAGTAGATGCCTAAATACATTTTTGTAACTGGTGGCGTTGTTTCGAGTCTGGGCAAGGGTCTTGCGGCTTCTTCAATCGGCTGCTTGCTTGAAGCGCGAGGATTGAGCGTGGCGCTGATCAAGCTCGACCCTTACATAAACGTCGATCCCGGGACGATGTCGCCTTTTCAACACGGCGAAGTCTTCGTAACTGACGACGGAGCTGAAACAGATCTTGATTTGGGTCACTACGAACGTTTCACTCACGCGCATCTCTCTCAGGCGAACAACTGGACCACCGGCCGGATTTATCTCTCGGTGATCGAAAAGGAACGACGCGGCGACTATTTGGGCAAGACCATTCAGGTGATCCCGCACATCACCAACGAAATCAAAGAAGCAGTTCGCTCGGTTGCCGACAACGACAAACCTGACGTAGTGATCGTGGAAATTGGAGGGACGGTCGGCGACATTGAGTCGTTACCCTTTCTCGAAGCGATTCGTCAAATGGGGAATGAAGAGGGGGCAGGGAACGCGCTGTTCGTACACGTCACGCTCGTACCCTTCATTGCCGCGGCAGGAGAACTGAAGACAAAACCAACACAACACTCGGTTCGAGATCTGCGCGAGATTGGTATCGCGCCCGATGTGCTCTTGTGCCGTTCTGAGAAACCCTTGTCTCGTGACCTTCGTTCCAAGATCGCGCTCTTCTGTAACGTAAAGGACTCAGCTGTGATCAGCGCCCAGGACGTCGACACCATTTACGACGTTCCGTTGGCATTTCATGAGCAGGGACTGGATGAGTTGATCGTTACGCAGCTCGGCTTCGGAGCACGCGCCTCTCAATCTGAGCTGGCGGAATGGCGCGACCTGGTCGGAACGATCCGCGAACCTTCGGGTGGTGAAACCTCCATCGCGATTGTCGGCAAATATGTCGAACTCGAGGATTCCTACAAATCACTGCGGGAAGCGTTAACCCACGGTGGCGTGGCAAACAATCTGCGCGTCGACGTCAAGTGGATCGAATCGGAAGAGTTGATGGACGAGGATTATGAATCTCGTTTGCGCGACTTCGATGCGATCCTGGTGCCCGGGGGCTTTGGTAAACGTGGCGTGGCCGGAATGATTCGGGCAATTTCTTACGCGCGCAAAAGCCGGACGCCTTATTTTGGCATCTGTCTCGGCATGCAGACGGCATGTATTGAATACGCCAGAAACATCTGTGGGCTTAAAGATGCCGATTCGACCGAGTTTGACCTCGAAACACCTTATCCCGTCATTTTCAAGCTCCGAGATCTGGTCAACGTAGAAGAACTAGGCGGGACCATGCGGCTTGGAGCCTGGCCGTGCAACGTCGCGCCGAACTCACTCGTGAGTGAAGTATACGGAGGGGCTGAGCAGATAAGCGAACGCCATCGCCACCGATACGAATTCAATCCCGAGTTTCGGGAAACTCTCGAGCACGCCGGACTGGTCTTCAGTGGTGTTTCACCGGACCAGAAGTTTGTCGAGATCATTGAATTGCCCAGGGAAGTGCATCCCTGGTTCTTAGGTTGCCAGTTTCACCCGGAATACAAATCGAAGCCGCTCCAGGCCCATCCTCTCTTCGCCTCCTTCGTGCGCGCTGCATATGAAAACCGCCTCCACAACGAGACTTCGATGGACAAAAACATTGAATCCGATTTAGCGTTGCATGAGCGCGCCAGCGTTACCAGCGCGGATTGAATGTGAAGAAACCTTTCTATTCCCGCGCCGATCTCGTTGCCTCCGAGATTCGTTCTGACAAATTCCAGTAGAGTGCATCTAAACAGGTTTTGCGGGATAATTTCTGAGCCTCTCTCCCTGACTGTCAACTTATGTTGCATTGCCCAACATGCGGACGGCACTATTCAGCGGAAACGCAGTTTTGTCCTGAGGATCATTCGCCTTTGCAGGCCGATTCGACGGTGCCCGGGGATCTGCCAGTCGATCCACTTCTGGGACGCACCCTCGATGAGAAGTACCAGCTGGAGGAACTTCTTGGGATTGGCGGCATGGGGACCGTTTATCGAGCACGACACCTGTTCATCGATCGCCCGGTGGCGGTAAAAGTTCTGAGTCCTCGATTCGTCGAGGATGAGGCGGCTCAACTTCGCTTCCGACGAGAGGCTAAGGCGGCGGGTCGCTTGCAACATGCCAACGCCGTTGGCGTGACTGACTTCGGTCAAACATCCGATGGTTATGTTTACATCGTGATGGAGTTACTCCAGGGTCGAACTCTGCGAGAGGTGTTAGCGAAGGAGGCACCGATCGAGACGGCTCGTTCGGTGGCACTCATGCTACAGACGTCGGCGGCCGTCGCAGCGGCCCACGAAGCCGGGATCATTCACAGGGATTTAAAGCCGGCGAATATCTTTATAGTGCAAAGTCCCGACGTGCCCGCGATCGTGAAAGTGCTTGATTTTGGAATTGCCAAGCTGGCGGCGGAATCACTCGACGAAGACGACTCTCAAACTCTTACGCTCGTCGGCGCGATGATCGGAACTCCGCGTTACATGTCTCCAGAACAATGCGATGGCGTGGAACTGACCCCGGCGGCTGACGTCTACAGTTTGGGAGTGATTCTGTACGAGATGCTGACTGGGGTTGTGCCTTTTTCCGGTACCAGTCCCCTTGCGATTGCCGTCAAGCACGCGTCAGAGATACCGCGCCGACCCACCGAATTCGTGCCCTCAATGTCTCCCGCGCTGGAAGAAGTTGTACTGCATGCTCTGGAAAAAGCCCCGGAGGATCGACCTGCGAACGCTGCGGAATTCCGAGATGAGTTACTTGCGGTTGCCGAAAAACTCGGGCTCGAACACGCCGGTGTTACCACCGCACCGGATATCGACGCGCTTCGCAATGTGGGCACGGAGTCGCCTTCAGGTCGACTGGTAATTGACATATCGCGCTTGCGTGAAAACCGCGCCGCGATTTCCAACGCCAGCGAGGTTACCGTGATCAGTTCGCCACAAACCGGGTCGATTGCCGATAGCAACCTGGAACCGGCGCCGGGATACACTGCATCGGTTTCGTCAGGACATCAGTCCTTTCCTCGCGTCAGTATCGAATTGAGTCAACGCTTTGGGTGGTTAAAGAAAAAGCCATTATCGGTTCTCGCGGGTCTATTGGCACTAACTCTCATAGTCAGCGCAGCGTTTTTCGCGATGCGATCGCAGGGGACGGTCCCTGCGGTGGGTTCAAACGTTCGGGCAAGTCCATCACCAACCGATGAGCCATCGCCGTCTCCGAGTCCGACAGCGTCGCCCGCGCAGGCCGAGAAAAAACAACCCGCTAACACTAATCGCAAGAAGCGTTCGAAGGCTGGCTCGGCGATAAAAAAGTTTGGCCGGATACTCAAGAAGCCATTCTAGACTTGCCCGCAAGTAGCACAGACTTTAGTCTGTGTGGGACGTTGCACAACTTGTGGAGCGCTGGGACTATTAGTCAGCGCGTCCTCTATTTCTTCACGCTGAAGGCGTGAGATGTAATAGCCGGGGGGCATAGCGCCGCCCCCGGTCAGATTTGAAAAAAGGACCCAGCCCTGAAAGGGCGACAGCGAAGGGTTCGCGGAACGAAATTGAGAACTCGTACGGGATTTATCAGAATTGTTTTGATGCTACTGACGTCTGCCGCCCTTTCAGGGCTTCACTGTCTTACACGCTTAGCAACCGGGGGCGTCGCTTCGCTATGCCCCGGCTATTACATTTCACGCCTTCAGCGTGAAGAAGAACCAAGCTGCGTAACGGCTGGTTCTCAGCCTAAGTTGAGTTTTCTTTACCGTAACCTCCTTTCTGCATGAAACCCTTTCAGGTAGGCAGTGCGACGTTTGGCGACGGCCGTCTGACCATTATTGCGGGACCGTGCGTCATCGAGTCTCGTGAACATGCGCTCATGATGGCGCAAGAGTGTGCGAGCCGGGCGCGCGCTGCGGGACTCGACTTTGTTTTTAAGTCTTCGTTCGATAAGGCAAATCGATCTTCAATCAAGAGCTTCCGCGGCCTGGGAATGGAAGCCGGGCTAGATGTCCTTAGGCAGGTGAAACATGACGTTGGGGTTCCAGTGTTGACTGATGTGCACGATGTTTCGCAAGTGAGTGTTGTAGCCGAGGTCGTAGACATTTTGCAGATTCCCGCGTTCCTTTCGAGACAGACGGATCTGCTTTCGGAAGCGGCCCGGTCCGGCCGTGCGGTAAACGTCAAGAAGGGTCAGTTTCTGGCGCCTCAAGACGCAAAGAATATCGTCGACAAAGCACGCGCTGCCGGCGGAGAGAAGTTGATGCTGACGGAACGGGGCGTGAGTTTTGGTTACAATAACCTGGTGGTTGATATGCGGTCGTTTGCCATCATGCGCGAGTTTGGCGTGCCCATCGTTTTTGATGTGACTCATTCGCTACAACTTCCGGGCGGGCTGGGTTATGCAACGGGAGGACAATCGGAATACATCGAACCGCTCGCTCGCGCGGGTGTTGCCGCCGGAGTTGACGCAGTTTTCATGGAAGTGCACGAGTGTCCGGAGCGAGCTCTGTCAGATGGCCCGAACGCTTTGCCGCTGGAACGAATGCAGTCGTTGCTGAATGTCTTGCGCGACATTCATAAACTCGTGGCAGAGAAACAAGCAGGCGCATCTTCATGTTTGAATATATGAAACACCTTTCGGTAACCAGGTTCTTTGCCATATTTCTTCTTTTCCTTGTCGCTGCGAACGCTTCCGCACAGGATGAAGCCCGCGCAGCGTGGCAGGTGACCAACTTCGACATTACGGCGACTCCTCAGCAGGCGGAGCGGGCTTTGAACGCCGTCGCGATTCTAACGGCGCGGAACATCGGCCGGGCAAGTGGTTCAAGTTTTACGTTTCGCATAAACACCAAAGCCACGATCAAGTCAGTTACGGTCGGAGGCGCTACCGCAAGCTTTCGTTCAGTTACGGAAACGCGCGGCAATCTCCAGCGCGTGACCGTCACACTTCCAGCCTCAACAGGACCCGACGCTACAGCGCTTCTCAACATCGCGTATAACCTGCCCGTCGAGAACAACACCGGGTTGGCTGCAATATCGGCATTAGGATCGCAGTTCCTTCCGCTGTCGTTTTGGTATCCCGCGCCAAACACTCCTTTCACAGTTCGGGGCAGCGACACCGCTCCGTTTCGGCTCACAGTAAATGGCGACAACGCAATTTCTTCCGGAGTTGAAAAAAGCGCCGGCGCAGGTTCCAGCGTCTTCGAGCAGACGCTCAACGGGCAACCGTTCTTTGTGCAAGGTGACTGGGACAGGATTGAAGGTGTGGCCGATCGCAAAGGGATTATCGCGTTGATTCCGAAAGGTTCGGGCGCGGAAGAACGTAAACAGGCGGAAGCAATCATTGGACTGGCCGCAGGAGCGAGATCGTTTTATGCGAGTGTACTGGGACCTGCTCCGGACGTGCCGATTCGACTCGTTGCCGTGAGGCGAGGATCCGGCTTCAACGATGCCGGGACGGTTCTGCTTGAAAGTGGATCTCTCCGTCGGTCGAAGATTGATTCATCAACCGCGCTGCTGGTGTCAGAGGCGGTTTCGCGTCTCTGGATCGGCGGCCGGACAGCCATCCGTGGCGAAGGTAGCGGCGTGATTCGCGACGGTCTCAGCAGGTTTTTGGCGACCCTGTTTATTGAGAAACAGTACGGACGCGAGGCTGCAACGGCTGAATTGCTGCGCGAGCGGCTCGCCTATGGCGCAGTTGCGAAGCGCGACGCACCGCTCTCTCGTGCTACACCGCTCGACGACACCTACTTCAACTCGGTACCCAACAAGGGCGCAATGGTTTGGCGGCTCGCCGACCGTCGGCTTGGTCGTGACATTTTTCTGAGCACCGTGCGTGAGCAACTGGATTCTGCGAAAGACAGCATCAACGGCATCAGTCTTGTAACGCTACGTGCAGCCCTGGCCCAAAAAGGCGGAGATCGATTCAAGGCTCTGATTGATCAGCAACTCGATCAGGTAACAGACATGGATCTAATGATCGGGTTACCACAACAACGCGGTGGGGAATGGGTCGCCGCTCTGCGCAATCTGGGTGCGAACGACGCCGTCGTCACGGCTACTGCCACTACTGATCGCGGCGAACAAGTGTCAGTGGAAGCGACTGTACCTGCGCGTAACTTCAGTGAAGCAGTTTTCAAAACGACAGCCAGGGTGGTGCGTGCGGAGATTGATCCTGAAAAACTCTATCCGCAGTTTGATTATGGAAACGACACTGCTCCCCGCAGCCGGGATATTGGTGAAGCGATTGCCGAAGCTACGCGTTATTTTGGCGCCCAGGACTTCGTCAAGGCAGAGGCAGCGGCGCGAGAGATACTCCTGACAACTCCGCGGATGCCGGAAGCGCGCATGATTCTGGCTCGCACGTTGCTGGCCCAAAACAGAAACGACGAAGCTGAAAAGCTGTTTGTCGATGCGCTCGACGACACCCTGTCAAGCCCAGGAGCGTTGGCCTGGGCCAACATCGGTCTGGGCGAGATCAGTTTGAAGAAGGGTCAAGTCTCTGAAGCAGCGAAGCGTTTTAACGACGCGGTTCGAGCGGAGGCGGACTATGCTTCATCGTTGACTGCTCGCGCAGCCAGGATCAGGGCTGAATCCGGGGCCGGTGTACCTCCAGTTGACGAGTCGGTGCGTGGCTTCATCAAGCAGTTGGATCAGTCAATTACCAGTGGCAAGAAGGTTGAGCTTGAGTCGCGCATAGTTGCGGGAGAACTGACCAGGTTTGTTGGAGGAATTGTCGGTAGCCAGCCAGAAATCTGGCAGACCCGGGTTCTACGCGCTGAGATGCTTGATTCGAACCTGGTGGCAGTTGATGTTGCAATCAATGCTAAAGAGCTCGGCCAGGAACAATCAGGAACCGCATTGCTACTGCTCGCCCGCGTCGGCGGAGGTTGGAAACTCGCGGGAATAGAGTTGTTTGAAGTGAGGTAGCACCTTGTTCGACACACTTTAGTTTGTCGTGGGCCGCGCAAAGAGGTGCTCAGGTTGGTTAGTTCAACTCGAGTTTTGCCTCCACACCACACGACAAACTGAAGGAAGCTCTGATTAAGTGACAACGCAACTCTTTGGAGTGCGCTGACCTTACAACCACCCCAGCCGGGCGGGACCCCGGTGTCAGCGCTTTGGCCGTACGCGACCTGTCGCGGCTACCGCGGGTTGCATTCTAGCGAAACAACGGCGTCAAGCCGCCTCGGACCAAAGCGGCGACAAGGCGCCGCACTCCAAAGGGTTGCGCGGCTCCGTTGAGATCGACGCTGACGTCGCTATACGACAAACTGAAGTGTGTCGGACAAGAGTTCGTGCCAAACAACATGCCTGAACTTTCCTCAGTTGAGCGACGCGCAGCGCACATCAAACTACTACTGATGGACTGTGACGGCGTACTCACCGACGGTCGCATATGGTTGCTGGACAGCGGCGATGAGCAGAAAACCTTCCACGTGCGCGACGGGTTGGGCTTGGAGCTTTGGCATCGAGCCGGACTTAAGTCTGGGATTATCTCTGGACGTCGGTCGAGCACTGTCGAGCGGCGGGCGCAAGAGCTAAAGATCGAGTATGTACGCCAGGGATGCGAAAACAAGATTCAGGACTTTGAGGATTTGCTCGCCCTGGCCGGCGTGGAAGCGAGTGAGGTGGCATTCATAGGTGATGACCTCAACGATATCCCACTGATGAAGCGGGCGGAACTCGCGCTGGCGGTCGCCGATGGCGCCGAGGAGGCCCGCGCTGTCGCGCACTATGTCACTAAAGCGGTCGGCGGATCAGGAGCAGTTCGCGAAGCCGTAGAGATCATTCTCAAGGCGCAGGGCCGCTGGGCTGAGATCACCCAAAAATATCTAAAACGATGAGACGTCTTCGAGATTTGCACGACAAATTCGTGTCAGTTCTTGTGACTTCGTAGTTCGGTTGGGCAGTGGGTCAGTTTCAGTCAGTTCCTTAACCCAGGACGAAAAGGACGATCCACTAAACCACACGAATCTACACGAAATAGTTCCGTCTTTCGTGGTGCTTGGTGTTAGTTCGTGGATCGTAGCTGACGATTCGAAACAAGGAACTTTCAAAATAACCCACTACCCCACGGTTGCCTTGATTAACAGCTTCGCGGCACTTCTTTATCTTTCGACTCACAGGCTAAGAAGAATGACTTGCGATCGTTTTGTACTTCATCCTTCCGCCTTATCCCTCGCACCGAGCGGGCGTAACTCAATGGTAGAGTGTCAGCTTCCCAAGCTGAAAGTTGCGAGTTCGAGCCTCGTCGCCCGCTCCAAAATCATTGAGAAGTAATCGGTTTCTGGGCGCTCTGGAGGAGATTGCCTCACATCCCGCGTTGCGCAAATACCATTTGCTGCCGGCAGCCAGGGCCGAGTTGTGGAAGCAAATCGGAGATTTCAGCCGAGCGGCTGAAGCTTACCTGGCCCTGTCCTGCCCCTGCTCCGAGCCCGAACGCAGGTTCTTAGAGGCGCAACTAGAAACTCATCGCCTAAACCTCAAGTAGCACTAAACCCTGCGATAGGATTTCCATAGAACGCGTCGATTTTCCACGTCGCCGGATTCCACTTGTCCAGGGTACCCATTACTTTGACCGGGACAACTATCTTGTGATCGGCCAGAGGCATCTGATCGGAGAAAGCGTTTCGAACGATCTTGCCTGAGCCATCAATGGTGAACTGCATCTCGCGCACCTGGATTCCTTTGTGAAAGACTTTGACCGTGTATTTGCCAGGCTTGTCGCGCGTGAAGATCGAGTCAGGCCTTCGGTTTCTGACCCAGTTGCTGTTCTCTACGATGAACTTCTGCCAGTAGAACCCGAATTGTTGAAGCCGGCAGGTATCCGGAAATCTCAAACAGTCTTCGCCCCGGTACTGGTAGACGTTAACAATGCCGTGATCATCTGTTGAAGCTACTTCCTCGCCTTTAAGAAAGAGCCTGGCCTCGAAATCCTTCGCCTCCAGCCTCCCTTTGAACCACATGAACACAACGGGCGGAGGATTGATCCAACCCGCGTCTGCGCTGAATCCAACATAACCTATAGGCAAGTTCCAGTCGTTATCGACAAAGAATTCGGCGCGATTCCTGTATTGGGCCTCTCCGGGGTAAGGCAACAACTTGCTCACCTTGAATTTACCCTGAAGTGTCACTTCATTGGTTTTCGAGTTAGTGATCTTCAAGCCAAAGGCTCCGGTAGTAACAACGGCTTTGGTTTGCATCAGTTCATCGCTGTACTCACTCCGCAATGTCGCAATCTCATTTCCGTTGTGGCCATAATTCAATGACTCGGTAAACCAGGGCGAGCCGTCCGGATTGAACCATTCAGCCGTGTAACGCAATTTCGCGCTGCCATTGTAGAAGAGTTGGAACGTCACTCGCGGCACCCAACTTGTGTAGTAATTCTGATTGGGCACCTTCCAGTAAGTCTCCTTAGTTTTCAGTTGAACTTCGATCGTGTCTTTCAAAAACACAGGCTGGTTCGTCGGCTCGGGACGTGTGTAGGTAGTTCCTTCGACGACCTGTGCGACACGTCCATCCGTAGTTTGGCCTTGCACCGCACCAGAGCGCCCAACATCAGTTTTCGGTTGTTCCGTTTTTGGTTGCTCCGGTCTTGGCTGAGTGTTTTTGGAACTACCAGTGACTGTTATGTCAGTTTTGGGAATTTTGGGAATTCTGATCTGAATCTGCGCGTCGGCAGTGTGAAAACCGACGGTCGCCGTAACTATCAACGTGAAGAGTGATAAGCATTGGTTTCCCATTTTGTATGTGGCCTCCTTTTGAGTATTAGGTCGTGGTGCAGTTTGACTCATCGTCGAAATTCCACTCGACTACAGAACCGCCAGTCGTAGCGACCGGATGCTGAGTTCAGGTACCCTGAATGCGCTTAATGAAGATTGCCTGTTGGATCCGGTCGCTACGGCTCGCGGTTCTGTAGTCGAGTGATACTTCAAGGCTTCATACGACAATGTTCAAATTGCACCGAATATTGTTCAGTTAATCCTTTCACGGACACGGCACGGCAGTCGTCGTCAACGCTCCTGCGTTTGTGACGGTAAGCTCGAAGCAAGAGCCATTCGGCGACCTCAGGATGATGCCCTGACCGTTTTCTTCCACGTAGATTTTGCCAGACGCCACGTGCAGCTTCGTCTTCGGCGCGGTCGTCCCGATGCCGGCTTCCGCGGCCGGGCAATAGTTTTCAGAAACAGTCGTTAAAATCTGAAGCAACATGAATCAATCTCCCTTTCAACTAATTCTGTTTCACCGCGGACTGCCTGTTCACTCTGATAAGACGAACCGGAGAGAACATTTCAGGATCAGGCCGGCTCTTCCACCCTTTACTTCACTGGAAAAATGTTGGGATAAGGTGGACGCCTCCAAGTTCGAGTTGCGCCTCCACTGGTTAAGGCGTGAACGGCATGAGAAAGCGCCAACGGCGACGGAAACTTTTCTTGCGGTGCCGGCTCGGAGCATCTGTAGGTCGCGCGGATCCTTCATTTTTCCGTGCTCCTTCAAAGGCTTGAGTGCCCTCAGTTATCCGCTGCGTCCGATCTGAACGATCTTTAATTGGTTCACTAAATGCTACTTGCGGGGGAGTCCGAGCAGGAACGTGTCCATCTCGTTGTAAGGGATCCTGGCAACCAGTTCTTTGGCATCTGTCCCGAGAGCAAGGCGGGACTGGTCTTCCAGGGCTAGTAGTTCGGACTTGAATGCTTTCTTTTGGATGACGGCTGGGATGGCGCGGTCAACCAGGGTCAGGTCGCAAGCCATGTCGTATCCAGGGATTGTCTCTCCCGGCTTCGACCCCGACGTTTGCACGTAATCGCCTCTTTTCACTTTGTGACAAGCTATCAGTGCGATCGTTTTGGCTTCTTCGACTGAGCGGGCACGAATGTCTTTAAACTTATCGTCGCTGGAACAGCCCGCATCAGGTTTGCATTCTTCCGAAGCGAGACAATAGCCACCGTAAGAGAAGAATTTGTACTTGTCACTCAATTCCAGGATGACCAGCTTGCCCTTTATGTAAGGTTGTCCGGTTAGTTGAGTACGTCTGGGAAGCCGGGCATACAGTTCCTTCTGTGAGTCAAGGAGTTTGAGGTTCTCCTTCTCTTTATTACACCTTGCGGTTCTCTCGGTTCGCTCATTGTCTGCTTTCGCTTCCGCTTCGGTGGGCTGCTGGTGACTGTTTGGCGAGCCACAACTTGAATAGAAACAGACTGAGCAGAATCCAATGAGAAACAAACAGATCCGATGAAACTGGGCATTCAGATACATGACCTCGTCCCTCACAATAGTTCGAGTGTTTGCTTAAATGCCTTCAATTCTGATTAGACATCCCGGAGTAAAACATTTCAGAGGTAAGCGCGCGATGCATGTCAGTATTGGGTGTTGATGGTGCGCTTTCCTCAAGAAACCCGGTCAATCCGATCGGCTAACCCGAATTCGCATCTGTCGGATTTCGGCAGCTCGCCGAAGACGCGGATTCTGCTTCCTGACGGAATCAGATTGCCATCGTTATCGTAGATTCGCAGATCTTCCAATCGACTCGGTGGGCCGTCCATGCGGTTGTTCTTGCCGTTGATCCAGCCAGAGATGGGAATCTCAACTGAGATACTTGGGCCACTCAGATTCTGGTCGGCATAAATCTTGAAGGCGCACCAAACGACGCCGCTCCGCCTCTTTTGTGACGCCCTTTCGCAGACCATTGTGTTTGGCGCGAGGTAGCCCTCAACCGCGACTATCTTCCATTTCTCATAAGCGCACACCTTGTCCAACGGTACGACTTCAGCGGTGACATCGCTCTTCCCGCCGCAGTTCACAAGAAACATGATTGCCGACAGTAAAACCAATATTCTCTGCATGCTGTTTCTCCTTGAGGATCTCATGGGCCGAATCGTTGCCGGTATTCGCCGGAGACGAGGAAGGACTTGACCATCTGAGCGTCAACGAAGTTGCCGCCGAACTGGTCGAGCTTCTGCAACCAGAAGTTGTAGCCCGCGAAGTCGCTGTCCGGCGCGTTATTCGGATTTCGTCGGAGGTAGCCGAAGTACTGCATTAGCACGAAGGCTCTATTGAACTCCGCTTGCGCGAGCGTCTGGTCCTCAGCAACTGCGCGCAGCACCTGAGCGCGAGTCTTTATGCCCGCCGTCAGTTCATTGACTAGCTGATTGCGCTCCGCCGGCGACAAAGCTCCTCCGCTGTTCGCATTCAACGCGTCCACGAACTGGGCTGCGGTCATTCCCGGCGGGAAGGCGCTGGTGAACCGCGTGCGCGCGACGAATTCATTTGCATAAGCCTGCTTGTTGGCTTCGAGCAGCGTTTGCCAGTCGCCAATTCCCACCTGCACTCCCAGACCGATCGCCTGAGTGTCGGGCAGAAACTCCGGCAGCGTCAGCGGCACCGGCGCCAGCGGATGGTTGCCGTAGGCTGCCTTGTACATTCGATAGACGAGGTAGCCAGTCTGCTGAAATTCGATTGAAAGGAAAAAGGCCGCCGAGACATTGACGCGCTTGAGCTCGCGGCACTGCATGTTGGCGCCGCACGACTCGATCTCGTTGACCCAGAACAGTTGTCCGGCGGTGTCGGGCTGACGATTCAAGAAGTCGTGGTAGTGCTGGCAGACAAAACTAGCCGAGTCGTCATTGGGGTTCGTCGGCGGCTCTGACGAGTCGTCGATGATCGAAAGCGAGGCGATGGAAGGACTGCTCAGACTGGCGTTGGTCGGGTTGGAGAGAGTGATCGAAGCCATCTCTGTGCCTTCTGCATGCGAGTCCTCATTGATCAGCATGACGAAGGACTTCTGAGTTTCGCCGGGGTTGAAGCGGAGCGTGCCGATAGCCGCGGTGAAATCGGCGCGCTCGGAGGCCGTGCCGCTGGTGGTGGTGTAGTTAACTGTGGAGACGCCGGACGTGTCGCCGATGCGTTGGGCGGTGACGACGACCGTCGTGCAGTCCTCGCTTCCGCTATAGTTCGTGCTGTCCAGATGGATGACGCTTCCCGGCGTCGGAGTCGGCGTCGGAGTCGGTGTAGCCGTCGGCGTGGGGGTTGGACTCGGCGTCGGTGTGGGCGTCGGTGTTGGTGTCGGCGTCGGCGTTGGCGCAGGGTCGTTGTCGTTGATGGTCAGCACCGCCGTAATTGGTGTGCCGAGTGCCGCGCCGCCGGCGGGGTTTGAGAGCGTAAGGTTGACCGTCTCGACGCTCTCGTTTGAGTTGTCGTCAATGATCGGAACAGAAACAGTCCGGCTCGTCTCACCGTTGGCGAAGGTGACCGTCAGGGAAATGGCGGTGTAGTCCTGCCCGGCAGTAGCACTGCCGTTCGAGGTGGCGAAGTTGACCGAGATCACGCCGTCGCTGCCGTTCACGCGGTTAACGGCAATGGTGGCGCTACCGCCATTCTCGTTGACGCCGTAGCTGGCGGCGCTGAACTGCAAGCTGCCGGGCATGACCAATTGAAAGCACGGAGAGAACTCCGAGGTCTCGATTGGTCCGTTGAATCTAGTGGCGGTTACGGTGATAAATCGGCCTGCTGGGATTGGCGATGGAAAGTTCATGCCGAAGTCCCCGCTCCCGCCAAGATTGAGGAAGGTAAAACCGCCTAAGAAGCTCTCACCCTCACCGTTGCCGGAAGCATCGCAGGAAGTGTTGGCGAAGACTTCGAGCCGGTAGTTGCCGCTTGGGAAGTCTCGCGTACCTTCAATAATCAGTCTGCCGCCGGAATGTCTGGCCGAGGTTATTACTGGAAAGTTTTGGAGATTGTTGGCCCCGGTGTCGGTGTCGCCCGCGTCGTTCAGCGTTACGCCGTTAGGGCCAAGGTCAATGCCAATGCCGTTATTGGTGAAGATAGAGTTTTCACGGACGCTATTGCCGGTGCCGGTAGCGACGGACACACCGTCGCCGCTATTAAAGGCGATGGTATTACGCAGGAATAGACTGTCGTTGGCATTGGCGATCGCCAAACCGTGCCCATTTCCCAGCGGGCCAGTGCCGGTGGCATTCGTACCAATAAAGTTGCCTTTTACCTGATTGTCTGCGGCGTTATTTGTAATAATAACGCCGGTACTGAAGTTACCGGATATAACATTGCGTTCCCCTTCTGTGGTCCCCCCAATGATCGTGCCAGTGGTGTTATGAATGTGGATGCCGTCGCCGCCATTGGCAAGCCGTGCGTTACCTGCGGAGTCGGTGCCAATGAAATTCCCCAGCACCTTATTTTCTGACGAGCCGGGCTCACCAATGGAAATACCATCATCGAGATTGCCGGAGATGATGTTCCGCGATTCCGCCGTCGACCCACCTACCGTGTTGTTTGATGCACCGCCCTCGATGAGTACGCCAATAGTGTTTTCCAGTCTCGCCGTGCTCGCGGCATTCGTGCCGATGTAGTTGCCTTGTACTTGATTGCCGGTCGCAGTCGAGCCGCTGATCACAACGCCAACGCTGTTGCAGGAGATGACGTTTCGTACTGCAGGGCTAATCCCGCCAATCAGGTTGTTGCTTGACAAAACCCCCACCCCGTTACCTGAGTTGCCCAGGTCCGAGTTTCCCGCCGCGTCAGTGCCGATATAGTTGCTCTGGACGGTGTTGCCGCCGCCGAGGCTCAAGTTGATGCCGTCGCCGCGGAAACGGTTGATGACTAACCCTTTCACTGTGCTGCCGCCGGCAGTAATCGTCAGCCCGTTTGCGGTCGGTCCGGCGCCGGCCCCATTCAACTGAATGAGCGGCGAGCCGGAATAGCTCGGCTGAGTGGTGCCGTCAATAATCACAGGGTCGGTGATCTCGGGCAGTGCGCTCAGCAAACTAATCGTCTTGACCGGGTTTGTGCCGCTGATGATCTGGAAACGGATCGTGTCAAGTCCCGGGTTGCTGTTAGCGGCGTTGATCACCTGGCGCAGCGTGCAGTTGCGTTCATTCTCGCCGGGGCATCCAGCGTCTCCCGCGTTGGTGACCGTGAAGGTAACTGGTGCGGCGGAAGCCGGCCGCTCAAGCGATACCGCCCAGCGATCCGGCAGACAAAGCCAGCCCATCATAGCCAGCACGATTAGCACCAAGCTGATTAAGCGCTTCTCTTGATTTCTGGGGTCCTTCATCGCCTTATTCCTTGACTCGCCGGTCCCACAATCACAGCCGGGTGAATACTGTTGCTCTTTACTTCAATAGGAAAATAGTCGGACAAGGTTTACGTCCTCCAGGTTCGAATTACGCCTCCACTGGTTAAGGCGGGAATGGCAGGAGAAAACGCCAACGGCGACGGAATGTTTTGTGTTTCCAGCTCGAAGCATCTCGAGTGTCGCGGATCCCTCCTTCATTTTTGATAAGACTGATCGGCAAAAGCATTTCGCGCCGGTGCAGTGCGGCGGATTTCAGGACTGAGATTGGGAGCCAGTTACAGTAAGTCCTAGCTACTCATCACTCACGCAGAGGTCTCATGAGGTCAGTACACCCGCGGTAGAAGCGGTGAAAGAATTGAAATTGATCGGGGATACCACTCAAGGGACAGAAATTCGCAGGTTGGGAAGGGCGGTTTACCCCCACTTGCGTTGATAACACTCAACCGCAGATTGCCCGGCATGGTGGGGAGTGCTCAGGAAACGAGAAGACACATTGGGGCTTGAGAGTAGCGCATCAGCGGGGTAAACCGCCCTTTCCAACCTGCGAATTGCCGAATGTTGATTGGTGATCTCAAGACCGTCATTTGCTGCTGCTATCGTCGCGGAGGATGACGAAAGAAGTAGTGAAATAGTGTCCGCTCGTCGCCACTCGTGGGATGTAGACGAACGCCGCCTCAGGTAGGCCGGAGAATCCACCGGTCTCGTACCCCAAGTATTTGAATCTCATCCCGGCAGACGGCCGTTTCATTTGCGTGCCTTCATAGTGATGAAAGGGAAAGATGGCCTCGCGTTTCAGTGCCTTACCGTTGACAGCTTGAACACGCAGTAATATCTCACCCGCGTCTTGTTTCCGTTTTGTGTAGGTCTCGTCAGCAACAATCCCTTCGATGGTGACAACTTCTCCGAGTGGGCGATCGAGGGAGCCGATCACCTTGCTCCTGTTGAGCTGGGATATGTGGATCGGTTTGATGTTACTTCTGGCCGATTGCCCTTGAGTGGCCGCGACCAGCCAGGTAGCGTTTGCAGGCAGCAAGCTTATGATTAGAAGAAGCGGTAGTTTAGAAGGCATCAGTTTTGAACTCCGGTGGGGATACCAAAAGAGTTTCGTGACTCTTCGTGTGACTTAGTGGATCGTTTTTCACTAGCGAAGAGACGATCCAAGAAGTAACACGAAATCGCACGAAAAGAAACTCCTCTAACGTGACCTACATTATTGTTCGGAGACGCTGGCGGGCTGAGGCTAGCCCCTGGCGCAACGCGCCGCTGAGCTCATCCAGAAGGTGCTCGGACCGGAGCAGCCCAAGTGTGAGTAAGGCTGTTGTGTTCATACCGGTCGCGAATCTCGACTACGATATGAACGAAATGGCCAAAGCAGAAGTCAACCCAAGTTTTTCGACCTGTGGTGGCGCCGTGACCGTCACCTTTGTAAATTCGAGGGGTAGGCAAAACCACTCGGTTCAAAGTTTCATCAGCGAGTTCATCCGGGGCGGGGCAATGTTTGCGGTTGAAGTATGCGACCAGCCTACGTCGCATCTCCAGGTAACTCTCCCCGCTTGAGCTTGTGCCTTGATCAAGCCATTGCAGCAGCTGGTCAAACGCATCCGGGGTCAGTACCCAATCCTTTTTAGGCTCAACCCTGTTCACAATGAATCCTCTTTTTTCTCCGCCGCGCGAACCCATGCGGGTCAGACAAAACCGAACCGCAGACCTGGGCTCGGGCTGCAAGCGCAGCCATCGAGAACCGCGTTATCCCGCCGACGTCGGAAGTGAAAATCCTCGTAGAATTCTTTCCAAAGTTTCGCCGGGGGGCAAGGACGACACGAATCTACACGAAATAGTTCCTCTTTCGTGATGCTTGGTGTTAGTTCGTGGATCGTAGCTGACGATTCGAAACAAGGAACTTTCAAAATAACCCGCTACCACCGGTTGCCTTGATTGACAGCTTCGCGGCACTTCTTTATCTTTCGACTCACAGGCTAAGAAGAATGACTTGCGATCGCTTTATCCTTCTTCCTTCCGCCTTCATCCCTCGCATCGAGCGGGCGTAACTCAATGGTAGAGTGTCAGCTTCCCAAGCTGAAAGTTGCGAGTTCGAGCCTCGTCGCCCGCTCCAACCTTTGAACTTATCTTCCGGGTAGAGAAACGATCAATTGGGGTAGCGTCGCGAGGATCTCATTCCACGATCGTTCATGGGCAGGAATAAGAACTCCCCTCATTGAGCCGGGTGTACCGTACATGTGAAAGAACCCAACGGAAGGCAGGCCCACGTTGAAAACACTAATCGTCGTTTGGATGTTGATTGTGTGGAGTTGTCTGGTCTCCGACATGAAAGCAACCCCGCCGACTATGAACCCATCACCCGCGCTTCAACGCTCATCTCACCGCTACTTAATTACGAAAGACTCCATTGGCCCCGTGCGTTTAGGAATGACTATCACCAGAGTACGCAAAGCTCTTCCGGGTTACGCGCTGAGCCGGACCACCGATGGCGAAGGAGTCGCATTGATTGCGGTTAAGCGTGGCGGCAAAACGCTGATGAGCCTGTACGCAGGAGAGACCGATCCAAAATCGCGGATCAACGAACGTGCCAAACTACCACACCGCGGCCGGTGTCCATCCGAAAATGTCTTTACGGGAAGTAGAACAGAACTACGGCAAGCTGAAAGAGATCTTACTGAGCGAGATCGAATCGCGCGAGTATGCGACTTTTGCAGATCAGCCCGACGGGATTCAATTGCGCGTGATGGACGAGAAGGGCATGGCAGGCGTCTATCGTGATGGTCAAAACAGAACCACACGCTACGCGCCTTTATGTGTCGCAAAGAACATGTCGAAGGGAGATGTTTTTGTCACCTCACCCTGCAAGATCGTCACATCCGACCCGAGGCCCAAACCCGCGCCCGCGGCTCAGCCAAAACCAGCACCGATACCCGCAAAAAACTACACGCTTCGCGTTTGCAATACGACCGGTGCAACCGTGCAGTTTGCGCTTGGATACTATATTGAACGTACAAACTGGGTTGGACAGGGTTGGTGGCTTGTTTGTAAAGACAGCTGCATGAATATCGACATGAGCGAAGTTTGGAAACCACAGGGACTCTAGGACGGTTCGTTTGCGCTGACTTTTATGTACGCGAAATCCGGTCGATACTTTCAGCAGATTTGGGAAGGAAGGGCACAAGATTATGACCCCAGCTTTTGCATCAATCAGACGAAAGCGTTTGCGATAAGAAAATTTGAGATCAAGGACAACCAACGCTTCATAGTCCCTTGCAAAGGGACGAATCTTGAGGAGGTCTACTTTTTTGGGATTCCTAATCCTGAGTTCAATGGATCTATTTCCATCCTAAGGTTCTGCAGGTCACGCAGGTGCCCTACCAAAATGAAGACGTACTCCAGTTTCGTCCGGACAGCCGAATGCTGATCATTGCTGGCGAAACACTTTCAGCCGGAGCAGACGAGCGGAAAGATACCGGACGAATAGGAAAGTTTTACTATGAGTGGCGTAACAATCGCTTCACTCTCCTGGAGACTGTGGGAATTCGCAGGGAAGCGGTGAAGCCGCGAAGCTGAAATTCCTTTTCTGGCCCATGTGGGTTACAACCGAACAATTCAAGATAAGTGAAAAAGCGGAAGAGCACCCACCCTTCCGCTTTTCTGCAAAGCTATCGCTTGGTTGGTTTTGCGTCAGCGGTTCTCTCTCGAACCGTTCATGTTCATACCCTTCATCGGCATCTGAAGCTTGCCGTCAGCTCCTGACGTGAGCGCGAGGAATGCCGAGTCTTCACGTAACGAGTCAAAGACTGCATCGACCCGCGCTTCCATCATTTCCTTTGCCCGCACTGCCGGGTAGCGTTCGTATGTAAAGAAGTGACGCTTGAGCAAGGACAACGCTTTGTCACGATGTCCGGTCTGGGCATAAACCGCCGCGAGATTATAGGAAGCCGGCAGCAAGCTTTCATTCTCACGAGCGATCTTCAGAGCCTCATCGCGATTTCCGAAGCCCACCATGAAAACTGCGGCAAACACGATGTTGTATGGATCCTTTGGATCGAGACCGAGCGCCAACTGCGTATAGTCGTTACCCTTCTTCGGATCGCCTTCAGAGTTCCAATACACGGCCAGGTTTCTATAGGTCAGCGCGAGTGGATAAGCCTCGATAGACCTTTCCATCAGAGCCAGTCCCGGTTTGAATTCGCCATCGTGAATGGTCATTTTTCCTAAGCCGTGCAGCGCCACCGCACGCGAGAGGGGATCTGCAGGCATGTTGAGGATGGCTTCAAACTCGGTGCGTGCTTTATCCCATTCGCCGGTGTGATGTCGATAAACTTCACCGAGATAACGGAGCGGAGCAGGGTCCGCAGGGTCCATCAGATGGGCCATTCGGAAATACTTCTCGGCGGTTCGATACCGGGCGTTCAATTCGGCATTGAGACCGAGTCGCATTATCCGTTCGATTCGAGCGCTGAGTTTAGGCGCGAAGACGGGAGTGCTAAACGTTGGCTCCTCGACAAAGGACACCTCTGCGCCGATTTTCTTTAACTCCTTGGCGGCATCCTTCGCCTTTTTCGGAAACATGCACTGCTGTTCGGCGACAACCTTGAGCAGAGGGATCGCGCCGGCATTGTCACCGGCCTTGATTTTTTCTTTCGCCTCTTTCAGTTGAGTCTCGAGTGAGGTCTCCCTCTGTTTCACTTCAGACGAAACGAGCTTTTCGAGCAGCTCCACCTTGAGCTTTCCTTTTTCATTCTCAAGCTTACTTACGGGTTTTCCGTCGGGTGTGGCCAATACCGCGACCGGCAGCTGCGATTCACCAATGAGGTCCGACGCATGGGGATTGGAGGAGTCGGCCAACTCCATCGCTATGCATTGACCTGCGTAAAGCGATAGCGTGCGTGAAGCACGGAGACTGGATTTCTGCAGCTCTTCTTTTGAAGCAGGGAACCAGTAGAGCACCAGGCCTTTTGGCTCCGGGTCTTTCGCTTTCCGAACTTTCCACGGCACGTAATAGACTTCCGGCGCGGATCCACCCGAAGCCATACCCCCGCCACCACCCCCGCCTCCGCCACCACAAGTGGCCCAGAGAGGCGAAACAGCAACAAGCATAACGAGGAGAGTAGCAATGGAGCGGCTGAGTAGTTTTTTCATGGCGTAATCCTATCAGAGGGCTAGTTTAAAGCACAGGTTGAACGACTTCGAACGAACTGTTTTGGGCCGTCAAGAATCACGGCGCGACGTTTAGAACATTGCTGAGAAGCTCTAGTTCAATCTCTGGTTGTCTTGAGCGGGAAATTCTACGTTACTTTCTCATACTACTTGATGGTAGACGTATGTCTGCCAGTGCCTGGGTCAAAACTCCCGAAGCCGCTTCGGCCGAAGGACGTAGTTGAGGATTCAAGTCGAGCAGGGCGGAGATGAGCTTCTTAACTCTTGAAGGTACGTGTTTATTAAACCTCGGTGCCGGCTGCTGTGGTCTTGTCGCTCCTGGAGTTTGCCCACTCAAGAGCTGCCGGAGAGTGATGCCCAGAGCATAAAGGTCCGGTAACCTGGAGTTACCTGTGTGTGTCTTTAAAGACTCAGGCGCCACATACCCTTCCGTGCCCCAGGGCATAGGATCGGAGCGATTGACTCGGCAAGCACCTTCGAGGTCCAGAGGTCGTATGCCTCCATTGTTCAAAACTATAAAGTTCAGTGGTTTGCAATCGCGCCAGACCCAGCCGGCTTCGTGTATCTCGGACAGCACTTCTGCGATCTGCCGGCCGAATTGAAGAGCCTCGTTGATAGAGATCTTTCCTTTCTTGTCAATAACTGACTGCAAGGTCTGGCCTTCTAAAAACTCTGTCACCAAATAGTAGTGACCCGCCGCTTGAAACGTCTTATAGACTTCGGCAACGGGCACGCCGGCTGCGGCGAGGGCCGACAGGACGGCCGCCTCATGTCTTACTCTCCAGAAACCATCCCTACCGTCCCAATCCGTTTCTCCGTTCTTGCGACCCTCTTTCAAAACGCATAGACGAGCGGGCAGGACACTTAGATCAAGCGCGCGGTAAACTCCTCCCTTTCCCCTCTGGGAGAGAGCTTCAAACGCCTTGATTGTGGTCTTGAGCGGACTGAGACGTGACAACTTCCGCTGCCGGGCTGGTGGGAAAGGATCAGTCAACCAGTCCGGCACTGCGGCTCCGGGGCTTCGCTGATCTTCGACCAGATCGCCTTTTGGATTTCGAATAGCCGGCAAACGCGTGCCGTCATCTTTCGCAATTTCCAGGGCGCCGCCAAAGGCACCGTACCGATAAAAAATGCATTTGGAATTCTGAAGTGGAACGTCGTAAGGAACGTCAGGTGCGACCTGTTGCCTCGTTAGAAGTGTCAACTCTCTCGACAAAGCGACCGCCTGATCGGTGGATCCGGGATACACGGTAATGACCTTTCCGACTTGGCTGAATCCATAGAAGAGGCCGCAGTTAATTCGGATTAGCTCTCTTAGAGAGCACGGCGCTTTAAAAAGAATCTTGCGCCGGCTCAAAAAGGGAGCAACCGTCTCAAAAATCGTGTTTGCCGTAAGGATGGTGGCCGCGATGTGTATTTTCCATCCTTGTTGAGGATCTTTGAGCGAAGGTTCGCGACTGTATCTCCAGATTGAAGTTTCGGGGACGATAGGCAAGAACTTCGCGCAGAGTTTCTCCCAGTCCAGCGTCATGATTTGCCGGCGATCAAGAAGATTCCCTTTGAGTTGGGAGTGTGTCTGTTTCACGCTAAACAAGAGATGTGACTCAGAGACAATTAAAGGTAGCGACCGTTGGATCCTAAAGTCGCACACCAAAACTAGACTGACTCTGAAGTCAGGTCACAGAAAATACTGGTGGTCATTGTTGTTGTGGTGAGAGTGCAAGCCACAGTGCTTGCGCACGTGGTTGTAAGACCCGTCGTGGCTGTGCATTCACTATTGGGATCGTGGAGAGTTCTGAAGATCGCCAGCTGCTGTGGGCTGTCCGCAAAGTACGACATGAAGTCTTCCCATTCATCAGTATCAACGCCCGCCCTATGAGCCACCATACACTTGTCTTTTAGCTCCTGCGCAAAACTGCTACTTTCCAGCGCTTGCTCAATGACGTATTGCAGTTTCATGTTTTCACTCCTTCGTGGTTGAAATGCTGCCGTGCGCTGTTTGTCCGTCGGATTTTACCCGACACGACACGGCGTGGGCGTCTATGAATTCAGACGCCGCCTGCCTTCCAGAAAAACGCGAGGATAGAATTAGAATGCTTTAAGCGATCCGCTAGAGCTGGATCGGATGTGTGAATGAAAAAGCCTGATCACTTTTCGGGATCGTAAACTCAGTTTATGGTCTGAGACCGACTCTTTCGGACTGTGTTCTAGTCTCAAATATCAGGTTTGTCAATATCCTCAGCGAGAGTTTTTTCGGCAATCGACCAACACGGGCGCCCGCCCTGGATGCGAGTGATGGACCGTTAGTTTTTCGACGCCACCCGGGACCGCCATAAGATTGCTGCACATTTGAATCGCCAGTTGTGAAGACAGCTTCTATTCTGCGCACAGCCTGCTATAATCTGCGGAACTGATTCGTGGAGTCCATTGAGTTGTAGGCTTCTGATGCCACGGTTGACAGTTCTTTTTTACTCTTTTTTCACTCGTAACCCCAAACCTTCCTCTGAACTGAAATGGTCCCGTTGACTCAGCAATCTGTCTCGCACTATCAGATCCTCGACAAGCTGGGCGCCGGTGGAATGGGTGAGGTCTACCTTGCCGAAGACACAGTTCTAAAACGCCGAGTTGCGATCAAATTTCTCGCTCAGCAGTTAATGTCCGAAGAGAGAGCCAGGCGGCGGTTCCTGCGTGAGGCCCACATCGCCGCCGCGCTGGACCACCCTAACATCTGCGCAATTTACGAGATCGGTGAAGATAGCGGCCGACGCTTTGCCGTAATGCAGTATCTCGAAGGAGAGACTCTTGATGTTTTCTGCCGGAGCAGGTCCCTACGCTTCAATAATGTCGTCCAGATTGCCGTCCAGATTACCAGTGCCCTTGCTGAGGCTCATGAGCACGAGATAATTCATCGCGACATCAAGCCTCAAAATGTCATCATCAATTCCAAGGGCCAGGTCAAGGTTTTGGATTTCGGTTTGTCCAAATTCATCTATAGCGAAAACCATCCGGAAGCACAGACGCAAAGCTTAGTGTCGGAGTCGGGCATGGTCATAGGAACGATGCCCTACATGTCGCCCGAACAGGCGCTGGGCGAGGAACTGGATTTTCGGAGCGATTTATTTAGTTTTGGAACGCTGCTGTATGAGTTGGCTTCAGGAATACAACCGTTTGCGCGTCCGACCAGCGTGGCTACGATTGCAGCGATTCTCAGTCATGAACCTCCACCGCTGAGAGCGGTGAAGCCTGGTACGCCGGAGAGACTCGATGACATCGTAAGCAAATGTCTGAGAAAGAAGCCAGAGGAACGATATCAATCTGCCAGGGAGCTCTTGATGGATCTCCAGGGCCTGGCTGGTCATGCTTCGCAAGCAGAAACGGTTTCCAGTCGACTGGCAACTCTGCTGCACGTTGATACTCGTAGTCGCGTCCGCGGCAACCAGTGGTTAACCTACGGGGCCGCAGCGCTCATATTGGCATTGATGGTCGGCCTCATTTCGTACTACTTCTTTGGCGGCGGCTCGTCTGCGCCGGCAGGCACCTCGGAATTGGCTGCTCCCCTCACATCAATCAGTTCGATTGCTGTACTGCCTTTCATAAACGAAAGCTCCGAACCAGACACAGAGTATTTGAGTGACGGACTCACAGATAGTCTGATGAACAATCTTGCGCATTTGCCTCACGTGAGAGTCATCGCCCGTAGTTCGGTCTTTCGTTACAAAGGCCGGGAGGTTGATGCTCAAACTGTCGGGCGAGAACTCAATGTCCAGGCGGTCCTAATGGGCCGCGTAAAATTGCGCGGTGATGATCTCCTGATCATCGCCGAGCTCATCAACACCGTAGACAATAGTCTGATCTGGGTTGGTCAATATCCTCAAAAGTTGGCAAGGATCCTGGAGATTGAAGAGCGCATCGCGCGAGAGATCAGCGACAAGCTGCAATCTCGATTGAGTGGTGAAGAAAAAGCGCTCGTTACAAAGCGTTACACCGAAGACGTCGATGCTTATCAACTCTACTTGAAAGGGCGTTACAATTTAAACAAGAGAACTAACCCTAACCAGGCCATCGAGTATTTCAAACAGGCGATTGACCGTGATCCTGCTTACGCGAAGGCCTACACGGGTTTGGCCGATGCTTATAGCGCGCTCGGCCTGGGTCTCTATGAAGGACCGCCGCCGGCGGAGATGATGCCGAAAGCGAAAACAGCAGCCCTGAGAGCTCTCGAGATAGATGAGACACTCGCAGAGGCGCACGTCTCATTGGCGCTCATCAAAATGCAATACGACTGGGATTGGACCGGGGCGGAAAGCGAACTATTGCGCGCCATCAAGCTGAATCCAAATTACCCGCCGGCTCATCAATGGTACGTTCTGCATCATCTGATAATGGGACGTTTCGACGATGCATTGGCCGAAAGCAGGAAGGCGCAGGAGCTTGATCCACTGTCATTGATTATCTACGCCAACGTGGCCCGAACCCTCTACTACTCGCGAAAATACGACCAGGCAATCGAACAGCTCAAGAACGCGCTGGAGATGGACAAGAACTTCATCTCTGCCCACATCATTCTGGGCCTTTGCTATGAGCACAAGGGAATGTACAAAGAAGCGATCGCTGCCTTTCAAAAAACCATACCCCTGACACAAAACGCTCCCTGGTCGATTGCGGCGCTGGGCCACGCGTATGCTGTTTCGGGGAAGCGTAACGAGGCGCTAAAGATCATCAAGCAACTGCAGGATCAATCCAAACACAAATACATCTCACCCTTTCACATCGGAGCAATCTACAACGGCCTGGGTGACAAGGATCGCGCTTTTGAGTGGTTTGAGAAAGCCTATCAGGATCATTCCGGCCTCGTGATTTATCTCAAGATAGAACCAGAGTTCGACGGCCTGCGAACTGATCCGAGATACGTTGACTTGATGCGTCGCGTCGGATTAGAGAAGTAAATATGAATCAACTATTCCTGATGGCCGTTGTTCTCTGTCTGGTTGTTGGTGCCCCTTTCGGATCAGCAGCCCAAACTAGAAAAGAAATTCAGCCCATGGCGAGTATTCCGCGAAAAGCTCGGCTGAAATGCTCGCCTCAGAAATTGCTTCGAGGAGATATCCTGACTCTAGACATGGCAACGCCGCACGGTGGGGATCTAGCGGTTCGGGCCCCGGATGGGACCGACTTTTTGATTGTCTACGTAGAGAATGATGAAGGGCCTGGGGCTGGTTCCCTGATGAATCCTAAGGAGTTTATCAATCTTAGTCAGTTGAAGTTATTTACCGACAAGAGCAAAGCCAGACCCTGGGTGTATGGCAGAGACAAGAACGAACTGATCTTTACGCGACCCGGATGGTATCAAGTACGTCTTAGCGAGAATCTACAGACGGACGACGGAACCCCCGTATATCAATGTAGGGTCTACTACTCGAACAAGCCTAGAACGTAAGCATTCGCCTTCCTCTTGATCACGCTCCCGAGCTCCCATCGCTGGTGATAGGCTCGTAGATCACTTCTGGTATTCAAACCGCGCGACGTCTGACTCACCAAGTATCACCGTGTCTCTGTCCTTCAACTCTCTTTCCGTAACTCGGTCGGACTTCGGGTCGTTCACGAAAGTCCCGTTGCGGGAGCCCTGATCGAGAATAATCACGCGGCCGTCCTTAACCCCGATCCAAAGATGCTGTTTTGAAATTCGCGGATCGGCCAGAACTATCTGAGCCAACGACGAGTCACGTCCGATGCACGAACCAGTTGGAGTTACGTCAAACTTCTGCCCGGTCAGGACGCCGGAAACAAACTTAATCGCGCCGTAGCTGATGGGAGCGGTATCTGGGTGAATCGCGACCGTTTGTGAAAGGTCAATCGTGGCCGACCTATCGGTTCCGGGCGCAGCCTGCGGAGCCGAGGAAGGGAAACCAGGACTGGGAGCCGGCTTAGGTGCGGCAGAAGCCTGGTGCTTGAGAGAGCCTGACGATCCCGTTGCCGCCGTTGGTGCCGGTGTGTACGCGGCCTTTGGAGTTGGAGATGTCGCGCTGGCGGTTGCGGGCGCGGGCGATTTGCCTTTGCCCCTCTTTCGCATGATGACCAGGCCCACCCCGCCGATAACGACCACAGCAATGATCAGGAACAAGACGACCACTACGCCGGCGACGATTGCCCACGGAAAACTTGATTTCTCTTTGCCTTCGGAAATTGCTTGTTGACTGCTTTGAATTAGACGGCTGACTTCAGAGTGTTCAGGAAAGAGACGCTTAACTTCTTCGAACTTCGGAATTGCTTTGGAGTAACGATCGTCCCAATAAAGCTCCAGACCCTCTCGATAGGCCGTGTCAGCGTGTCCCAATTCATTTGTGACGCCGGCCGCTTTAACAAACTCCTGAACCGTGCTCGACGGAACCACAAAGTCGAAGCCGGAAATTTCCTGTCCGCCCACGCGATCGCCACCGAATGTCAGGAGACCGATGACTTCCATCTTGTCTGTCATCACTGGGCCGCCTGAGTTACCGTGGGTAGCCGGAGCACTAATCTGCAGAATTGGTGCGCCACTCGCCGACTTCTTGTTTGCCGAAACCTTTCCATCGGTAATTGAAGCCTCGAGCACTGATTTCGAGTCGAGTATGCCGCTGTTGAAAGTGTCAGCGGCGCCGGGATAGCCGAGTACTGTAACGTGATCCTGTAACTTCGTAGCGGTGGAATCGCCGAGAGTCAAAACCGGGGCATTCTTAACTTCGATCTTTATGATCGCCACGTCTTTGCCCTGGCCCGTTGGCGCCCCGTACTGCTTCTCTTCAAACTCATAGACGCTGCCGTCAGGAATGATGACGTGGTGGTAAATCTTCATCCCGGTGAGCCGACTGTGATTGCGTATAAAGATTACGTTGTCTCGCGTCAGGTTTTTCGGATCCATGTTGTAATCGCGAGCCACCTGAGGGAGTAATTGCCAGAAGAGGACCTCTTGTGCGCTGTCCTGTCCTTTTTGGTTGATGTCGTGAAAAGTGCTGACCACGTGGGCGTTAGTCACTATATAACCGTTGGAATTGATGAAGAACCCGGATCCGAGCGCGATGTAAGAAACGTTGTATTCCTTTCGCCGCTCTGCCTGCGGAGGGCCGTAGTAATAGGTCCCGGCAACTCCGTCGATAATTCGAACCACGGAGGGCTTGCTGAACATCGCCAGCCGTTCACCCTCTGTGACCGCACCGGAGGTACGCTGGACTGGCAGCAGTGCCGCCACGAGAAACAGCACGCCGGTAGCGATGAAAAAGAATCTGCGCATCATTAAAGCTCCTTGGGGATGTCTGAGATGGGTTTTCAATTGATTCGATGTTTGCGCCGAAGCCGAAAACCTCGAATAGCGACTGTTCGAATGAAGTCGTGTAGGCCGTTTGACGAGCGTCGAAATCTGTCTGATCTGCGGCTCGCGCCGACGGGCTCAAACACAATTGAGTAAAGTGCTTCTAGTCGAATTCCTGAGGAAAGTCAATAGAGGTGCCTTAACCCGAAATCCGCGATTGATTAGTGCGGGAGCAACTGCGGGTCACCAAGTCGGCGACTAAGGAGTCAGCCTAAGATGGTTGAGATCGGATTTACATCTACGTCCTCTCCTGCAACACCTTCT